>VFQS010002589.1_pt1 | contig 14647 bp, 14 predicted proteins | sample 3512361 | NCBI WGS metagenome assembly VFQS01 (sample SAMN10412375, study PRJNA504923) | tailings metagenome | isolation source: Relicate 1 Philex TSF3 active mining | place: Philippines
GGGAGTATAGCCTAGCTATATGACCACAAAAAGGCGCAGTGTGGGAAGAAAAGGGCCTTTTTGACCCCTCGCTGATCCCCCTCGCAACAAGTCTATTGGACTTGTGGCGAGGGGAATTAGCGAGGAGAAAAAAACCTTTTGACCCTCGATGGTTTCCCTCGCCACGAGTTTGTTCACAAGATTATCAGGATTTAAGAGACCTGAGGTAAAAAGGTTTACAGATTTTATGAAAAAGATGTTGAGAAACGCACTTGTAGTCCTTTTGGGCTTGGGACCGATTTTTGCATCGGGGCAATCCATAACGATGACTCCCCCGGCGGAGTTCCATTCGGTAGATGGGGTGATAGGGGTTTTGTACCAGGTCATTTCTGGTCCGGCAGGCCAACGCAGGGATTGGAATACGTTCCGGGCGCTGTTCCGCCCGGAGGCGCGCCTGAACGCTTTGGGAAAAGACCGGGAGGGCAATCCGCGCTTCAACACTATGGCTATTGAGGACTACATCCGCAATACCGGGCCCAATTTTGAGCAAAATGGGTTTTTTGAGCGCGAAATTGGCCGGGTCTCCGAACAGTACGGCGATATGATTCACGTATTCAGTACCTATGAGAGCCGCCGGGAAGAAAAAGGGGATGTTTTTTCGAGAGGCATCAACTCCATTCAGCTCATCAAAAAAGACGGCCGCTACTGGATTGTGAACATCCTCTGGAACAGCGAGACGCCAGAGAACCCCATCCCCGCGAAATACTTGAAAAACTGATTGGCCGCCCGGCTAAAACTCGACGATAAAACCCGATAGCCGGAACTGGGCCAGGAGCTGGCGGCGATAGGCCTCCGCTTCCGTGCGCGTGCCGGAGGCTCCGGCGACGACCCGGTACACTACCGCATTGTTATTGCTGGCACCCGGTACCACGAATACTTCCCCGACGCCGAGGGATTGAATGGACTGCGCCTGGCGTTCCGCATTTTCTTTGCTGCTATACGCGCCGAGCTGGATTCCAAAGCCGCTGGTCCGAACGGTCGTCGCGGACAGCGGGGAGCGTGCCGCTAATTCAGTAGGGACAGTAGGGGTGACGGGATATTCATAGCCGCTGGGGACTGAGCTGGGCGGATAGGAGCTCGTCGCAGGCGTATTCTGGTAGTTGTTGCCGGATGTATAGGGATTATTGATCGGATAGGTGCTGTACGGGCTTTGTACCACCGTTTCGGTGTAGGGGGCAGGCGAGTTGTTCTTTGGCAGCAGCGCGGTTCTGTTCAGCGGGTAGGGGTTGGTGCCGACACCGCGGGGGGTGAGATCCGGGGTGTAGAACTCCTGCGGGGTTTCGTAGCGGGAATACGAGCTGGCCGTGACGGGCTGCTGTGGGGTCTGGGCGAAGCCTACCGGCTCGACCAGTACGCGGGCTTTACCGGTCTGTTCCATACCCAGGGACAAAGCCCCTTCCAGAGATAGCGTGACGAGGAAGCCCTCGGCCAGAGGCCCTTTATCGTTCACCCGCACGATGACGCTGCGGCGAGTGTCCATGCGCGTCACCCGGAGCAGAGTACCTGCGGGGTAGCTTTTATGGGCGCAACTCAGTTGGGCCCGGTCGTAGACCTCCCCGTATGCGGTGGCCCGCCCCTGGTAGTAGTCGGAGTAGTAGTTCGCCCATCCGATTTCGCTGTCCTGGCCAAACATAGAGGCGGAGCAGGTGGTGAAAATCGCCGCAAGGAGCAAGAAGCGCAGGGAAGTTGCCATGGTACAAGTATTTGCGAGGATGAATCTAATTTGGTGGTTTAACGAAAAAGAGCGGGAGATATTGTATTTGCCCGACCCATCACCATAAGCACAATACGTATAGAGGTAAAGCAGGGTTGCGCATGGACGCGCTCTGCCTCCGGTTCACGATTGGAAGAGCGCTTGTACGAAGCGCTCTTTGTGGAAGGGCTGCAACTGTTCGATCCCTTCTCCGACCCCGATGTAGCGGATGGGGATTTTGAACTGGTCGGAGATGCCTATGGCGACGCCCCCTTTGGCGGTGCCGTCGAGTTTGGTCAGAGCCAGGGCACTGACTTCGGTAGCCTCGGTGAATCGGCGGGCTTGTTCGATGGCATTTTGTCCGGTGGTCGCATCGAGGACGAGCAGGACGTCGTGGGGGGCGCCTTCCAGTTTTTTGCCGATAGAGCGTTTAATTTTAGTGAGTTCCTGCATGAGGTGCAATTTGGTATGGAGTCGGCCGGCCGTATCAATGATGACGACGTCGCAGTCGTTTTTCAGGGCGTACTGTACGGTCTCGAAGGCCACGGCGGCGGGGTCGGCTTGCATTCCTTTGTCGTAGAAGGCGCAGCCTACGCGTTCGGACCATATTTTGAGCTGTTCGACGGCGGCGGCGCGGAAGGTATCGCCTGCGCCGAGGACTACTTTTTTTCCTTGCTGGGTGAACTGCCAGGCTAATTTGCCGATGGTGGTAGTTTTCCCGACCCCGTTGACTCCGACGACCATGATGACATAGGGCTTCACCCCTGGGGGGGCGGTGAAGCCGTCGGTATCCTCGGTGCGGTTTTCAGCCAGGAGGCGGGCGATTTCATCCTGGAGGATATGCTGGAGTTCCGACGCGTTCATGTATTTGTCGCGCGCTACCCGGGCTTCTATGCGGCCAATGATTTTGAACGTCGTATCGGCACCGACATCTGCGGAGATGAGGAGCTGTTCGAGGTTGTCGAGTACTTCTTCGTCCACCGTGGATTTACCGGCGATGGCGCGGGAAAGTTGGGAAAAGAAGCTGGTTTTGGTTTTTTCCAGTCCTTTGTCGAGGTCCTCCTTGTTTTTTTTCGAAAACAGGTTGCCGAATAAGCTCATAGTGTGGTGGCGTTATGCGTTAGGAATTTCCGAAAAACAAAAATAGGCTTTCCCCATCGTAGAAGAAAGCCTATTTTCAGGAAAGGAAAGAATGGGTTTATTTCAACTTGGACAGGAACTCGTCCTTTTTGTCCTTGTGAACCATTTGTACCTTGTAGCTGTAGTTCCCCGTCTTTTGGTCTTTGACGCTGACGACGATTTTTATGAAATCTTTACCGGAGCCTGCGTTCGCACCACGCTGGGCTACTTTTGCGTTCTTTGATACCTTTGCCATGGCAATGTGTTTTATTCAGTATAAGTAAAAGCCGTTCATCCATTTGAAACGGCAGACGGCTTTGTAAAGTTCCCGTACAAGCGACTATTTTATCTCGCGGTGTACTGTCCTGCGCTTCAGAATTGAATTGTATTTCGTCAATTCAAGGCGATCGGGGGTATTTTTACGGTTTTTTTCCGTGACGTAACGCGACGTGCCCGGCATACCGCTTTTCTTGTGCTCGGTGCATTCCAGTATGATGAGGATGCGGTTGCCTTTGCTCTTCTTTGCCATTTTGAAAAAAATTGAATCGTAAACGATTAAAAAAAAGGGCTTATAAGTTTATGCCATGGCGTACCCCTTTGGCTGCCAGGCTTTTCAGGTACTGATAAATACCCAGTTTGTCAATGGTGCGCAGTGCTTTCATAGAGATTTTCAGCGTCACCCATTCGCCAGTCTCGGGAATGAAGAAGCGCTTCGTTTGCAGGTTGGGCAGAAAGCGGCGGCGCGTTTTCCGGTTGGAGTGGGAGACGTTGTTTCCGCTGATGGGGCGTTTGCCCGTTAACTGACATACTTTTGACATGACGGCCTTTGAATTTTGGCTTTTGGAGGCAGCCAACCAGGGCTGACAGCCTCCAAACATTCGCTTGTACTATTTTTGTGGTAGTGACTCCGAAAGGATTCGAACCTTTAACCTTCTGATCCGTAGTCAGATGCTCTATCCAATTGAGCTACGGAGCCATCGTGCGTTTGCTTAATGCGGATGCAAAGATAAGTGTACTTTTCTTTTTTCAAAAAGGATTTTTAGTTTTTTGAAAAAAAATGGTAAAAACCGGCCCGGAAGCCGGTTTTTACCAGACATTCGGGTGCGGCGAGGGGCGATAATCCCCTCGCAATAAGTCTGTTATTGCACCGATACTACGCGGTTGACGATGTCGCTGCCGCGTTTGATTTGTACAAAATAAGACCCCGGGGCCCAGCATTCTACGGGGATTTCCTCGGTTTGAATCTCATCGCTTCGGCCCGGCGGGTACATGCGCACGAGAACGGGTTGGCCGAGGGGGTTAAATATTTTGAGGGAAGAGGCTTTGCCGGCAGGGGTCACGAAATCGAGGAACAGGCTGCTGTGGGCAGGGTTGGGGAAGACGGTGACGGCTGCCCCAACCTCTTTGGGGTCGCGGCATTTCTCCATGAGCAGGTTGAGGCTATTGAACACATTGAGCCGCCCTCCCGTGGCGGTAACGGTAGAGAGGGCCGGGTTGAGGTCTACGCCCGACAAGAGGGCCTGGCGTACTTTGAGTGCGGTCTCCCTTGGGTAGCGCAGGGCTTCCCGGCCGATATTTCCGCAGGGCATGGCGTAGAGTAGGGCGATGGCACCGGCCAGATGGGGCGCGGCAGCCGAGTTCCCGTTGAACGCACCATAGTTGTTGAAGGGCTTAGTGGTGTAGGAGTTTTGGCCGGGCGCGCCCATATCTATGGACTTTCGGCCAAAGGCAGAGCCGTAGTAGCGCTCGTCGTTGGCGTTGGTGTTGAGCACGGTGAGCAGAAAGTCGCTGGGGCAGGTAGTGGGCATGTCGCCTACCTGGTCCACATCCCAGGCGTTGTTGGCCGCGCCGGCGGCGGTGAGGATACCGGCGGCACCCAGCCGCTCGTAGATTTTGCCCCAGGCGGGCTGCTGCTCGCAGAACACGCGGTTGACGCCAAAGGAGGCGTTGGTGGCGACGACGAAGGCGCCGGACTTTCCATTCGACGTATTGTACCGCTCGCGCTGGTCGAGGATGTATTCGTATGCGGCGATGATATCGCTGACCATGCGCGTCTCCAGCAGCATGAGCTTGATGTTCCAGTTGATGCCGGCCACGCCCTTTTGGTTGTTGCCCTTGGCCCCGATGATGCCGGCGACCGAGTGGCCGTGCTGGTCGGACATGTGCATGGGGGAGTTGGTGATAAAATTCCAGCCCATGAAGTCATCTACATAGCCATTGTTGTCGTTGTCAATGCGGTCGCCGAAGGTCTCGGCATGATTCTTCCAGACGTTTTCGCGCAGGTCTTCGTGCAGTACGTCGAACCCGCTGTCGAGTATGGCCACGACGATGGTGTCGCCCTGGGCGGTTAGGCCCCCGGTAGTCAGGCCCCAGGCTTTATCGGCACCTATGGCGAAGACTCCCCACTGTTCCGAGACGTCGGGGTCGTTGGGCCCCTGGCGGGTTTCGAGCACGTAGTCGAAGTGCGCGCTCTCGACGTCGGGGAAGGCCGCGAGCTCTTTGAGGAGCTCCTCAGGACCTATGGTGGACGTATCGTAGCGCAGCAGGCTGATGTTTTGGGTCTTGCTCAGGTGTTTCTCGATCCAGACCCCCCCGCCGGCGCGGCTGTGGGTCGAAAAGTCGGCAATAAAGTTCTGGGGCGGCAGCGCGCTTTTGAGCTTGACGATGATCTGACGCCGATCGGCATCCCCCGGATCCTGGGCCGACAGTTGGGCGCATGACAATAGCAGTATCCAGAGTAGTGTGTTCCTCCGCATAGTTTCGTAAGTTTTGTTTGATGATGGACTGCTTGCGAGGGGAATCAACGCGGGGTCAGGGCCTTTTTTCCCTCGCCGACCCCCTCGCAACCAGTCCGAATAAAAAAAGCCGATCCCCAGGCACCAAGGCCCGGCAATCAGCTTTTCGTAGAAGATGGACGATTTAACGTATTCCCAATACCATGCCAAACTTGATTCAAGCGCAGCTTCTTTTCAAGGGTTTTTGATTGGATGGTAATCGGACCCCGTAATGAACCCCTGGTTACAAGCCTAATAGGTTTGTAGCCAGGGGGCAGCGCGGAGGGAAAAAAGAGTCATTTTTGGGCCACACGAAGGCTTTTTGAGGGAGTATAGCCTAGCTATATGACTGAAAAAAGGCATAGTGTGGGCGAAAAAGGGCCTTTTTGACCTCGTGATGAACCCCTGGTTACAAGCCTAATAAACAGATTACCAAATAGAAACGTACCTTTGCAGCGCGGTGGGCAGTTCCTATCGCTGCGCCTCGCGATGCATTCCCCGCCCAAAACAAACCGCATCCGGAAAAAAGCCCTATTTTTGAGGTTCCGGCCCTGGTATTTTCATCACCTTTTTATATTGTGTTATGTATTCAATCATCGTATCTCTGTGCAGCGTGCTGCTGTGGGCGTCTCCAGCCCCACCGGTTGATGGGCCGGCGCCCCACCGGCCACCTATGCCGGCCGATTCACTGCGCTATCCCGCTGAAACCCACCTGCGCAACCTCAAACAATTGACCTTCGGCGGCAATAACGCGGAGGCATACTTCAGCTTCGACAGCAAATCGCTGGTATTCCAGTCGGACTTTGCGGGCTGGGGGAACCAGTGTGACCAGATCCACCTCATGTCGCTCCTGGGGACGAAGGGAAAACAGCCGCCGCGCATCAGCACCGGCAAAGGACGTACGACCTGTTCGTACTTCATGCCCGGCGATAAGACCGTCCTCTATGGCTCTACCCATCTCGGGGGCGATAAGTGCCCGGAAACACCCCGCTTCGTGGGCGGAAAGTACGTCTGGGGCATCTACGATACCTACGATATCTTCGTGGCGAATAAAAAAGGCAAAATCCTCCGGCAACTGACCGACGCACCCGGCTACGACGCCGAAGCGACCGTCTCCCCGGACGGCAAAAAAATCGTGTTCACCTCCACCCGCAGCGGCGACCTGGAACTGTGGACGATGGATATAGACGGCAGCAACCAGCGCCAGATTACCTTCGAACCAGGCTATGACGGGGGCGCTTTTTTCTCGCCAGACAGCAAAAAACTGGTGTTCCGCGCTTCCCGGCCCAAAACCCCGGAAGCGCTCGCCGCGTACAGGGAACTGCTGACCAAAGGCCTGGTACAGCCCACCGACCTCGAAATATTTACCTGCAACGTGGACGGCTCCGACTTGAGGCAGATCACCAACCTCGGCAAGGCCAACTGGGCACCTTTCTTCCATCCCTCGGGCAACAAAATCATCTTCACTACCAACCACCACCTGCCGAGCGGAAGGGTGTTCAACCTATTTTCCATCAATCTGGACGGCTCCGGGCTCCAACAGATCACTTTCGACAAAGTGTTCGACGGATTCCCTATGTTCTCGCCCGATGGCAAAAAATTTGTGTTCTCCTCCAACCGCTTCAATGGGGGCGGTCAGGATACGAATGTGTTCCTGGCGGATTGGGTAGAATAGACTTGTACATACGTCAAACTTTTTTCTATGAAAAAAACCATTCTCTTCGCAGCACTGCTCCTGGGCCTCATATCGGCGCTTTCCGCCCAGACCCGCCCCCCCGCTGCCAAACCGCGTCAGCCCCGCCTGGTAGTGGGAATTGTGGTGGACCAGATGCGCTACGACTACCTGTACCGGTACTACGATAAATATGGGACCGGTGGCTTCAAACGCCTCCTCAACGAGGGTTTCTCTTGCGAGAATACGCATTATAATTACATGCCCACCTATACGGCACCCGGGCATGCGAGCATCTACACCGGCACGACGCCCTCCGTACACGGCATCGTGGGAAACGACTGGTACGACCGCACCCAGGCCAAAAACCAGTACGTGACCTCCGATGAGCGCTACAAAGGCGTAGGGACCACCTCCTCTAAAGGAAACCACTCGCCGTCGGTACTCCTGTCGTCCACCATCACCGACGAACTGCGGCTGGCGAGTTCGCTGCGCTCCAAAGTGGTCGGCGTGTGCATCAAAGATCGCGGAAGCATCCTGCCGGCAGGGCATATCCCCAACGCCTGCTTCTGGTTCGACGACGATACCGGCAACTGGATCAGTTCCTCCTACTACCCCTTCCCGGATTCTGTGCCCGCGCTTCCTGGCTGGGTGGGGCGCTTCAACGATAAAAAACTGGCCCTGCGCTACCTCTCCCAACCCTGGGAAACCGTGCAGCTCGAGCGCACCTATACGGAAAGCGTACCCGGGTTCGACAAGTACGAGATGCGGTTCCCGGGCGATACGACGGGCGCATTCCCTCATGCCCTGCCCGCCCTGCAGACCAAGGGAGGCCCGGGCCTGGTGCGGAGCACACCCTTCGGCAACAGCCTCACGACGGATTTTGCCCTCACCGTCATAGACGAGATGAAACTCGGCGTGGACGAATACCCGGATTTCCTGGCCCTGAGCTATTCTTCCACCGACTACTGCGGGCACCAGTTCGGCGTGCGCAGCACAGAGGTACAGGATGTGTACCTGCGCCTCGACCGCGACCTGGAGCGCCTGCTGGATTACCTGGACGAAGAATTCGGGAAAGACAACGTACTGGTGTTCCTCACCGCCGACCACGGCGCTGCCGAAACCGTGCCTTTCCTCAAAGACCTGCGCATGCCCACTGGTATACTGGACGAAAATACCCTGACCAGGGCCTTGAATACACACCTGGATTCCGTGTTCGGCGTGCGCCTGCCCTTTGTCAGTGCCGTGGTGAACCAGCAAGTGTATATCAATGAAAAAGTACTGCCCATCGGCAAGCTGGAGCCGGGTCCGGTCCAAAAAGCTATTGCGGATTACCTGAAGAAACTGCCGGGCGTGTACGGGGCGTTCAGCAAAGACGAGTTATTCGCGCTGGCACCGGAGTATCCGTTCATCGGCCTCGTCCGGAACGGGTTCCATCCCCGGCGTTCGGGGGATGTAATCTATACCCTCGACCCGGGCTGGCTACCGGAGCCGTATTTTGCGAAAGGGGGCACGACGCATGGTAGCCCGTACGCCTACGATACCCACGTGCCTCTGGTTTGGTATGGCTGGAAAGTACCCCAGGGAGAGTCCTTCGCCCCGACGCAGATCACGGACATCGCCCCCACACTGGCCGCTTTCCTCCGCATCATGGAGCCTAGCGGGAATACGGGGAAGGTGATTCAGGCGCTGTTTGAGAAATAGAGCGGTCGCGGGGTGGCCGCTTGTGCCAGTAGGAAGCCAGCATAGAGCCGGAAATGTTCATGATAGGCCCGAAAACACTGGCGGCCAGCCCCACCGTGGCGATTTGTCCCATCCCTTTGGCAATGGCAGAGGCCAACCCGGCGTTTTGCAAGCCCACCTCTATGGCGATGGTGCGGGCATCGCGCTCGTCCAGTCGGAACAAGCGCGCAGACCAGTAGCCGAGCAAATACCCCAGTCCATTGTGTATCGCAGCAATCAGGATGAGCAGAAAGCCGATGTGGAGCAGACTATCTCGTCCGGCTGCGGTGATGACTACGATGATGAGGGCAATTCCTGCCATGGAGAGCAGGGTCATGGCCCTCTCCAGCCACTGCACCCTGCCCGCCAGTACCTTGTTGACCATCAGACCTGCCGCAATGGGAAGAAGGATGATTCGGGAGATGTCCAGCATCATGTCCTGCACATTGATCGCGATGTAGGCACCAGCAAGGGCCTTCATCAGCAAGGGGGTGAGCAAGGGGGCCAGCAGGGTCGTACAGGACGTCAGAGTGATGGAAAGCGCCAAATTGGCCCGCGCCAAAAAAGCCATTACGTTGGAAGCGACTCCGCTGGGCGAACAGCCCACCAGTATGATGCCCGCCGCAATCGCCGGCTCCAGGTTGCTCACGCGGGCGAGCAAAAGCCCCGTGAGAGGCATGATCACAAATTGGCTGACCACCCCGATCAGCACCCCTCTCGGGTTTTTGATCACCTGTAAGAAATCCCCGATCCCCATGGAGGTGCCCATCCCAAACATGATGACCTGCATGAGCGGGATGATGAGGCCCGACAACTTGAAGGAACCCCACTGGATAAAATACCCAGGGAAATACATCGCTCCGGCAACCGCAGCCAGGATAACCGTGGTAAAGACATAGCCCTTCAAGGCTTCCCGGCGCTGGAAGCCCCAGGCTAAAGCGAGCAAAGCCGATACGGCCAAGGCTCCGGAAAGGCCGTAGCGCCCACCAAAGGCCAGAAACAGAGCTGCCGCGGCACTTGCAAAGGAAATTGCCCAAGGCAGCATACGGGGAAAGAGATTTTTCAAGGACGACTATTTTTACAGCCATCAGGCTTGTGGCGAGGAGATGGTCGAGGATAAAAAGTGGTTTTCCCGCTAGCTTGCCAGCCCTCCCCATTCGGCTAATGACCAAATTTTGTAAAATATAATTTTATTTCAAAAAAAATTTCAGTATAAAATTTTAAATTTAAAAACAAGGGCTTCCAATAGCCTTTGTTTGTACATTGTAAAATATACTTTTTTTAAAAAAAAGGGCTTTATTTTTTGAAAAGAATACCTATATCTTGCTAATCTTTAACCTGAAAGCATGAAAATAGGCGTATTGGGGCTGGGGCGTATGGGAGCCCAGGTAGAGGCACTGGCCGCGCAGAGAGGGCATGACATCACAGCCCGCATAGATGCGACGCGCGAGGAAATAACGGCGACCCCGGAGGTGTGGATTGACTTTAGCGACCCCGGTGCCCTGGAGCGGTATATACCCGATATCGCGGCATCGAAAACGCCGATGGTCATCGGTACGACCAACTGGGAGCCCCGTTTGCCCTACTTTCGCAGCCTGTTCGAAGCACACGATACGCCGGCGATATACAGCTCCAACTACTCTATAGGTGTACAGTGCTTTTTTCAAATCGTGTCCAGGGCCGCAGAGCTGATTCGCTCCTTCGAGCAGGAATACGATATACTGGTGTCGGAGACGCACCACCGCAAAAAAATAGATGCCCCCAGCGGCACAGCCAAGAGTATTGTGGATCTCATCCTGCAAAACAGCGCCCGCAAAAAGAACTGGTCGCTGGACCCTGCCGACGCAGTGGCCGACGAGAGCTGCCTCCAGGTGGCTGTATCGCGGACAGGCCAGGTGCCGGGTACCCACAGCGTCGTGTGGGACTCGCATGCCGATACCATCGAGATCCGCCACCAGGCCAGGAATCGCGAGGGGTTTGCTTTGGGGGCTATCGTTTGCGCCGAGCACATCCACAAACTTCCTCCGGGCTTGCACGAGCTGAAAGAGGTCTTCCCGATCATCTTTGCGAGCTGACGGGCGAGCTGCGGGTTTTTTAAAGACTTTTTAACCAACCCCGGGATACGCAATCAACCACAACATCATGACGAATTCAGACTTTCGCGGTTGCTATACCGCCATCGTAACCCCCTTCACCGCCGACGGCTCCGCCATTGACTGGGCCGCTTTCGAAGCATTGGTGGAAGCCCAAATTGCCGCCCGCATAGACGGGATCGTATTCGTAGGCACCACCGGGGAAAGCCCGACGCTTACCCATGAAGAACACGACGCAGTCATCCACTGGTCCACGAAAACGGTCAGGGGGCGCTGCAAGGTAATCGTAGGCACCGGTTCGAACAATACCGAAGAAGCGCTGCACTTTGCCCGGATGGCCCAATCGGCAAAAGCCGATGCGCAGCTGGTCGTCAGCCCGTACTACAACAAACCGACACAGGAGGGGCTTTACCAGCATTTTATCCGCATCGCAGAGGAGACAGAGGTGCCCATCATCCTGTACAACATCCAGGGGCGCTGTGGGGTGAACATACAAACCGATACCTTGCTGCGCCTTGCCGCACACCCGCGCATCATCGGGGTAAAAGAAGCAAGCGGGAATATCATGCAGATGATGGAGGTCATCGGGCGTACGCCAGACGACTTTTACGTCTTTTCCGGAGACGACGAAATCACGCTTCCGCTGACGGCCTGCGGGGGCGACGGGGTCATCTCCGTAGCTTCCAATGTCATTCCCCACAGCATGCGGCGCATGGTACACGAGGCTCTGGCCGGCCATTTTGCCGAGGCGCGCCGCCTGCATTACGCCCTCACCCCCATCATGCAGGCCGGCTTCCTGGAAACCAATCCCATACCCATTAAGGAGATGTTGGCCCTGCAGGGAAAGATCTCGACCGGCTTCCGCCTGCCGATGACCCGCGCCGGGGAAGGGACCATGCGCCAACTAGAGCAGCTGATCCCGAAAATTGCCGAAATAGAACGCCTTAACGCATAAAAAACCAAATCCATGCACGATACTATCGAAACCCTGAAAGCCGCTGTAGAACAGCAACAGGCGAGCTCCATGCAGATCCGGGAAATCATCCAGCTCCTGGATGCGGGCAGCCTGCGCATCGCCCTGAACGAAGAAGGCGGGTGGCAGGTACAGGAGTGGGTGAAAAAAGCAGTGCTCCAGTTTTTCCCCCTGTGCAAAGTAGAAGAATATTCCGATTCGGCGCCTTTTTACTTCCGCGATGGCATACCCCTGAAGAAGGAGTTTTCCAACATCCGGATCGTGCCGGGGGGGAGCAGCGTGCGCTACGGGGCCTATCTGGCGCCCTCGGTCGTGATGATGCCTCCTTCGTATGTGAATATCGGCGTCTTTGTGGATGAGGGGACCATGATTGACTCGCACGTGCTCGTGGGCTCCTGTGCGCAGATCGGCAAAGGGGTACACCTTTCCGCAGGGGTGCAGATCGGAGGCGTACTGGAACCGCTGCAGGCGTCGCCGGTCATTGTGGAAGACCATGCCTTCATTGGGGCGGGTTCGATCGTGGTGGAAGGCGTACTCGTACGCCGGTCGGCGGTTCTCGCACCAGGGGTCGTCCTCTCCGGCTCCACCCCCATCGTGGAACTGAACGAAAAGCACGAAAAAGTAGCCGAATACAAGGGCGAAGTGCCCGAAAACGCCATCGTAATCCCCGGCATACGCATGAAAGGGGATTCCGGGTATGGATACCAGACCCCGCTGATCATCGGGTACAAAAGCGAGGGTACCAGCGCTAAAGTGGCCCTAAATACCCTGCTGCGGGATTTCTAAAAGAGCAGGGGGGGCAATTCGTTTTCCGGATATTTCAACAAATAATCTGTGCAATTTCAAACTACAAACCCGGCAATTTCAAAATTTGCTAATTTTACAGAAAATTCCCTTCGTGTGAAATGTCCTACATACCTCGCAGTATAGAAGCCACTATCCGGTCGTTGTTGTCGAAATACCCTATCCTGGCTCTTACGGGGCCGCGGCAGTCGGGAAAGACAACGCTTCTAAAGAACTTGCTGCCGAATTACAGCTATGTGTCGCTAGAGAATACAGATGCGCGGTATTTTGCCGAGGCGGACCCCAATGGCTTTCTTGCAAAATACCATGGTCAAACTATCATTGACGAGGCACAGCGGGTACCGGCCCTGTTCTCCTATTTGCAAACCAAAGTGGACGCCGAGGGAAAAATGGGGCAGTACATACTTTCCGGGTCGCAGAACTTTCATCTGCTGGAGCGCATCACACAGAGCCTGGCTGGCAGGGTGGCTTTGTGCAAGCTTCTGCCTTTGGATACAGGGGAGCTCTCTGCAACTGGATTGCTTTCCCGCAATTGGAAATCATCCATTATCCAGGGGTTTTACCCGGCTATCTATGATCGGGAGCTCAATCCGGCGATTTTTTATTCGAATTATGTCCAGACCTATCTCGACCGGGACGTAAGTGCCCTGTCCAATATCCATGATTTGCGCCTTTTTCGCAACTTCCTCGGCTTGTGTGCTGCCCGGACGGGTCAGTTGCTCAATATGAACAACCTGGCCCTGGAATGTGGTATTTCGCAACCTACTGTAAAATCCTGGCTTTCCATCCTCGAAAGCAGTTATATCCTTTTCCTGTTGCCGCCCTACTTTGAGAATTTCAGCAAGCGTATCGTGAAGACTCCAAAACTATACTTCTACGATATCGGGTTGGCCAGTTTTCTCCTGGGGTTGCGGGAACAGGGAGAACTCGACGATGACCCCTCCCTTGCCGGCAGTTTATTCGAGAATCTGGTGATTGCCGATATTCTGAAAAAAAACCATCACCAATACCTGCTTCGCGACTATTGGTTTTGGAGAGACTCCCATGGCCACGAGATAGATTTGCTCACCAGGCGGGGTGGGCGCTTCGATATATTCGAGATTAAATCTACTCAGACCATTCTGCCTCGCTTTCTGAAAGGTATGGCGTACTTTTCGGAAATCGCCGGCAGCAAAGTACGGTCGCAGACGCTCCTCTACGGAGGGGATGATAGCCACGACCGCACGGGGTATGCTGTCAGGCAGTGGCACGAGGGCTGAGGGACACCGGTTTGTGTATGGCGCACTAAAGATAGCTCATCATGCAGAAGAGAATCCCTCTAGTCCAAAGCAAAGCAGGGGACACATCCCTCCCGGTAGATATCGGCATGGTACCGACACATCCCGGCCCCGGATACCGGGCTCAACTAGTGGCCATCCTGTGCCTCGCGGTTCCCTTTCTGGTATTCACACAGCCTCCTGTACCGGCTAAAATCGGTCTGACCCTGAGCGGCGGTGGTGCAAAAGGACTGGCGCACATAGGGATTTTGAAAGCATTGGACTCCGCCGGCGTACACATAGACTGCGTGACGGGTACCAGTATGGGCAGTATCATCGGATCCTTGTACGCCGTCGGGTACAGCGGAAATGAAATAGAGGCACTCGCCCGGAACCTGGACTGGAAGACCCTCCTTTCAAACCAGGTGAGCATCCGGGAAATATCGATGGAGGAAAAAGAATCGTATGGCCGGCACGCCTTTGAAATACCCTTCGAGAAGGG
>VFQS010002590.1_pt1 | contig 14641 bp, 13 predicted proteins | sample 3512361 | NCBI WGS metagenome assembly VFQS01 (sample SAMN10412375, study PRJNA504923) | tailings metagenome | isolation source: Relicate 1 Philex TSF3 active mining | place: Philippines
AGTTTGTGCCTAGCACTTCCTGCCTTTCTTTTCTTCTTTTTAGTCTAAAGTCCAGTTAATGTCCTCGGTGCACTTAATGCTGTTACTTATGAGTTGATTACTGTGACTAATGATTCTTACATCAATGCTCAAAGTGTTTGTGACTTACTCCACAAACTTGCGGCTTTGGGTTTGACTATACCCATTACTCTTGTCTTGGATAATGCTCGTTATCAAAAGTGTGTTTTAGTTTTTGAGTTGGCTCAGTCATTAAATATCGAGCTTCTCTATTTGACTACTTACTCTCCAAACTTAAACTTGATTGAGCGTCTTTGGAAATTTGTGAAGAAACAGTGTCTCTACTCAATTTATTACCCTGATTTTGATTCTTTCAAGTTTGCTATTGCTTCTTGCCTTGAGAATTCTCGCACTACTCATAAAGCAGCTTTGGATTCTTTATTGACTTTGCGCTTTCAGTCTTTTGATAATGTTAAGTCTATTCCCTGTTAAGGTATAGCTTGCAGTAATCTCGACCTAACCGCTCCTGACATCCACACAATCTATCAAAAACGATGGAAAGTTGAAGAATTTCACAAGTCTTTGAAATCTAATCTCGCTCTTGCTAAGTCTCCCACTGGGATTGCTCTTACTCAGCAAAATCACATCTTTGCTTGCTTTTTTGCTTTTGTTAAGTTAGAACGTCTTCAGATCAAAACTAAACTCAATCATTTTGCTCTCAAGGCTAAACTCTACTTCAATGCCATTAGGGCTAGTTTCTCTCTTCTCCAAAAGCTAGATATTCCTTCCACGTAACATCAGTATATTAGTTAAAACATTCGTAAGATTGATAAAACCCTTGGTAAGGCTACCTTTGATGATTACCCTGATGTCAATTGGGAAGAAGTTAAAGGCATTAGAAATATTTTAGCTCATGCTTATCTTGATATATAGCTGTCGCCACTCTTGTTAGGACATAAAACCCGAATAGTGTGAGGCGACGCGAAGCGCCGCCTCACACTATTCGGGTTTTGATTTGTCCTAATACAGGTGACTATGACTATAGATCATGATGAAGTGTATAAAACATGCGCTTTTGAACTTAGCCAACTTAAGGATGTGATAGACAAGATCCGCAGTGAAATCCTCTGACTTTATTATTGATACTTTGGCGTTTTTTATTTTGACGGATAACGTTACCCGTCAACTCGGAAATTGATATGAAAGTCTCATTAATCCAGTATTTACAAACAAAAATCAATCTGTAACGACTGAATTTATTATAAAAACATCATAGTTTACAAAAAATTCCAAACATAAGTTACACTGCTTAAGTGTTGTTTACCAAGATATCCAGTGACCAAGATTATTGCCCTGTTTAATCAGTCTGGTGGGGTTGGTAAAACCAGTCTAACCATGAATCTGGGATACCAACTCGCCCAGCGCGATCGCAAAGTCCTGCTCGTCGATATGGATCCGCAATCATCATTAACATCATTTCTAGGACTTGATATCTACCAACTAGACAAGACTATTTATCAGTCTATCACTCAGTACGAGAGCTTACCAATCCACCACAATATTCATGGCATGGATTTAGTCCCATCCAACATTCAGTTGAGTGCTGCCGAGATGGAATTAGTCTTAGCTGAGTTTCGGGAAGTGCGCCTCAAAGATGCGATCGCTACAGTCCAAGAACAATATGATTTCATCCTCATTGACTGTCCTCCCAGTCTCGCTATCCTTAGCTATATCAGTCTGATTGCAGCTACCCATGTGTTAGTCCCAATTCAAACCCATTACAAAAGTCTAGTTGGTTGTAACTTATTACTAGAAACTGTTGCGCGTGTCCGTCAAAGGGCTAACCGTAACCTTAAAGTTGCAGGCTTTATTCCCACCATGCACGAAGGTCAAACCCTGCAAGCAAAAACTAGCCTCAGTACTATTCAGACCCAACTCTCATCAATTGCTACCGTCTATCCTCCCATCCCAAGGACGATCGCTTTTCCTGACTCGGCACAAATGCATGAACCTTTAGGATTACATTCTCCGAAACACCCAGTTATCGATATCTTAAATCAAATTACAAATTCATTGGAGACGATTTAGATGGCTAGCAAGAGACCTCTACCAGCGTATCAAATTAGCAATATTCGCCTATTGGATGAACTGACACCAGCAACTAATCAGACAGTGAAAATAGATCTGATTCAATTGCCAGTTAAGCAACCGCGACGATATTTTGATCCGCAAAAGATGCAGCAGCTTGTGCAATCGATCCAAGAACATGGCATCTTGGAACCATTATTAGTTCGTCCTTTGGCAAACGGACAATATGAATTAATTGCAGGAGAAAGAAGATTTCGGGCTGCCCAAATTCTTGCACTAGATACAGTCCCAATCATCAGTAAAGATGTCACCGACAAAGAAGCGATCCAAATTGCTCTTGTCGAAAATTTGCAGCGTGAAGATTTAAATCCTGTTGAAGAAACGGAGGCTATTCTAGAGTTATTATCCCTTTCCCTTGATATTGAGCCTAGTGATATTATCTCCACCTTAAACCAATCTGCCAACGCTAAAAAGCGTGGTTTAGAGTTGACGGATAACGTTATCCGTCAACTTGAGGCGATCGAATCTCTGCTATCTAATGTCGGCAGGTTTAACGCTGAATCCTTCCGCACAAACCGTTTGCCGCTATTAAATATGCCTGATGATGTGTTAGAAACATTGCGTCAGGGCAAATTAGAATTTACCAAGGCAAGAGCGATCGCGCGTATTCGAGATGAAGATCAACGGCAAGAATTGATTGAAGAGTCTATCGCTCAAAATCTTTCTCTTACTCAAATTAAGGCTAGGATTGCGTCCATTAACTCTGTTAAAGATTTGACAGCAACAGAGCCTTCTCTCAAAGATTTGATGAGTGAGGCTTTCACGGCAATGAAAAAATCTAAGGTTTGGAATAATCCTAAAAAAACTAAAAAGCTTACCAAGCTACTAGCAGAAATTGAAACTTTAATTCAAGATGAGTAAATCTCATTGATTCTATTCAAAATATTGAGATAAAAAAGCCCCAGAATCTTTCTATATACTACACTTCTAAAGCAATCCTAAATGAGTTGTGAGAAGCTTCGGCTTCGCTCAGCCATCGGTATATGTTGGCTGAGCGAAGCCGAAGCCTTATTTTTCTCATAAATGATTTAGGACTACTATATTCCATGTGATTACTCACTGAGTTAGGAAAGAAGTTAGGTTTGATTAATTTTATCACTGTTTAATTCAGTGCAAAAACTTGACATTTATCAAATGATTCCCATGTTCTCCATGTTTCCAAAAGTAGAGATTTAGTCATTTCATTTAAATATTCTTTAGCTTTTTCTTTGTCTTTTTTAAGGCAAGAATGATAATGAAAACGATTGAGATTATCTTCGATTAAATCTGGATACCTTAGAAGCCAATCATCCATTCCTTGTTTCATCTTTTCCCAATCAACTCTAGTCTCATCATATAGAATCCATTTGGTTGCTATGCAGCAGTTCATCATTTAGGAGATTAGATTAGATGGTTTATGAGATTGCACACTACTGCGATTGACAAGAGAGAAGTTTAGCTTGTGGATAAGTAGATTGCAGTTGTTTCAAACGCTCTTGATTCGATCGCCCATAGGTATTGAGCGATCGCACAGCATCAGGAACAGGAATTGTCGATAAAATCTCTTGTCCAATATCACTAAAGGTAATCACTTCCTTAATTTGGATATCGCGATTTTGGTGTTGTTGATACAGATCGTTATAGGCAGAGGCGATCGCTTGCCATTTATCTTGAGGACAAAAACTGCGATCAATGAGAATGGTAATTTGTGTAGGTGGTAAGGCAAAGGCGATCGCACCGCCCACAATTCCAAATCCTAGCCATCCTAAACCAAGAGTAGTTATAAGTTTACGATCAAGTTTATTCATAGATTTTTTAAAGTATGGTAAGGATAAGCGGCGCGAAGCGCCGCCTATTCTTATGTTTACAGATTAGTTTGAAAGATTTCCTTCAGAATATTTTGGACATTTTGAGGTGTTCCAGTTTGTACTGTAGATTCACGCAAAGACGCGATCGCCTTTAGTTCTTGTTGGTTGACTTCGCCATAGGCGATCGGATAAATTCTCACATCGCTATAACGCATCAAGTCTTTGACCTCATCAAATTTCAAACCAACATTTGCTTCTCCGTCAGTCAGCAGTAGTAAACGAAAAATACCAGAATTGTCGGATTTATAGCGATCAGCAAGCTGTCCTAAACTAGCAATAACAGCATCATACAGAGCCGTTTCACCGTCAGCTTGCAGATCTTCGATCGCTGCTAGCAGACGTTTGTGCTGCAAAGTATCGAAGGGTGCGAGATTGACAACATTCTTAACACGATTGCTAAAAGTGATTAAACCAACTTGATTGCCTGCGTTAATCTCATTAGTAGCACTTCTCAAGCCTTCTTTAACTGCCTTGATTCGTTCTCCACTCATAGAACCACTTGTATCAATCACAATCTCCATATAGACAGTACGTTTGCCATCTTTTCTTTGCTTCCAAAACGAGAGTGCATATTTTAAAACTTCACCACTGGGAACAGGTGGAAAATCTTTAGCTTTGAGATAGTTAGTTGTCTCGAAACCTTTTTGCTGGGCTAAAGTTTGCATTGCTTCAGATGTTGCGAATTTGGCAAACTCTCCTAAGGATTCTTGTTGTTCAGGACTGTTCCAGTCAAATCCAACAAGGGGGCTGCTATGAGGTACACCAAAAGGCACATAAGCCAGCTTTTCAAAGCCTGACAACCGCTTTAAGGTGGCATAGCTTTGATATTCCATGAGGAATGCCCCTAGTTTTGGAGACTGCGGATCGCGAATAAAAATTTGTTTTAGATCTAAATAGGTGAGCGTAGTTAAAGAAACTTGCTTTTGAAAGGTATCGAAGACAGAACTAACTTGGGGAGATTTAAGGTCAGCAATTGTTAGAGGATTTTTATCTTTTGCATGTCCCGATGCTCTCCAAAATAAGGAATAAAGGAGATTGAGTGCAGGCGAACCAGCGTAGGGATTAGCATAGCCAACTTTGAGCTTACCTGCAAGAATAGCATCTAAAACAACATCAAAATTGACTTCTCCATTGACTGCCAAACTTTGATAAATCTGAGGCTGTAAAACTAAGACGGCATGGTTGGGAACGAGCATTGGTGAGATTACTTTTGCTTGAATTCCTTCATTTTTAAGTAACTCAAGCCATAGATTAGTTGTTGGTGTATAGCCAACAGGCTTGACAGTTCTAGAAGCTATTATTTTTGCACCTAACCCAGAGGGAATATTGCGTATCCCAACTTGAATGACTTTCCCCGATGCTAACTTCATTTTCTTGGCGTTGAATGCCTCAGCAACATCAACTAACCAGCGCTCATCTTGGCGATCGCCGCTTGCTTTTTCGGCAGAACTAAAAATCTCAATATAAGAAACATTGGGATCGTTTGATGGTTGCGCTCCATAGAGATCAAAGTTTTCAGCTTTTGGAGGAGGAGCTTGAATTTGCCCAATCTCAATTTTTGAAGCTAGTTCATCGGATATCAGTGCTTGTTCGACTTTAACTTTTGGGAGGTAATAGTCTTGGATAGCTTTGTAAGCGGATTCTGTAGAATCAATTTTTGGCGCTCCGCAAGCTACAAGAGCGCTAAGACAAAGACCACAAACAAACCAAATCCATATTTTGTGGTGCAAACCTTGGATAAACCGAGAAAATTTAAGGTTATTTTCTAAAATTCTTTTTATGACTATCCTATTTGGCATATATTAAACCTCTTACTTTTCTAAAATCAAAAGATTTAAGAATAGATTTCTTGTCGCTATCTAAATATCAAGAAACAATATTAGATAGCCGAAAGAACTTATTTCATTAAAGAACTTATTTCATTAAAGATTAGTTTGAAAGATTTCTTTGAGTAGGTTCTGCACATTTTGTGGTGTACCGATTTGAACTGTAGACTCTCGTAGAGCAGCGATCGCTTTTAGTTCTTGTTGATTGACTTCACCATAGGCGATCGGATAAATCCGTACATCGCTGAACTTCATCAAGTCCTTGACCTCTTCAAATTTTAAGCCTGTCGTCACTTCGCCATCAGTCAATAACAGCAAACGAAATACACCCGTAGGGTCGGCTTTACGGCGTTCCATGAGAGGAGCTAAACCTGCGATCGCGCCATCATAAAGAGCCGTATTCCCATCAGCTTCAAGTACATCGATCGCAGCGAGTAAACGCTTGTGTTGCAAGGCATCGAAGGGAGATAAATTAACCACATTCTTAACGCGATCGCTAAAAGTGATCAAACCAACTTGATTACCAGCATTGATTTCTTTCGTAGCAATGCGTAAGCCTTCTTTAACCGCTTTGATGCGATCGCCAGCCATCGAGCCACTGGTATCAATCACCATCATCATATAAACAGTACGTCCACCATCTTTACGTTGTTTCCAGAAGGTGAGTGCCGTTTTGAGAACTTCTCCTGAAGGAATAGCAGGAAAGTTTTTTTGCTTAACATGTTCCAATACCTCAGGAGTCGCAAAAGCAAGTTTTTGCATGGATTCAGAAGTTGCAAATTCGGCAAATTTTTGTAATCCTTCTTGCTGTTCAGGCGTATTCCATTCAAAACCTACTAAAGGGGCATTATGAGGTATTCCAAAAGGGATATAGGCAACTTGTTCAAACCCTGGGAGCTTTTTCAAAGCTGTAAAAGCCACTCCATCAAGGGGAAAAGCTTGCATCTTTTGCTGATCGCGTACAAAGATATCTTTCAGTTCTAAGGTTGTAACTGATGTGACGATCACTTGCTTCTGGAAAGCATCGAATACAGAACTAACTTGAGGAACCTTTAAATCTTGGACTGTGAGGGGTTGCTTATCGCGATCGTGTCCTGCGGCTTGCCAAAGAATTGTATAGAGAAGATTGAGTGCTGTTGAACTTGAATAGGGATTAGGATAGCCAATAGACATTTTGCCTGTGGTAATAGCATCAAGCAAACGAACGAAAGTTACTTCTCCACCCTTAGCTAGTTCTTGGTAAATGTCACCTCTTACTGCAAAGCCAGTACCATTGGTTTGTAAAGATGGAGCAATTACTTTGACTGGGACACCATCACTTTTGAGGATTTCAATCCACAAATCATTGGATGGACTGAAGGCAGCAGGTTTCATCGTCTTAGAAGAGATCAGCCGCTCGGCTAGACCAGATGCAATATTCCTAACTCCTATTCGGACTATCTGACCTGACTTTAAAGTGACATTTTTCGCGTTAAAAGCTTCAGCAACATCAACTAACCAGCGCTCATCTTGTCTTTGGGCATTAGCTTTTTCCGCAGAGCTATAAATCTCGACATAGATTTGTTTTGCATCATTAGTTGGTTGAGCAGCATACAGAGGGAAATCTTCAATCTTTGGCAGGGGCTCTTTAATACTATCCGTAGAATATCGCGCCGCCGCCGCATCAGAAACTAATGCCTGTTCGATCTTAATCTTAGGTAAAAAATCGTTTTGAATTGCTTTAGTGGCTGTTTCAAAAGAGTCAATTTTAATCGTTCCACAAGCGACAAGCAATGTCATGCTCAGCCCGATCACAAACCAAAATGACCATAGAGTTTTGAGGCTTTTGAATACGCGAACACCTAGTATTCTCAGAATTTTATTAATATTCACAAACACAACTTTCACTCTCATTAACTTGTAGAAATAATCTTAATCATTAGGAATAAATTAATATCATTGCTCAGGTAATATTTAGGGTGGAATTTGTATTATTTGATAAAACTCAAGTTTTAAAAATGAACAAATTAAGTTAGCAATTAGACGAGTTTCAGAAATATATTTCGCGTTTATAGATAACAATAACACCCCAGAATTACTATAAAGGCAAACTTTTGGATACTGACCTGTTTTTTCTTCTACATAAATTCTTTTGATTTCGTGAAGTTGAATTTCGGGGATAGCAGACAAAAAATTTTCTAAAAAAATTCGCTTGCAGATTAACTTTCCATTCTGTTTGTCAAAGATATAATTTGTGGCAATACAAATATCTATGATTAAAGTAAATGTAATAAGGAAATTAGCTCCACACAAAAAAAATGTTCCTCCTCCAAAAAACAAAAAGAAACAAATACTTGATACCCAATTTCGTTGATATGATAGCTCAGTATAAATATTAAGTCTAGTTGTATTTGAGTTTATCAAGAAGTCGTTTAAATTTGACACTTGAATATCTACTAATTTTTTGGGAGTAAAAATAAAAATCTCTTCTCTTTCTGTTATAATTGATAGTATAGAATATTCGTCTTCATGATTTTCTGAACCAGCAGATTCTGATTTAACTATTTTAATTGAGTTTTTATTATTACTAGAAAATACTTTTTCAACATTCCCATACAAATTATATCCTGTAAGAGAGCAAGATATCTCTTCTTTATCGCGATAGCAACTCAAACTTGAAGAATCTAATGCCTTTAATAGTTTGAAATCATATATTAAATAAGATGCAATCAAGAAAGATATTGGAGCTGCCAATAACCCACAAATTATTAGCCGTGTAAAACTCTCAGATGTAGATGGATTTTGAATAATTAGTTTTTGAGTTTCATAACCAGTAACTTTTATAGACATAACTTTTCTCTTTTTTTAGTTTTCATTTGCTTGCAAAGTGATTTTATTTGTGTCGATCGCTAATCTCAACTGAGCAGGAAGCTCCATTTTGAGACTTGAACTATTGCGATCTAGCGAAAGCAATAGAACTTGATCTTGTAAATTTTGTAAAAGTTCGTGAGTTGCTTGGAGTCGATCGTAACTTGCTTGTAAACGCCGCTGCGCCACCACACGATAATTCTCAGACTTCACCTGACCGATAGTAGCGATCGCATCAGAAACCTGTCCCGCTAAATCCAAAACAGTAATCAGAGTCTCTAAGATATCTACCGTCAGCTCTGGCTCCTTCTCGACTATTTTTTCAGCATAAGAATGGATTTCTCTAGCCCATGCCTTCGTCCTTCGCCACTGCATCCCAGTAGATAGAGATTTGCGTTCTAGTCCATCCAGTTTTGAGGCAAAAACATTGCGATCAAGCAAGTTATTTTCATTCAGCCAAGCAAATTCCTTCTTAACTTGCCATGACCACGCACCAAAGACGATCGCGGCGATCGCACCACCACTCGCAATCACAATCGGACGTGGACGCAGTACCGCCACAAAACAAGCCAAACCCAAAGCCGTTCCCGCCAAAAGCATATAGGTCTGCGGCAATTGGAATAGCTTTGTTCTTTTCATAGGATGCTTACCATTAGGAGGGGTTACTACCGCTCTCGGTTCAGTCGGTATTGAGTTAGAGATGATAGTGTCGAGTCCTGCGCCATATTGGAGCCTACCCACTGGTTGGATAAAATTAGGATTCATTTCTTTAGTAGGTACTTGTTCAACCCGAGAAAATAACCACTGCAAAGGCATTTCTGCGGGGTTTTGACAGATGATTGGTAGCCAAGTTGCACAAGGAAATCGATCTTCAATGCCTTGCAAGCGCTCTCTCGCTCGACGCACTGATAAATAGCAAGAGGTTCCTCTTGAGAAATCTTCGAGAAAGTAACGCAAAAACTTATGTGCCACTTCATCGGGAATCGGTTCGCGCATCACGATTACTTGGGGAATGTGCAAATCAAATAGCGATCGCGCCAAACCCAAACCATCACAAGAGTTAAAAATCGCTAACCTCAACCCGTTAGATACAGCAGTCCTTAACGCATAGCGCAACTGTTCCATCCTCAGACTTTCTGTTTCGTTAATATAGATCCGACCGATATCTTGTTGAGTGGAACTATGCCCCGCAAAAAAGAGAATATCCCATTGCTGTTGCCATAGCTCGTCATTAAGCTGTTGGCGCTTCGGTTCTACAAGTAAAGTCACCTCTGCATTAGGTAATTGCTCTAGCATTAAGCGATCGGCATCAATATCAATACCTTCACTATTGCCGAGAATTAAGAGAATACGAATCTTGTCAGAATGTCTTTTAGTAGGAGCGATACTGGAATAGGCTGGAGCGGCGATCGCAATTTCGGACTTGGTAAAGCGGCGATCAAATAAATCCCACAAGTGCCAAGGTATCTTCTGTAAATAGGGATTTCCCGATTGCAGCAGTACCCGTACTTCATCAGTTCTGTAGATATTATCGGAGACTAACTCTCTCGCAGGGAGAAAAGACTGCGATCGCAACCATTGATTGAGTTGTTCTGAGAGCTTTTCGGCAGCATCATAACAATCTTCGAGAAAAGAGACATTTGTAACAGCGTTTGCATCTGCCGAGAGTCTCGTTGTCCCACCTACCTTTAAATAAGAAGACTGCCATGCATCATAAAGTTGAGGCAACTCTTTTAATGGAGGCAAATTTGCAGCAATCTCTGATGATGGAAGTGCCCCTTCTTCTCCAATCTGAATTGTGACAGCGAAGCCCTGCTCGAAATTACCGTCATTAAATTTAAGGGTTACTAGCTTCCCCATAATGGCGATCGCTCCATCAAAAATATCTACTGATTCATCATGCACATTTTATTTAGATTTGTCATTAAATCACCTAGGAAAGGACAAAAAGCAAATTAAAAATTGTTGCTTGACTACATACAAATAGCGCTAGCGATCGCTGAACTATGCAGTACAAATTCAACCATTTACCTACTCATCAGCCTTCGGAAGCTAACTTACGCAGCAATTAACAAAACTTAAACCTTGACGCATAGTTTTTTGCTGACTAGAAATACATAGACTAAACTTGGTGTGTTTGATTTAAAAATACACATCTATTGAGCGAACTCTTTGTCAGTAAATCTACATAATAAATTGGAGGCTACTATGCGTTTGAATTCGATAGATCCTATGCTGAACCAAAAAGATACGACTGCTTGGATTTTTCAAGTTTATGCAGCTTTTGTCATCTCTACTGGATCTTTTGCTGCTAGCCTCTATCTGCTGCCTATGGATAATGTAGTTAGAAGTCAACTGGGGATTAGCTATGTATTTTCCATTAGTGCAAGCATTTCTCTGACCAAGACCATTCGCGATAATCATGAAGCGAGGAAACGCCAAGCACTCATTGATGCGATTATCACCGATAAAGTTATTACTGAAAATCATCCTCTCATAGAGTTACTTGATAACTCCAAAATCTCAAAGTGATTGTTAGTCAAGCGATTTCTCGGAGTTAAGTGTAGCTGTTGCCATTCTTGTTAGGACATAAAACCCAAATGTTGTAAGGTGGCGCGAAGCGCCACCTTACAACATTTGGGTTTTGATTTGTCCTGATACAGAAGAAATAGACATATAAAACCAAGAAATAGCTGTGCGGAGCTTCGCCCCGCACAGCTATTTCTTGACTGGGAAAGGAGTATATAGCAATCCTAAATGGTTTGTGGAAGCGCATCCCGAAGGGATGCGCTTCCACAAACCTAAAAATCTACAAAGGATGTAGCACTGCTATATCGAACCAAATACTTTATGTAACTTAGTACACAGCATTTTAATACTTTTTTGTATACAGTATGCAGTTTCCATGGATAGTCTAGAATGTACGGTTTAAAGGCAATAGTAATTGGTGCAGGTATTGGTGGACTGACAGCAGGAATTGCTCTGCGACAGGTGGGCTACGAGGTAGAAATTTACGATCGCGTCCGTGAGCTACGACCCGTTGGTGCAGGGATTTCTCTCTGGTCTAATGGATGCAAGATCCTCAATCGACTCGGTTTAGGGGATAAGCTAGCCGCGATCGGTGGACAGATGAATCGGATGGAATATCGTCATCTATCAGGAACTTTGCTGAATGAGATTTCTCTCCAACCTTTAATTACAGAAGTTGGGCAAAGACCTTATCCAGTGGCGCGGCGCGATTTGCAAAATATTTTATTAGAAGCCTTTGAATCATCGGGTGGCAAATTAACCCTTGGTGCGAAATGTATTGATGTTGTAGAAAATGATCGCGATATTACGGCTAAATTTGAAGATGGTAGTACGGCTACAGGTGATTTCTTAGTAGCCGCCGATGGGGTGCATTCCATTTTGAGAGAATATGTGCTTGGTGAAAAAATAGAACCAAAGTATGGTGGCTATGTCAATTGGAATGGCTTAGTACCAATCAGTGAAGACCTTGCTCCTGCGGATATGTGGGCGATCTATGTGGGTGAATATAAACGTGCTTCGATGATGCCCATTGCAGGCGATCGCTTCTATTTCTTTTTTGATGTACCTCTAGGCAAGGGGACATCTAGCGATCGCAATAATTATCGTAAGGAACTTAAGGAATATTTTCAAGGTTGGGCGGAGCCTGTGCAATTGCTAATTGATCGTCTTGATCCTGAAACCGTTGCGCGTGTTGAAATTCATGATGTGGGACCAATCTCTAGCATGGTTAAGGGGCGAGTTGCTTTACTGGGCGACTCGGCTCATGCGACTTGTCCTGATCTGGGTCAAGGTGGCTGCCAAGCAATGGAAGATGGTTGGGTATTAGCCAATTATTTGGCATCAACCAATTTGAGTGTGACTGATGCACTAATGCGATATGAAAAGGAGCGCAAGATTAGGACTACGGAAATTGTGAATAAGGCTCGCAATCGTGCGGAAACTATTCATGGCAAAGATCCTGAAATATCACAGCAGTGGTACGCACAGCTCGCAACAGAAAGTCCACTGGATGTCACAGGTGCGATCGCCAAAACTATTAGTGGAGGTCCTTTACATTGAGTTCTTTATCAAGTTATGCGATCTCGACTCTCAATCAGATGAGTCAACCAGAATTTACGGAAGCACTTGGCTCTATTTTTGAGCATACTCCAGAGATTGCGGCTCAAGCTTGGCAAGAACGTCCTTTTGATGATGTAACCAAGCTGCATCAAGTCATGGCGGTGATCGTCGAAAATATGAGTGAATCAGCGCAACAAAAGCTGATTTGTGCTCATCCTGATCTTGGCAGTAAATTTAAAATGGCGGAAGCCTCTGTGCAGGAGCAGTCCACAATTGGATTAGATCAACTTTCTAGAGAGGAATACATGCGCTTCCAGCAACTAAATGATGCTTACAAGCAGAAGTTTGGATTCCCTTTTATTATTGCCGTCCGTAACCATACAAAAGACAGTATCATTGCATCCTTTGAGCAAAGGTTAGCAAATACGATCGCATCAGAAAGAAAACAGGCAATCGCTGAAATTATCGAAATTGCCAGATGGCGTTTAGTTTTGGCGATTCGTGATTAGCTTGGCAGCTTACAGCGCTTTGTGCTTAATTAAAACCTAGAAATATTTTTGAAAGCGGCGTTTTGCTCCGCTTTCAAAAATATAGATAATTCAAATAAGAACTACAGCTTCGACTTCGCTCAGCTAGCTTATACCGATGGCTGAGCGGAGTCGAAGCCCCTCTGCAAATTATTTAAAACAACTATATTTCTGTGTAACAAGAATGGCAACAGCTACAGTAGATGCAGAGAATTATCTCTAATTCTTAGCTCAAATATCCTTGGGTAAAAGTTGCAGCAATGATTCAGGAAGGACACGATGTAACCACTGTTGCCAATTTGGATAATTTTTTTGGTATTGTACCCCAGCAAAAATTATGAAAACACCAACAAACGAAAGTGCGATCGGAAATAGTAGCGAATTGCTAAATACGCTATAAGCAAGATGTCCCACATAACCGATCACACCCATAGCACCGAAGATGACAAATACACGTCTTCTTAGCAAGACGGAGAGAAGAATCAAAAATAGATTGATTAGGAAGTAAAGGAATCGCTCCCATTCACCACCAGAATTCATCAGCGTTAAACCTCCCCAAAAAGCCATTAGTCCAGACAGGTAAAGCCAAAAAGCAAAGTCACCTTGACTGCGGCGAATGCGGCGATCAACGAAAAAAGCAATAACGATAGTGGCTATGCCAAACCAGAAAGAGACCAGACATCGTTCATTCCACGCAAATTCATTTTTACCAAAAATCAACGGTGTCAAATCCATTGACATGTACCATAGTGAATAAGCGATCGGCATTGTTAGGAAGGGAAAGCGAATCCACCAAAGTGCCAGCATCCCAGCGAGAATTGTACCCAACTCCATGTAAAACCAACTGGCTTTTACCCACACATGGTAGTTACGATAGCTACCAGGATCTCCGTATGGCCAGATGCCCGTCATACGCTGAAAGCCATAAATTGCTAGTGGAACCATGCATACAGCAATAGTTGTGAGCAGACCTGCTGGAACTTTTAGCCCGCGATCGAACCATAAATGTCGTCCAGTCATAGCAAAAATTAGTATGTAGATGCAAGATATGGCAAATATCCCCTTTCCACCTAGGGATTCCCAAGCAAGGGTCAGGAAGAAAAACATGCCAAAAATGACGATGAGTGCGCCAAAGTAGTAAGCTACATTTGCAAAATTAAATTTGGGAACATGCTGTTTCCTTACTAGCCAAGCCTGCCAGAGATGCTCAGCTACATTTGCATCAATTAAATTTTCCTCAACTGCCCAATCCAGATCCTCTTTGTCAATTTGCATGGGTATTTTCCTCTAATTAATGCTTATGAACTGATGTTACGTGGAAGGAATAGCCAATTTTTGGAGAAGAGAGAAACTAGTCCTA
>VFQS010002591.1_pt1 | contig 14640 bp, 12 predicted proteins | sample 3512361 | NCBI WGS metagenome assembly VFQS01 (sample SAMN10412375, study PRJNA504923) | tailings metagenome | isolation source: Relicate 1 Philex TSF3 active mining | place: Philippines
TGGCTTTATTCTTAATGAGGAATAAAAGTTTGTTTTATGAACATAATGTAACAACTAAATTACTTCATTTAAATTTAGAAAATGATCATGTTCAATTAGAAAAAGCATTTGATATATATAAAAAAATGTTTGATCCAATTATTAATTTAGAACCGTATGATAAAATTGGTATTGAAGAATGTTCAAATTTAGAACTATTTTCAAACAATAATTATTTAAATACGGTTAAAATAAATTTTAAACTGTATTTGGATAAATATAAAATTTATCAATCGGTAACAAGATGGTATTGGCGTCAAAAAAGAGAAATCATATTTGAAAAATTAACAATTTTATTTGAAGAATATAAAAAAGTATTTGACAAAGTAAAATTAAATAATATTAGAAATACAAATATTTTTAAAAAATTATTAAATGATCTTTTTGATTTTAATAATAAATTAATTGACAAATTATCCATGTTAAAAAATACATATTCTGATGTTATAGTTTCAGATGCTCTTGATAAAATTATTCAAATGATTGAACAACCAAAAGAATTAAATGTTATAAGTGAATTAGAAATAAAAGATACAGAAAATAAAGATCAAAGTCAAAATCTTATTAATAACTCAAATAATGTTACCGCACATATTGATGAGGTAAATTAAAAATTTTGAAATGTTATTAAAAATGTGACGTATCTAGTGTAACTTCATTTTCTATTTGTTCTTTTTCATTTTGTTTATTAATTTGATCTATAACATTTTTCATTCTTTCTTTTCTTCTACTAACTTCAATATATCTTACATATAGTAATATTGAAATTAAAGTGATAACTATAAAAAACCCGTAATTTTCTTTAATAAATTCCCATATTGGATTTAAAACTTTTTTATAAATTGGTTCTGGTGGAATATTATTTGCTTGTTCTTCAAGTTGTTTTTTTAACAATTCTTCTTGAGCTATTTTTAATTTTAATTCTTTTTGACGACTTTTTTCATTATAATATTTAATTAGTTTATTTTCCACCAATTTTGGTTTTTTGATTTCCATATTAAAACTCATTATTATAATATTAGGAAAAAATATAATATGGTCAAAGTTTTTAATTTTCTGAGTTTATTTTCCACTTTTTATTTTAACAATAAATTTACGGAATTAAAAAAAATTGATATAAATTTATTTATTATACTATTTATATATATCTAATGGAATCTTATAATACTGCAACACTCAGAGAAGAACTTGATACTAAATTAAAAAATAATGTTAGTAAAACTAACTCTGATCAATTATCAAACCAAGAATATTTACTAAATCCAGAAAATAATCGTTTAACAGTTTATCCTATTAAAAACGAAAGTATTTGGAGCTCTTATAAAAAACAACAAGCTGCTTTTTGGACTGCAGAAGAAATAGATTTCTCTAAAGATTATCACGATTTTAATAAATTAAATGCAAACGAACAACATTTTATCAAAATGATTTTAGCATTTTTCTCATCATCTGATACTATTGTAAACATTAATTTGAGTGAGCGCTTTTTAAATGATGTTAAAGTTAGAGAAGCTATTGTTGCATACACTTGGCAAATGATGATGGAATCAATTCATAGTGAAACTTATAGCTTACAAATTGATAATATTGTTAGAGATCCTGAAGAAAAGGATAAATTATTTAATGCTGTTAGAGAATTTCCTTGTATTGCTGAAAAAGCTTCTTGGGCTGTTAAATGGATTGAATCAAATGAATCTTTTGCTATGAGACTATTAGCTTTTGCTATTGTTGAAGGTGTATTTTTTTCTGGATCATTCTGTTCTATTTTTTGGTTAAAGAAGCGAAATGTAATGCCTGGTCTTTGTGCATCTAATGAACTTATTGCGAGAGACGAGGGAATGCACTGCGGATTTGCTGTTATGTTATTTTCAATGTTAGCTAATAAGCCAGATGAATCTGATGTTCATGCAATGTTTCAAGATGCGGTAGAAATTGAACGTAAATTTATTTGTGAAAGCTTACCTTGTGCACTTTTAGGAATGAATTCCGATTCAATGACCCAATATATTAAATTTGTATCTGACAGATTATTAGTTGATCTTGGATATAATAAATTTTTTAATGTAACAAATCCATTTGATTTTATGGAATCTATTAGTGTTGAAGGTAAAACTAACTTTTTTGAAGCTAGACCAACCCAATACCAAAAAGCCTCTGTACTTAATAAAACTAGGGAAAATACATTTAAACTTACTGAAGATTTTTAAAAAGTCCGTGTGTATTTTTGACTAAAATGTCCATTTAATAATAACCAACAATAAAAACAATAATACTGACTGAATTATATATGTTATGTGATATTAATGTCAAAAAATTATAAATATTTAATAATACAATATAAATCATTGTAATTCAATATCATCAATTTAATTAAATAAAAAGTGGATAATTCAGTCAAAGTCCATTTTTTATGCATTTTGACTCAAATATTTATTTAAATCCCATAAAAATAAAAAAGTCCGTGTGTGTTTTTTGACTGAATTACACTTTAGTTTAATAAATTGTTAAAGCATGCGAATACATTTACTGAATTTTGACTGAAATACACTTTATTTTTGACTGAAATACACTTTTTTAACTGAAATACACTTTTAAAAAAATATTATTTTATATTATATAATGGATTTTTTTTGTAAACCATGTAATAAATCTTATAAATCATCTCAAAGTTTAAGTAATCATAATTCAAAATTTCATTCTACAATTATTAATAATAAAAAAGAATTTTCGTGTGTAAACTGTAATAAAAAATTTTCAAGAAAAAATAATATGATGGTTCATATAAATAAAACTTGTAAAGAAAAAAATAATAATAATATTAATTTATATTCAAAAGACAATAATAATTTAACAAAATCTGTAGATAATACAAATTTAAATACCATTAATAAAATAGAAACAAATAATGGTTCAGTTAATAATGGTACAATTAATAATAGCACAGTTAATAATATTATATACATAAACAAAACCGGATCTGAAAGTTTATTAGATTTATCAAAACAAGATATTAAAGAAATTTTTGATAAAAACATAGATAGTATTGGAACTTTTATAAAAAAAATTAACTTCAATGAAAACTTACCATCAAACCATTCATTTTGTACAACCAATTTAGAGGGGCCATATTTATCTGTATTTGATTCTTCAAAATCTAAAGTTACCAAAGACAGAAAGAAATATTTTTTTGAACAATTATTTACTATTACAATAAGTAAAATGAAAGAATTGTATGACATAAATAAAACTCATTTTAAGAAAGATAAACAAAACCAAATTGAAGATACATTAAAAAGATTGACTGAATTACAAAGTATGGATATGAATACCAAAATTTATAAAGAAATGATTAAAAAGTTAAACATGTTATCTTATAATGATAGAGAAATCGTTCAAGAAACATGGAAAAACAAAAAAGTTAAAAGCAAAGTTCCGAGAACATTTGAAGAAGATTTAGAAATGAATTCAGACGACGATGAATGTGAAACAGAAACAGATAATTCAAGTTCTACTGAAGAAGAATTAAATGATAAAATATTAATAAAAAATCTAAAAAAAAATAAAAAGAACATTATTGTTTAGTTTAAATTAAAGTATTATTATTTCCTCTTTATTTATTCTTTAATATATTGAATAAATTGTGAGTTAATTTCGTGTTGTGTATCTTCTTGTTTTTGTTTTTCAACATCAAAATAAGAATCTTTATTAAATTTTAAAACTTGTGTATTTGGTAATAGTTTTGATAATTCTGGCCAGACTTGAATCATTTGAACTTTCATATCATCAACATTCCATCCTACAGTTATTTTAGATTCGTCAAGTTTTAATTTGTTAATCGTTTGAGATAAATATTCGGCACCAGGAGCAAATAAAAACATTTTATGAATTTTTTGGTAAATTATTTCACTCAAACAAATAGCAACCCCACCACCTGCTGATTTAGCAAGAATGGTATATTTGTTTGTACTTCCATTAGTATCAGGATTAACTTGATCAAGTAATCTCGCAATTATTTCTGCACATTTTTGATAAAGTTTGTTTTCCAATAAAGGGTCAATAATTTTATTTGACTCATCAAAAAATGTCATATTAAATCCCCTAATACTAAATTCTTCAGTATCTTTAAACTTAATTAAGAATGTTTGTTTAAAATTATTGGTATCTAATTTTTGATTATAAAATTTAAATAATGTGGAATAATTTCTTTTATATGATGATTCAGAAAATCCAGGAATCACTACAAGAGTTGATTCTTTGGTACTATCACCTGAAATAATTTTTTCAATTTGAATAGCAGAATCAGGTATTTGATTAATTTGTGCAATTAAACAGTCTTTAGTTTTCATACAATGATCTCCAGTGCACATTAAACAATTATTGGTTCCACCTGTTTGATCTTTTTTCAATTTTTCTGCTAATTGTAAATATTTTGATTTGTATTTAATATATTTTTTATAAAATATATTATCTAGTTCAGAACTAGAATCTTGGTACAACAAATATTTCTTATAAAACATTTGTTCTAGGCTAATTTCTTTAGAATTAGCGTTCTTAACATATTTTTTATGCCAATTCATTAATATATATTTTGGGTTAGGTTTTATTTTTATTTGGTATTATATATATTCGTGTGTAGTATATCATATATGTATTTTTAATCATATATACGATAATCTATATTATTATAAATAGTATTATTATAGATTGTTATTACATCATATATAAGGCTCTTACAAAACATAAAAATTGATAAAAAATAATTTAGTTTTATAATATAATGGATATTAATATGTTATTTGTAACTAAGCGAGATGGACGTAAAGAAAACGTACACTTTGATAAAATTACAGAAAGAATCAATAAGTTGATAAACCCTACTGAATTACAATCTATTGATTTACCTTATTTAAATTTATCAAAAGAATCAGAATGTTTAGATCCGGTTCTTGTTGCACAAAAAGTTGTAGCAAGTTTATATCCGGGTATAACTACAGAAGAATTAGATGTTGAATCTGCAGAAATTTGTGTAAATTTATCAACAACTCACCCATCTTATTCTTATTTAGGAGGACGTATATTAGTATCAAATCTTCATAAAAAGACTTTGAAAAACTTTAGTTCAAAAATGAAATTATTAGCAGAAACAACAAATATCATTAATAATAAATGGTTGCAATGGGTTTTAACTAATGCCAATGAACTTGATTCAATTATTGATTACAATCGTGATTATCTTTATGATTATTTTGGTTATAAAACTTTAGAAAAGTCCTATTTACAAAAATCAGACGGTAAAATTATTGAAAGACCTCAAGATATGTTATTAAGAACTGCTGTAACTTTACAAATAGGTAATATGGAACAAATCAAAAAGACATACGATTTCATGTCATTAGGATATTATACTCATGCAAGCCCAACATTATTTAACTCAGGAACAAATCATATGCAAATGTCATCATGCTTTCTCTTAGGTACTTCGGATGATTTATCAGACATTACCACAACATGGGACTCGTGTGCACAAATATCTAAATGGTCTGGTGGTATTGGTTTGCACGTGACAAACATTAGAGGTAAAAACAGTTTAATTAAAGGGACTAATGGTAAATCTAATGGACTTGTACCATTTTTAAGAGTATTTAATGACATTGCTAGGTGGATTGATCAAGGTGGTAAAAGACCAGGATCTATTGCCATTTATTTGGAACCACATCATCCAGATATTTTTGAATTTTTAGATTTAAGAAAGAATTTTGGTGCTGAAACTGAACGTGCTAGAGATTTATTTTTAGCACTATGGATTAGTGACTTATTTATGAAACAAGTAGAATCTGATGGAGACTGGTATTTACTTAGTGCCGATGATTGTCCTGGTTTAAATGAAGTTTATGGAGATGATTATGATAAATTATATTGGGAATATGTAAATCAGAATAAATATAGAAGTAAAATTAAAGCAAGAAAATTATGGTCACATATATTGGAATCACAAATTGAAACTGGAATGCCTTATGTTGCGTTTAAAGATGCTGTTAATCAAAAATGTAACCAAAAAAATTTAGGAACTATTAAATCATCAAATTTATGTTGTGAAATTACCGAGTATTCAGATCATGATGAATATGCAGTTTGTAATTTAGCATCAATTGCTTTGAAACCATTTGTTAATACATGGAAATCTGATTCTAATGACGAATGGATTATCTATACCAAACCAAATTGTAAATATTGTACATATGCAAAAACATTTTTATCAAATCAAAAAATTGCATATACAGAAGTTGATTTTAATAACGAGTCATTACATAAACTAAAAGAAATATTAGGTAGAGCACAAATAACTTTTCCACAAATATTTATTAAAAATAAATTAACTGATCAACTTAAAAGTATCGGCGGATGGTCTGATTTATATAAATATACAGCTGGAACATTTAATTATGAAAAACTATATCAGGTTGCTTATTTAGCGACTATTAATTTGAATCAAGTAATTGATATTAATTATTATCCAGTTCCACAAACTAAAATTTCAAATATGAAGCACCGTCCAATTGGATTAGGTATACAAGGTTTAGCAGATGCTCTTGTATTAATGAGAATACCTTTTGATTCAGAAGAAGCTGTAGAATTTAATACCAAGTATATGGAAACAATTTATTTGGCGGCAATGACAGCTTCTAATGATTTAGCAATTGAAAGATACGAGGGAATGAAAACATTAGTTGAACGTTTTAACAACCCTGACAAAAAAATAATGTTTCCAGATTTTTATTCTGAATCATTTGAATGGGTTGATTCTACAATCAATGAATTATATCATAAACTTAAGCCAAATAAATGGGAAGTATATAGAGATCCTAATTTAACTACTCTGGGATCTTACAGTTCATTTGAAGGTTCTCCATTATCAAAAGGAATGTTTCAATTTGATTTGTGGAATAAAGAACCATTAAACAAAGATAAATGGACAAAACTAAAAGAAAGTGTTATTAAATATGGTACACGTAATAGTTTGCTAACCGCACTAATGCCTACCGCGTCAACTAGTCAAATTCTTGGAAACAATGAATGTTTTGAATTTTTTACTAATAATATTTATACAAGAAAAACTCAAGCAGGCGATTTTGTACTTGTAAATAAATATTTAGTGAATGATTTAATTAATGTGGGATTATGGTCCAAAGACTTGAAGGATAAAATTATTGCATCAAATGGTTCAATTCAATCGTTTGATAATTTACCACCTGAATTTAGATCAATTTACAAAACAATGTGGGAATTAAAACAAATTTGGGTTTTAAAAGGAGCTGAAGCAAGAGGACCTTATACTGATCAAACCCAATCAATGAATATCTTTATGGCAGAACCTGATTATCAAAGATTAGGATCATCTCATTTTTGGGGATGGAAACATGGTCTAAAAACCGGTATGTATTATTTAAGAACTAAACCTTCAGCAGATGCTATTAAATTTACAATTGATCCTAAATTAATTAAAAAAGACAAATTAATTAAATCTCCAAAGGGTAAAGCCAAATCCAGATTAACTTATCCAGATGAAGATCCAAACCATCAATTAGGCGATTGTACTAATTGTTCTGCATAATTAGGTTATTGGTTATTGTAATTTAAAAAATTTATCTTAGTAAATGAACAAAATGAACAGTTGGAAAAACCATTAAATTTTGAATAGGTGTATCCCACTTAATAGTTCCTAATTTTAAATTTTTTAGTGAATATGAATCCAATGAAAAACTAGTTAATTTAGAAATTTGACTTTTATAGTCTTCTAATTTTTTTGTTGTATCAGTATCAATAATAAAGGTATCGTTAATCACAATTTTTAATGCTAATTTTGACATTAATAAATATAATAATTTCTGATAAATATTTAAATTTCAATTTTTATATATGTATATATATATTATATGAACAAAATAACTGATTTTAAAGCTCATATAAATTTTCCATACGGTGGTCCCAAATTTTCACTATGTACTGCAACAGACTCTTTAACTTGTCAAATACCCAATGTTTATGCAACATTTTGTAAAAACTCGGTAGATATTTCACATGATCCCCAATATAATTTTAATACTGAAAGTATCAAGAAATATTTAGTTGGTAATTTACCATGTACTAATCCATATGATATTATTTTAAATAATTATAACTTAATAATTTCAAGTGGTTTTAAAACTGCTTTTGATCCTTGTTATAATTTAATAAAAAACAATTTAAATTCGGAAGAGGGATTAAAAATAATAAAAGATACATTAAAATTAATAAAAAATTTATGTGATAATTATACTGGTTATGAAACTAATCGTGAATTTATGGCACATGCAGAATTAATATTAGATCCAAGACAATTTAATAATATTGATAATTTAACATATGATAATATTAGAGATCTTCAAATAGATACTAAAAATAGACTTTATATTTGCTGCGTAGTTTATACAATTGTAAATTCAACAATTATATTTAATAATAGTTTTGCTGGAAACAAATCATTTATTGAAATAGTATTAAATTCATCACAACTTTTAAATGAATTAGTTGTATTTATAGAAACAGAATTAGAAACACAAACTCATCCAGTAATAGATGCACAATTAGTTAGATTTAGAAGATATCCTTTTTTATTCTCGTTATTTTTTGCTACTGGTTGGGAAGGCTCTTATCAAGGTATATCTTTACCATCATTATTGCATGAATTTAATGAAAATGTTTTTATAGGATATGGTATGAATAGAGCAGACGAGGATGCATTTGGTACTGAATTTTTTGGATCAATCCAAGTTGGACCACCATTACCATTAAAATGGCATTTATTACCAAAAGAATTTTTAGCAACTTCAATACTTCATGAGATAGGTCATCGATTAAAAGATCTAAATGATCCTATTTTAAATAAATATCATGAATTATTTGATGATATAAGATTAAAATGGAATAATAATGGTTATTCTCATACATTTGATGAAATTTATGGTGAATTTTTTTGTGACATTTTTGGAGTATTATGGCTTGATAATTATTTATTTACCAATCCAGAAGGAATTGGTATGACTGATGTTAATAAATATAATACTATTAAAAGATCATATGGATGGAATTGCGAATATCCAACATCAAGAATTGCAAGGGGTCACCCACATCACTCATTACGAGTAAATTTACTTTTGTTGTCAAAAAATATACATAACTTTTTATGTTGTTATACTGGTGATTTAAATTTACATAAATTTAGTATTGGAAATAACCCAGCTTGTAAACCTGATGCTGAATATCATGACACAAATGAATATTATAAAAAATATTTAAAATATAAAACAAAATATTTAAAATTAAAAAAATTGTCAAGCTTATAAAAACTAAAACTCAATTATAAAGTGTTCTTAACTCCAATTAGCGAATATATATAAAAAAATTGAAATTAAATTTTTCTGCCGGTATGTATTATATTAGTAATGTCGACGCATCAGAAGAAGCATATTAAAAATACCGGCTCTCAGGAGCTTATATACCGTTCAGAAAAAGATGGTGAACACTACGCTTACGTAGGCAACCCTAAGGGTAGTGCACGTTTCGAGGTCACCATTCATTCTACAAATGTGCAAGCAATTGCCAAAGCGCGGGGTACCCTTACTAAGGGTCCTCATAAAAAGCGTATCGAAAAGGGTAATCTAGTTTTGGTACAAGAAGATGGATCATCTACTGCAGAAGACAAGTTTTATATTATTCATGTCTACTCTGCTGATGATATTAAGCGTCTTCGTAAGGCTGGCGAGCTTGCACAGATCAAGGAAGCAGATGCCGAAGATAGGGTAACTGTTGCATTTGAAGGAGATGTCATCGTTAAGAAGAACGAAGAGATCGAAATCGATGACGACTTTATTGCTAACCTCTAAATTAGCATTCAAACAAAGTTACCTTGTTTAATTTATACTAAATAAAAATAGTTAATTAATTATTTTTATTTAATTTATTTTAAGTTTTTAATCTGACATCTCTTTAGATTCAAAAGAACTAAATTTATTTACCAAATAATTTGCAAGTTTTAAATTTGTGTCAACAGTTAAATGACTATCAGATATCTTTTTAGGATCAATTCCAACTAATTCTAAGTATTCAACTCTTTTAGTATTAATTTTATTTGAATAATTTCTAATATATTCACTAAATTTTAAATCCATTTTACTAATTTTATTTATAACTTTATCAACCAAAAGTTTTGAAGTTACATCTGGATTTTTTAGTCTTGTTTCTAAATACCATAAACACCAAGCTAAACAAAACCCACCAAAATCACCGGCTTTTTTATTTATTGAATTTGTTTCATCTGACACTGTTTGAAATCCAGCTACAGGTAGATAATCATCTGGTCTAATATACCTAAGACCAGTATTCCAAGTTAGTTCTTCTTCCAGCACATCATCTATTCCACCATCAATTCCCATAGTGTTACCATATGGTTCAAATCTTTCAACTGTCATATTTTTAAAATCATAAACGAGTACGTTTGCATGAAGCATCTTGTCATATATTAAACTGATAAATACAGCAGCAAATCTCTTTTTATTACTTCTTCTTGTACTATTTATAATATTGTTTAAATATGGATGTATATAGTATTCATTTTCATTGTAATATGAAATAATCCAAGGAAATACTGGTTCTTTTTCAACAATATCATCAGAAAAAGGAAATGTATCATCAAAAGTGATATTATTAATTTGATAAGAAGTTAAATTTGGAATTAATAAATCAGAATATGTATCAGATAAATAAATGGAAAATATTCCAACATCTTTAAATTTTGCTTGAAACATAGTATTATGTGAATAATCATCATTTGATAATTTTATTTTATCGTTAGGTTCTTTGAATTCATCTAATTTTTCAAATAATTTAATCCATTTACTTGATGGTTTATCTATATCACTATTTTTTTTAACATCATCTAATACCGATTTAGCAATTTGTATTTTAGATTTGTCAAAAAATTTGGAATAAACATCAAAATCTAAATTCATAATTAAATGAAATGGAGTTAATTTTTCAATATTATATTGATTCCAGTTTTCAGAACTTGAATTTTTAAGAATTTCAAAATCTGGAGAATAATTTATATTTTTCATTTTATCGGCAGATAAAACTTGATTGTTTCTATTCATTCTAATATAAAAAACTGTGTGTAATGGATTGTCCAAATATTTATTATTTGTTTTACAAAAAGATGGATTAACTTTGGATAATTTATCAATAATTATTTTTGAATATTTAAATTCATTATTTAAAATATCTGAACTCAAGGAAAATATTAATGGACTATCTGTGTGAATAAATGTGTTATAGTCAATATCAATATTTCTTTTTAATAAATAATTTACTATTTTATCATCATCAATATCTATAGCAGTTAACATTAAACCACCACCTAATTCATTTTTTTCATTAATTTCTTGATCAGAAAAAGAATCTAAAATTTTAATCTTTTCTTCTGATTTTAAATTAGCATTATTAATTATTTGAAATAAATATTGATCTTTGTTTTTAGGAGAAACCTTATATAATTTCATAAATTCAGTTATTTGTTTAAAATCTAAATTAGCCAAAATAGTTTTTAAAACTAATTTTTCAACACGACTTCCTCTAATTAATAATTCATCCCAATCAAGTTTTGAATATTTTTTAATTAAATTATTAACCTCTTCAAATTGTACAAGTGTTATGAATGTTTCTCTTGAGCTATTTCTATTATAAATATATTCTGGATAGGTTTCAATGAGATAATATAATATTTCAATTTGGTTTTCTTTAGCAGCAAGATGGAAACAATTTAAACCATCATTATTTTCTAAATAAACAGGGAATTTTTGTAATTTAAATCCTTCAAGGTTTCCAACAATAATTAAATAATGAAATAAATAATTTGATTGAAAAATAGGTTTGTCTGTTGGAAAATCTTTTAGATCTTGTTTATTTTTTATATTAATAATTTTTTTGAAATCTATTTTCATTTAATTATTCTTAAGTAGAAAATAAGAATAAATAAATTTTTATGGTTAAAATAAAAAAATTGAACAGTCCAGTTCTTATATATATATCAATATAGCAATGTCAACTACTGAAGAAATTGTTAATAATACACCGGCTTCTCCTGATCAAGTTGCTGAAAACAAGCCAAAAGACGACGACGATACAGAAGACGAAAAAGAAGTAGTAAAATTTGGCGTTTCAAAATATAAGAATATTATGGGTGTTACATGTTATATGAATTCTATTCTTCATATTTTGCAACAAGTACCAATATTTACCGAATATATTACTCAAGCAAAGTTTAAAGATTCTATAATAAAAAAAATAGAACACAAAGTTAAATTAGAAGATTATCCAGATGAAGATTCTTATAATAATGCTAAAGAATCTGCATTAAAAGAGTTTGTTATATTTGAGCTTTTCAGATTATTTAAAACAAGTCTTGAAAATGATGATTCATCAATTACACCAACATCATTTAAAGTTCTTATTGGAAAAAAGAACGATATGTGGAATGAATATAATCATCAAGATTCACAAGAGTTTTTCACATTTTTAATTAGTCAATTAGAAGAAGAAGCAGGTATGAAATCTAAGTTTTTACCTGGACTGAATTATAAAGAATCTGTTCAACATATTAGTTTGGAAGATTCAATTAAAAATATTATTGCAACTGATACATGTAATAGATTTCAAGCTCGCGAGTATTCTCCACTTAAAAATTTATTTGATGGTTTAAGTCAAACTAGTCGCAAATGTATGTGTTGTAATACTAAAACATCTCGTTACGAACCATTTGTAACATTAGCTTTATCGGTTCCGATTAAAACTAAACAAGATATGGTTAAAACTTTTGACATTTATGAATGTATTGATCATATGGTTACCGAAGAACAATTAGACGCTGATAATAAAATGAATTGTGAAATGTGCGGGCTACGTAATAGAGGCCATTCACAATGTTTACTTTGGAAGACTCCAAAAATACTTGTTCTTCATATTAAGCGTTTTCTTGTTAACTCATTTGGAATTCCTACGCAAAAAATTACAAATAATGTCGAATATCCAATTACTAATTTAGACCTAGAAAAATATTTTGATCCAGCGAGTCCATTCAAATCAAGTAGTAAATATGATCTAATTGGTATTAATATACATCAGGCTTTTGGTCATGGTGGAAATATTAATTCAGGACATTATACTTCTATTGTAAAAAATATAATGAACAATAATTGGTATTTATATAATGACTCTAATCAACTTAAAATGGCATACACTAAAGATCATTTACAGAATCCAAATGCATATATGTTGTTCTATTATCGTCATGATTAAATTAATTAAATTTTTTTATTTTAAAATATTGTTATTAATTGATAATTTTTAATTTTATTAATGTTATAATTAAATTCACTGAATTCACTCAGATTATAATTATTTGGTAACTTGAAAAATATTATTTTATTACCATATGATTTTATCTTTTTTACAACATCAATTAGTTTCATGTCGCCTAGTTTAAAAGTAATATTTTCTTTTGTTTTATAGTCTGGTCCTCCCCATGGTGGATCAAAAAAATATGCACCACAATCCATATTTAAATAATCTAAACAAGTTCCATTAATTAATTCCACATTTTTTAAATCATACGCATTTACATTATTTTTTAACAAATTAAATCTGTTTTCACATAATTCTATTGAAACTACTTTTTTAAATTTTCTACCAAAAGAGATTGTGTCACCACCAATACCTGCTGTTCCATCGCATATTATAATATTATTACCTACTAAATTTGAAATTATTGATGATATTTCATTGGCTTCATTTGGCAATGTTATTGAATATAATCCTTCTTCGTCATAAGCTAGTAAATGCTTATTAACAGATAGAGGGAATATTTTTGAAATAATGTTTAAATCCATAAATTATTATAATAAATATTTATGTTTTTAAGTATTATAATATTAAGACTTTAGTTTTCACATTTTCTAAGAGCCTTAATTATATTTGATTCAAATTCTGGAACGTTTTCAAATGATTTTTCATTATCAGTATTCAAGTTAAAAGGAATACCAATATCAGTAAAATTTAAATTTTTATCTAATACAACCCAATATTCACAGTTGTCATCTGAATCATAATTACATGCTTGTAAAATATTATTTTGATTATTAATCATTCTTTTAATCCCTTTACTTTTTTTAACAACATCCATATAAACAGAAAAGTTATATAATTGTGAAGTTGTCATATTTAAAGAGTTTGAATCTGCTAAAGTTTCAAATAATTCTTGTTCCATCGAATTAAGATTTAATTTTATATCCATTTGCATTGTTATATATAAACAAGTACATTTTATATATTTTATTAAAAAAGTATTCTAAAATTAGAGATAAAGGAAAGTACGAAAATATTGAAATTAATAATATAAATATTTAAATATTATATTAATTAATGTCTATTTCTGGTAAAACTAAAAATAACGAAATAAAATCTAGTATGGAAGCATCTAATACACAATCTTTAAATCAAAATATTGTCAGT
>VFQS010002593.1_pt1 | contig 14636 bp, 7 predicted proteins | sample 3512361 | NCBI WGS metagenome assembly VFQS01 (sample SAMN10412375, study PRJNA504923) | tailings metagenome | isolation source: Relicate 1 Philex TSF3 active mining | place: Philippines
ATTATTTTAAAACTATTTTAATATAGATCAAGTTATTCTACATAATTATAAAAACGTAGTTATAAAATAATATTAAATTTATTTCTTCCTAATAACTTAATTTTAAGTTTAATCTATTAACTCAAAATATTTTATTGACGTGTCCATCTACCTAATCCAGCTGCTTGATGATTTTTTGCTAAACCATATTTATCCATATAACTTGGATCAGTTGCACAAATATTTCCATAATTATTATTATATAAATCATAAGCATACGCAAAATTGAAATTGCTACTACCAGGTGTTCCTTGGGGATACCATGAACCTTTACTTCCATAAACACAATCATAATCTTGATGTACACAAGTTGTTCCTGTAACTTTTTCACAAACATCCTTAGCTTGACACTTATGATCACCTTTATCACAATTAGAAGGAATATCATTTTTACCATCAACCTTCAACATCAATTTTGGTTGATTTGCTTCATTTGCTTTCTTTTCTTGACGTTTCCAACTACTAAATCCAGCTGTATCATAAGTTTTAGACAAACCATATTTTGATATATAACTTGGATCAGTTGTGCAAATATTTCCATAATTACCACCCCATAAATCATAAGCATACGCAAAATTGAATGTGCTACCACCAGGTGTTCCTTGGGGATACCATGAACCTTTATTTCCGTGAACACAATCATAATCTTGATGTACACAAGTTGTTCCTGTTACTTTTTCACAAACATCTTTAGCTTGACACTTTTTATCACCTTCGTCACAATTAGAAGGAATATCATTTTTACCAGGAACCTTCAACATCAATTTTGGTTGATTTGCATCACCAGGAACAAAATAAATAACACCTCCATTATCGGGAGGAACACCAAAATTACTTAACTCGGCTGGTAATAAATTTCTACTATTTCTAGATGTTCCATTATAAATAATTTTTTTAATACAATCTTTGTAATTTAAAACTCTGTTACCACCACCACCACCACCAGTATCTGAAGCACCACAACAACTATTAGTGCTACCACCTCCACCACCATAACCACCACCTCCCGCACCACCATCTGGTGGAACACCATCACCTCCATTACCACCTCCTACATTTATTGAATAATCCGCACCTTTACTTGGACCTGCTCCTACACCATCTTTACCTAATTGACCCATTTGTCCGCCTACATAATTAATATTTTCACCACCATCACCACCCTGACCTAATTTACCAGCAGAACCACCGGCTCCTGCTATTAAAAATTCAGTATTATCTTTCCAAGCTACTGAAGAGGCACTACCACCTAAATCACGACCACCACCAGGACCAGAACTATGTTTTCCACCCATCATTCTATTATCACTTCTTGCTGCATTTGAAGGTCCTGGTATGGCAAGACCAATATAAGCGTCAACAACATCAACAATTACCATACCACCATATCCAGAACCATTATTTGAATCTCTGCTTCTTGTTCCTGATGCACCAATAAGATAAATTCTTCCTGTCATCATTTTATTAACATTTTGTGGTCCTGTTGAGGTATTTATTATAAGTGGATCCTTAAGATATGGTATTTGTTCTGATTGTTGATCTTTTGTATTAACGCTTAAAAACTCTAAATTGTTTATCCATACTGCTCCTTCTTTTCCCTCCTGAAACCCTGTTTGATTCCATCCTGAATGAATTAGCAATGCAATATGTTTAAATGGTTTTGTAAAATTAATATCAAAACTATAATTAAATGGACCCGAGCTACTACCATTTCCTACTTCTGGTAAATCAATATTTTCTAAACGATAAGGTAAATCAATACTTTCATATCTAGATTTACTGTTATCTCCCGACCAGCTTTGGGTAAATGCGTTACTATTAAAAGTTGCTAATGATATTTTTCTAGGTAAAGTTTGTGCTCCCCATGGACTTAGTAAATCTAATTTGAATACTCCTTTAAATGTTTTCTCAACGGGTAATGTGATATATATTATATATGGTAACCAAGGACCACCAATATGATATTTTTCTATATCAACTCCCGTAGTAATGTCATTATCTAATAATACACCATAATGACTAGAGTTTAGATATTTGCCTGGAGCTATATTTATACATGGATAATAATGTCCATTGCGAACATTAATTATATAATTACCATCTTCACCCATCTGCTCATTACTATCAAATTTAAATTTTGGTATAAAAGGGATTTTTGATTGATTTTCATCATCTATATTAACAAGAGTTATTATTACCTTACCCTTATCATTATTATTAGAATCTGCAGCATCAAACTTACCTGTTATACTGTAGGAACCACCTCCACCTCCACCACCCAATTCACCTATATTACTTGAATATGTACCACCTTGACCACCTGAGTAACCACCTCCACCACCACCTCTATGTATACTATTATGCCAACCACCTCCACCACCTCCAAAACCACCACTACCACCTGTATGGTTTGCATTAATATTTCCATTTCCTCCTTCTGCACCAGATTCGTATCTATTCCCACCATATGCAAATGGGGCTTCAGTACCAGTTGCACCATCTGATAACCAACCAGCACCACCGGCTGCTTGTCCATTCGTTTTGCCACTTGCTCCACCATTTCCATTTATACCTCCACCATTATCTAAGGTTGATGTACCTGAAGTTGATGTCGATGCATTAGCGCCCCTATTATTCTCACTTCCACCACCACCACCTCCTGCTGCGATCAACAATGTAGAACCATTCACTACATAGGAAGCACCTCCGCCTCCACCACCATTATTATTTGTCTTTGTTCCAGCCAAACCGATTTGACCAACAACAATACTTAATACATCATTCTTTTTGAGGTTGAAAGTACTTACCACTGATGCCCCTAACCCACCAAGGTTCCCACCGCCCTTTGCACCTACTGCTTGTATTTTATAATTACCAGTAACAGGTACTCTCCATTCTTGTATACCTTGTTTTTTCATATTAAAGAATTCACTATTTTGAGCCCAACTTATACCAGAATATGCTTGTTTTACTTCTTGTAGTGTAGGTCCTTTATGTCCAGTCTTACTTGCTGTTGTAAAAGTATGTTCTTTAAATTCATAAAGCATTTGTTTATTATTATCTTTAAATTCCAGAACTGTAATTTTACATGAACCATCGCCAAATTTACCCCAACGGTTAGTTACACCATTTTCAACTTTACCAATATAACCTGAACCACCACCACCTGCTCCACCATAACCAGCACCGTGTAGAGCTTTTCCTGCTCCACCTCCACCTCCATACCATCCACCACCACCACCACCACTACCATAGCAATTAAATCCAGATGCACCATCACCACCCTGTCCAAAGCTACCTGATTGTCCTAATTGAGCTTCACCTCCTATACTTTTTCCACCTGATGATTGTGTTCCTCCTTCACCATATCCTGACCAAGAAGAATTTTCTCTAGTGTATCCATTTTCACCATTTTCTCCACCTCCTTTACCTCCATAATTTGAGGATTGATTTGTACCACCGCCACCTCCTGCTACAATTATTCTTGAATTTAAATCACCATTCTTTAATCGAACATCAGTTGCACCTCCTCCACTTGCACCATGTGAACCTCCATGTGAACCATCAAACCCTCCCTTTCCACCACCATTATAACCTCCTGGGACCATTTCACTTCGCTTAGGGGTAAAATCTCCTGTTGGATCAACACCTCTTCCACCAACCTCAATATATAATTCTTTTACATCATTTGGTATAGTGTAATCACCACTACTAAAACCACCTTCTATTTGACGTTGACCTCCAAGTGATCCTCCGGCAGCACCCCATACTTCTATTTTAATTTTTTTTATATTACTAACATTTAGTACTTGTGTTTTACCTGTGTAATTAAATTCATAAAGTTTTTGTTGATTATTTGATTGTATAGTTGTTGTTGGAGCTTGTGTAGTTGTTGTTGGAGGTTTTGTTGTTCTATTATTATCTGCTGCTGTTTTTGCTGCTACAACTTTTGCTTCCGCTTCTTCTTTTTCTTTTGTTTTTTTCGCAACTATTTCTTTATCTTTATTTGCTTTATTTTCAGCAAATTTAGCTATGGTAGAAGCAGCATTAGCTGCTGTATTCGCTGCTTTTGCTATTACATCTGATGACACGGTAAGTGCATCTGGATCTTTTTCAGATTCAGCTTTATCCTCTGCAACTTTAGATAAAGCTGAAACAGCAGCCGAAGCTGCAGCTGTAGCTTTAGCAACAGCTGCCGAAGATGTAGAAATATCTTCAGTGTCTTTTAATGCAGATACAGCTGCATCAGATTTAACAAGTGCAACTTGGTATTCAGCATCATAATTGATATCTTGATTAAAGTCTTCTTTTTTATTATCAAAAAATAACTTTATAATTATTAGTAGTAAAATTAAAGTTAGTATTAATTTCATTATATATATATATATATTATTAATTAAAAAAATTAATAAAATAATAGTTTATTAAATATACTAATTGAAAATTTAGAATTTTAGCTAATAAAACTTTTTATTATGCTCTCATAATTTTAATACTTGAAGTTAAATCATTTATTCTTGTTAAACATGGAGTATCATTCATTAATGCTTCAGATCCTCCTTGATAATCTGCATCATAATATAAAATAACCTTTAGACCCAAAGGTACTTTCACGGAACTGAGGGAATCATTTCGTATACCAACATTTTCAGACCAGTTCCATTCACCAATACCTAATGACACTTTGTATCCTTGATAATCACAATGTTCATAAAATTCAGCCATTGGTTCATTATATTTTGCAGCAAATGTTGCTGTTCCTCCTCCAATTCTTATATTTTGTTCTTGTGTATTTACAGTAATTGGTTGGGCAGTAGTATAATACCAATCATTTTTTCCTGCTCTACTAGCTAATAATACTAAATCTACTGTTTCGTTAATTTGAGGCCTATTTGTTATAGTAAAATATAATGTTGGGTTCCAATACCAATTACAATTGTTAGCAGTACCAATAATATTGGAAGACAATGATCTATATTTAATATTATTTTTTGTTACTTCATATATCACTTTAAAATCCATATGACAGTTACAATCATTACCACAATTGCTACCATATTCACCTAATGGAGCATTAAAATCCTTAGTTAATGGATAATTCATTTCAATTTTAGTTTCTAAATATTTTTTACTTAAATAATCTTCAATTTGTGTATATTCTTTCTCAGAAAGTACTCTATCAAAAATAATAAATTCAGCAATCGCCCAATCTGATACTTCATTTCCAAAATTTCCATTATTTACTGCGACACTAGCTGGTCCATAAGATGGACCATTCTTTTGATATTTTCCTTTGTTTACTCTAACAAAATTTTTATTATCAACAGTTAATAACCAATTATTACCTCCTTGACTAGCGTTAATTTCAGAATCATACCAACCTTCGTGGTAAAAAGATACACTTTTATTCCAAAATCCAGAAAGCCAGTTTCCAGAAGTACCAGTCCAAATACGTCCTCTATTATTACCATTATATTTTGAAAGGTGTATAAAAGTATAATCTTTATTTTCACCAGGCCATGGAACATCACTAATAGTAGAATTTGTACCACCAAATACATGTGATACATCATCCGCTTTACGAGCATTTGTTGTCTTAATAATACTATCACCAACTTTGTTAAACCAATTACCTGAAGTTGAATTAAATGTACTTGCATCAAACCAGCCAATGGGACTCATATCCAATATATTTCTAGAAATATCTGTTGTTACTAGAATATTATTTGGATCAGTTACCCTAACAACTAAATCCTTAAAGTTTTTAACATTAAATCTATTTGGTAAATTACCAATATCATTGCCTTTATATTCAATTGTAAATCCATTATCAGTAGTAAATCTAATATTAAAATTAAATGGTCTTCCTGCATTATGAAATTGATTTATATTCCATACTTCTGTACCCCAATTATTACCATCCCATGTATTCATTACAGTACCATTACCTCTAACATTTAAATGTAATGCTTGCTTATTACCAAACATAATTACAACTGCTCCTTCTCCAGCAGACCAAAATACTTTCCATATTTTTCTTGGTAAATTATTATCAACAGCATTCTTAGCTTCTACCAATTTTTTTTCTAATTCAGATTGTTCAGCTGCTTTTTTAACTGCAGTTTCTTTATCAGTGTTGGCTTTATTTGTTGCGAATTTAGCTATGGCTGCAGCTGCAGCTGCTGCTGTTGTGGCTGCTTTTGCTACTATTTCTGATGATACAGTTAGTGCATCTGGATCTTGTTCTGCTTCAGCTTTATTCTGTGCAACTTTTGATACTGCGGCAACAGCTGTAGATGCAGCTGAAGCTGCTTTTGCAACAGCTGCTGCGGAATTAGCTATTTCTTCTGCTTCTTTTGTAGCCTGTTTAGCTAGTTCCGATTTAATTAGTGCAATTTGATATTCATTTTCATAATTTACCACTTGATCAAAATTTTCGCTTTTATTATCAAAAAATAACTTTATAACTATTAAAAGTAAAATTAAAGTTAATATTAATTTCATAATATATATATATATATATATTAATAATATTATTAAAAAAAAATAATTCTTTTATTGCTTAATATTATAATATTAAATATTTTTTATAATTTTTTTGATTTAGTAACTATATTTAATATTTCGTTTGAAGCTGAATTTGCTGCTGTCGCAAGATTTCTTGACATATCAAAAGATGATCTTGCTTCTTCTGAGTCTTCTTTACTAAGATTCAAAGTTTTATTATCGGTCATTTCTTTTTCTGCAATCCTTTGATAATTTGCAATATTAGATATAGCTTCAGATGCTTTTGCAACAGCTGCTGCTACTTTTGAAACCTCATTAGAAAAAAATAATGTTTCTTCATTTTCTTTAGTAGCTTCAGCAGCTGCAGAATCTTCTATTTGTGTAACTTCATAATTAATTTTATCTAATAATTCAGTTATTTCAATATTAAAATTTTCTATTTTTTTACTATTTAATAATATTATTATTAATATTAAAATTAAAATTAAAATTAAAATCATTATATATAATATTATATAATATAATTTAATATATAATTAAAATTAATTTATAATTAAGTTTAATTTTTATTTGTAAAAATTAACGTAATTTTAATGCATCTGCTAAAGCTGAATCAGCCAATGCTGCTGCTTTTGCTGCTTCTTCATCTGCTAACTTTTTAGCTGCATTTCTTGCATCTTCTTTGGCTTTTTCTACTGAAAAAATCTTATCATATGCTGTTTTATCTACTTCTAATTGAATAGATGTAATAGTACCTTGAAATTGTTCTGTACGATTCATCCATTTTCCACCAATTGTTACAAAACCTCTATCAGTTACTAAAGGTGATTCTTTTTGTATCTTTTCTCGTTTTTGTGTATTATTATCTAAATTTATTAAATCAAATGAATAAATATTATTTAGAAAGGTAATTATTAATCTATAATTTGCTTTATTGTTTAAACTGCCTATACCATTTAAATCCCATGTTTTAACACTTTCACTCCAGTGTAATATACCATTAGGATTAATCCATAAACCCCATCCTCTGTTTTTTGGAACTTGTTTATTAAACATATTGCCAATTAAACTTTGCCATTGACCAAAACCATTTGTATTAAATACAATGGTTAATTTCCAATATGGTAAATCATTTTTTAATTTAAAATCATTATTTTCAAGTTTACCAAAAGTTTTTAATAAATTATTATCTACATTGACAGTTATTATTTGTCTGTTTGGATTGTATTGTTCAGTTGGGTAATTAGAATATCCATCCCAAGAAGATTCGAACCATGTAGGTTCTTTATTATTAGCACAACCTCTTAATATACAACCACCACTAATAGGATTATAGTTAAAAGCTGTACAACCATTCTTTTTATAACATTCTAATTTACAATCATTTAGATTAGAAAATTGAGTATTTAATAAATTACTACAATCATTATCATTCCAAATTTTAAGTGTTGGTCCATAAATAAATGCTTTTTCTGCTGCTTCTCTTTCAGCTTTAGCTTTAGCTTCTGCTGCTGCTTTTTCCGCTGCTTGTCTTTGTCTCTCTGCTTCTGCTGCTTTTTCTGCTGCTGCTTTAGCTTCTGCTGCAGCTCTTTCTGCTGCTGCTTTAGCTTCTGCTGCTGCTTTAGCTTCTGCTGCATTTCTAGCCTCTGCCGCAGCTCTTTCAGCTGCTGCTTTTGCTGCTGCTGCTTTGGCTGCTTTAGATTCTGCATCTGCTTTTGCTGCCGCTTCTTCTTTTGCTTCTATTTCTACTAAAGCTAAAGAATCGGCTAAAGCTGCTTCAGCTAATGCTGCAGCTTTTGCTGCTTGTTCATCTGCTAACTTTTTAGCAGCAGCTCTCGCTTCAGCCTTAGCTTTTTCCTGTAAAATAATTTTATCATATGCTGTTTTATCAACTTCTAATTGAATAGATGTAATAGTACCTTGAAATTGTTCTGTATGATTCATCCATTTACCACCAATGGTTACAAAACCTCTATCAGTTATTAAAGCTGTTTCTTTTTGTATTTTTTCTCGTTTTTGTGTACTATTATCTAAATTTATTAAATCAAACGAATAAATATTATTTAAAAAGGTAATTATTAATCTATAATTTACTTTACTACTTAAACTACCTAAATTATTTAAATCCCATGTTTTAACACTTTCACTCCAGTGTAATATACCATTAGGATTAATCCATAAACCCCATCCTCTGTTTTTTGGAACTTGTTTATTAAACATATTGCCAATTAAACTTTGCCATTGACCAAAACCATTTGTATTAAATACAATAGTTAATTTCCAATATGGTAACTCATTTTTTAATTTAAAATCTTCTAAATCCATTTTACCAAAACTTTTTAATAAATTATCGTTTACATTAACAGTTATTATTTGTCTATTTGGATTATATAATTCAGTTGGATATCTAGAATATCCATCAAAAGGAGGATAAAACCATGAAGGTTCTTTATTATTAGAACAACCTCTTAATATACAAGCGCCATCTATAGGATTATAGTTAAAAGCTGTACAATCATTTGTTTTATAGCATTGTAATTTACAATCATTTAGATTAGAAAATTGAGTATTTAATAAATTACTACAATCGCTATCATTCCAAATTTTAAGTGTAGGTCCATAAATAAATGCTTTTTCAGCAGCAACTCTCTCAGCTTTAGCTTTAGCTTCTGCTGCTGCTTTGGCTTCTTCTGCAGCTTTGGCTTCAGCTGCTGCTTTGGCTTCGGCTGCTGCTTTGGCTTCGGCTGCTGCTTTGGCTTCTGCTGCTGCTTTGGCTTCTGCTGCTGCTTTGGCTTCTGCTGCTGCTCTTTCTGCAGCTTGAGCTGCAGCTAGTGCTTCCTCTGCTGCTATTTTGGCTGCTAATGCTTCAGCTGCTGCTTTGGCTTCAGCTGCTGCTTTGGCTTCAGCTGCTGCTTTGGCTTCGGCTATTGCTTTTGCGGTTGCTTTTGCTTCCTCTAATGCTTTAAGTCTAGCTTGTGCTTCAGCTGCTGCTATTGCTGCTGCTCTTGCTTTTTCTGCTTCGGCTTCAGCTGCTGCTTTTGCTTCGGCCGCAGCTTTGGCTTCTGCTGCTGCAATTGCATCTGCCGCAGCTTTGGCTTCTGCTGCTGCAATAGCATCAGCTGCTGCTTTGGCTTCTGCTGCTGCTTTGGCTTCTGCTGCTGCTTTGGCTTCTGCTGCTGCTTTGGCTTCAGATGCTGCTTTGGCTTCTGCTGCTGCTTTAGCATCAGCTGCTGCTTTGGCTTCTGCTGCTGCTCTGGCTTCTGCTTCTGCTTTTACTCTAGCCTCTTCTTCTGCTTTTGCTTTAGCTTCTGCTTCTGCTTTTGCTACAGCTGCAGCCTTAGCTCTTTCTAATTCTGCAATTTTTTCTTCATTAATATTTTTATTAATTTTATTTAAAATATTTTTTGTTTTTATAACTTCATCTTCTGTTTCTTTAATTATTAATTCTTTTCTACTAAATCTTATTTTATCATTATTAAGTTTATTTAATGCTAATTTTGATATGGTAGAACAAGAATCTGCTGTTTTTTTTGCAGCCTTGGCTAAAATATCTGATATTTTAGCTTTATAAATTGCATCTCTTGCAGCTTTATTGTTTTGTTTCGATTTTCTATTGGCAATTTCTTTATCAAAATTAGCCTTATCTGAAGCAATCTTTGATATAGCAGCAGATGCTACAGCAGCTGATTCTGTAGCTTTATATATAGCATTAGAAACTAATAAACTATTTTCAGTATTAATTTTAGATTTTGTTGCAACTTTAGCCTTAGCTTTTGCTATTTCATAATCTAAATTAGCATTAGTAGTATCTATACTAAAATATTCGTTATTTGTATTATATAGTTTTATAAAAATTAATGTTAATACTAAAATTATAATTAAATACATATATAATAAATAATTATATATTAATTTTACCAAAAATTTAATTTAAAAATATTTTTATATATTTATTTTTATTATAATTTCTATTCTATAATATATAAAATTTACACATTAACTATATAATATACTAAATAAAATTGAAATTTTACATAATTAGGCTCATATTCTATTAATGAATTAAGATATTATATATATTATGAAGGTTAAATTTATGCTTCCTGAAGAAAGTGAACAATTAAATATTGATTTTGAACCCATCACAAATTTTGATTTGGTATTAATTATGCATGGTATTAATAGTGTGATTAACCATTATTGTCCAAAAAATGTAAATAGACCAATCATAAATGCTAATGTAATAGAAAAAGCATTTTCTAATATACCAAATTTAAAAATAGAAAAATCAGTATTTATTAATGAAAAACACTATCATATGTTGAAAAATTATAAATTAATTCCAGATAATGATGAAAATTTATTAATATTAGAAGAAGCATTAAAAACACATTTTATATCTTTAGGATGTGAATTTGATTTTAGAAAACATATTCAATTATATGTATTTTATATTTTAAAAGATCTGAAAATACATAATAATAATTGTCATAATTGTGTACTACCATTTATACTAAATTTTTTGCGTGAATGGATATATTGTGTTAATATAAATTTTCCATCTTTCATGTTAAATGGACCTACGGAAAATGTTGAATCTAAAAATATTGTTAAATTTGATCTAATTAACACACTAAAATCAACTGCTAAAGAAGCAATTTTTAATAAAATTAAATGTTTTAGGTGTAATGATGGAATATTATATAGTTGTAATTATGGCTGCACTGATCTAATTTGTAATAATTGTAATCATATTTTTGAAATTAAAAGTAATGCTTATAATAAAAAAATAGTTAATGCTGGTAATATAAAATTTGCTTTAGAATTTCTAAAAAAAAAAAATGATGCAACTCTTATATCAATTTCAAATTATCAAATTAATATTTATTCAGCTACTAAACTTAAAATGATAGAAAATAATTCTGTAAAACTATCTTAAAATTTAATAAAAATTGAAATTCCTTTTTATAATTAAAAACACTATATATAATGGCTACTGAAACTATGTTTATTTTACCATCAGAACCTGATAATACTATAACTCCATTTAAAATAAATTTATCTTTACCAGAAGTTTATATCATAACACGAGCTCTAAATGTAGGATGTAAAGCCTATATGCATAAAAAATTTACACCGATTGTTATAGAACCACGTGATATAGCAAATGCTTTTAATATAGTCGGTGCTAATATTGATTATGTTCCAACAGAACTAATTTATCACGTAACACAAACATTAAAATCACTTGAAAATTCAAAAAATAATTCAATTTATGATAAAAAACTTAAAGAAGCAATAAATAGAATTTTTATTTCTATAAAATGTAATGATAAAGTTAATAGACTTAAAATTTTAAATATTGTTTATGATGCTATTCGTCCATTTAAATTACACTATCCACAATGTAATCCTATATTACTACCTTTTGTTTTAGAAATGCTTAGAGAATGGATTTATTGTACTAATTATCAATTCCCTGATTTTATAACTAGTGGTAATATTTCAGAACAATTGAATTCTATTAAATATGATTTTACAAATAAAAGTTTAGCCATTGCAAAAGAATGTATATTTCAAAATCAACTCTGTTTTAATTGTAAAGAAGGAAAGTTAAATGTTTGTAATTGGGGTTGTACTGATTTAGAATGTGACAATCAAAATTGTAAATGGGTTTATGAAATTAAATCAAATTATAATGATGAAAAAGAATTATTTGCTGGTAATGAAAAAGGTGTAGATGAATTTCTAAGTAATGATAAAGCAACATTAATAACTGTAACAAAAGATACAATTAAATTATATTCATCTAAAGTATTACAAAAAAAGTAAATAATATTATATTTTTTTAACATTATCTTCTTATACTAAGTATACCATCACGATTTCTAATTATAAACCTCTATCTAGTGAACAAACGTACTATTTATATTCAGATGTGGTGATACACAAAAGTAAAACTACTTTAACTATCCAACATTTTTTATTTTGGGTATCACCACTGACTGTTAGGTAGTTCTGTATAAGTTATCATATTACTATTTTCGGGAATACATTCGGATGAAATATTTACATTTGGCCAATGTGAACCATATTTATGTTTATACTCAAAGGACTTACACCAATGTTTTTTCCATTCATTTGGCGTCCAAACAGAAAAACCCTTAATATTAAACTTACGAAACTCAGGAGGTCCAAAAACTTTCCTCCAATTATCTAAATTTGTTTCTGTACTAGTTCCACCACCTCCTTCAAGGTCAAATCCTATCATATAAGGTGAGGTTCCATCATTATTTTTATATGAACCAACACTAGTATTTCCCCAATAAGTATCAAAAAATTTTTTTTCATAAATACCATTAGCTTTTAAAAATAATGATTTACCCCTATATTCACCTTCTGAAAATATAATAATACCTGGAGGATAGTTCATAAGTATTCTATCAAGTTTAAGTTCCCCACCCCAGGTATTTTTTACTTGGTAATATATGTATTTATATGCTGTAAAATCCTGTTTTAATACCATATTAGGTGCATTATTTGAAGAAACACCTCTTTCAATAGTAAAACTTCCTCTGTTGACACATTTACTTTCTATATTATTCCAATCACCCATAAAATCAGTATTTGAAGTCCAAACTACTATATCTTTTGCATTTCTATCTAAACCAACACCAACACCAAACCATTGAAAATTTGTAACAACTCTTGGATATGGAAAACCTATCTGTATAAATATCGATCCAATTGCATTTGGAGGAGTTAATAAGAAACCGCATGTTCTAGGATAATCATATGGTACAGTTGTTCTTGAAGGAGGATTATTCATGTTAGGTAATATTGCTGGTAAACCTTCATTTCCATATGTTTTACTATTAGATGCTAATTTCCATCCATTTAATTCAAAACAATTATCACTAGTATGTGAGTTGAATGCTGAAAAAAAGTCTGGATTTAAAGGACCATCGCTAATATTTTCTTTTCCTTTTATATTTTGAGGAAGACAACTTTCTTTAGGTCCTGGTTTGTTCTTGTCAACTGCTGTCTTGGCTTCTTTAACTTTTACTTCGGCTTCTTCTTTTTCTTTTGTTTTTTTTACAATTTCTTCTTTATCTGTATCTGCTTTCTTTTTAGCAAATTCCGCAATTGCTGTCGTAGCTGTGGCTGCTGTTGTTGCTGCTTTTGCTACTACTTCAGATGATACAATATTCTCTTCATTATTATTTTCAGAATTTGCTTTGTTCTGTGCTACTTTAGACACAGCAGATACTGCAGTGGAAGCAGCATTAGCTGCTTTAGCTACTGCTGCTGAAGAAGTTGCTACAGCTTCTGCATTACTTAGTGCAGATTTAGCTAACTCGGCTTTAACAAGTGCAATTTGATATTCAGTTTCATAATTAATCTCTTGATTAAAGTTTTCTTTTTTATTATCAAATAATAGTTTTATAATTATTAGTAGTATAATTAATGTTAATATTAATTTCATTATATAATTAGTAATATAAAAAATTTATATTATATATTATTTATAATCTTGATATACTGTTCAAAAATTTAATCACAACGACAATAAAGTCCAGATTTATGTGGACCATAATTACAATTACCTTTCAATCCTGTATTATTACACATACAACTCTGTAATTGAGATTCACAACCATCATGATTATTCCAAATCCATATTGGTGCTTGTGTAGTTGTTGGAGCAAATGTTGTTGTTATTGGAGCAAATGTTGTTGTTGTTGGAGCAAATGTTGTTGTTGGAGCAAATGTTGTTGTTGTTGGAGCAAATGTTGTTGTTGTTGGAGCAAATGTTGTTGTTATTGGAGCAAATGTTGTTGTTGGAGCAAATGTTGTTGTAGAATAATTATCTTGAATTATATTATTATCTATACAAGCTTGTTTGCAAATATTTAACATATAATCTGGATTTTTATCACATTCACCATTCTCAGCCCAACCTTTACAATTAGGATTATCCTCTGGAAAATTTTTATTAGCATATTCTTTACATGATTTTTGACAATTAGATAACATATAATTTGGATTATATTTACATTCACCTTTTTGTGCCCAATCTAAACAATTTC
>VFQS010002594.1_pt1 | contig 14629 bp, 14 predicted proteins | sample 3512361 | NCBI WGS metagenome assembly VFQS01 (sample SAMN10412375, study PRJNA504923) | tailings metagenome | isolation source: Relicate 1 Philex TSF3 active mining | place: Philippines
AACATTCCAGAAGTTGATTTGGAATTGAAGAGTGAATCTATCGTTGCTAAGACTCGTAAGTTGAAAGCAGTATGGACTCCAGAATTGGCACAAGACCTTAACGCTTACCACTCAATTGATGCTGAAGCAGAATTAACTTCAATGTTATCTGAATACATCTCTTTAGAAATCGACTTAGAAATCTTAGATATGTTGCAAGTAAACGCATTGACTGTTGATTACTGGTCAGCAACTGTGGGTGAAGAGTACAATGCAACAACAGGTGCATGGTCAGAAGGTTCTTCATCATTAGCTTACCAAAAAGCTACTTGGTTCCAGACTTTGGGTGTTAAATTAAACAAAGTATCTAATAAGATTCACCAATTGACTATGAGAGGTGGAGCAAACTTCATTGTATGTTCTCCTGACGTAGCTACAATCTTAGAATCTATTCCAGGATTCCACGTGAACGCTGAGAAAGATGCATTGCAATTTGCTGCTGGAGTATCAGTAGTAGGTTCAATCTCTAACAGATACACTGTTTATAAGAACCCTTATATGACTTCTAACCAAATATTGTTAGGATTCAAAGGTGCTAACTTCCTTGAGACTGGTGCGGTATATGCTCCGTATGTACCATTGATTATGACTCCATTAGTGTACGACCCAGACAACTTTACACCTCGTAGGGGAGTCATGACAAGATACGCTAAGAAGATTGTCAGACCAGAATTTTACGGAAAAATCTATGTAAAAGACTTAGCTAACTTGTAATCTTCGGATTCAATAACTAAGTTCTAACATAGCGTAGAATAAATTAAAAGGGGAAATAAATTTCCCCTTTTTTTATGTTTTTTTTACCATAAAATTATATTTATATAAAATAAGTTTTATGGATGTAATTTACAAAATAACTTCACCAATTAAAAAAGTGTATATTGGTAGAACAAATGATTTTAATCATAGGATGATTTGTCATAAGCACAATGCTTATACAAAAAAATTAAATAATAGTTTATATAAGGCAATTCGTAAATATGGGTGGGATAATATGATTAAAGAAATAATATGCGAAGTAGAACCTGAAAAGGCGGATAAGTTAGAAGAAGAATTAATATTAGCCCACAATTCGGTTAGAAAAGGATACAATGATACCTATTTAGGAAAAGGTGGTGATAATTGGAAAGGGAGGAGAGATACCGATGAATATATGGATTGGATTCAAAAAATGCGTATTATTAATTTAGGTGATAAAAACGGAATGTTTGGTAAATCTCATTCATCTGAAGCAATCCAAAAGCAAAAAGAAAAGGCAAAAGGTAGATACTCTTTAGAATGGTTTATTGATAGAAACGGAAAAGAAAAAGGAGAGAGATTATACGAAGAAAGAAGAATTTGGTTAAAAAATAGAAAGCTACCGAAAGATGAAAGTGGTAGATTTATAAAGAAATAAGTTATGAATACACTTTGTTGGTCACTCACAAAAAACAACGGAGATAAAACTGATTTTTTTCCGTTTATGTATGATATGTATTACCTTTCAATGGTAATGGCGAAAAGTTTAGGGTATAGAACGGTTTTATATGGGAATTCAAATGCTATATCAAAATTAAGAGAAGTTTGTGATGAAGTAATTAATATTGATTTTTTGGATTATCAATTTTTTGATGACCCTAAAGTTTATATATGGGCTACTAGAGAGGGAGATTATGCTACTATTGATGGTGATATTTTTATCTATAAAAGATTGAATTTTGATGAAAATTCTTTTGTGAATAAACCTGTGGATTTAATTGTAGAAGAATTTCAACCATTGAATGATTGGGATAAATCATTAGGTAGAATAAATTTAGATGCTCCAATACCACACGCATGGCGATTATTTAATTCACAAAATCCATCCTCTTGTGTATTTGAGTGGAATTATTATAAAGAAACGGATAGTTATAATAGTGGTCTTGTGTATTGGAAAAATAAAGAATTTAGGAAATATTATGTTGAAAACTACTATAAATTAAGAGAATGGTATATTGATAGAAGAGAGTTTTTTCATCAAAATAGTCATACAATGAAGGTAAATGTTTCAATTTCTTCACATTTTATATGTGAGCATTTAATGAGAAGATTAGTTCATTATTATTCATTAAATGTAAAATCATTTAATCAAACTCAACAAAACTCATATACTCATTTAGTCGGAAGTGATAAATTTGTAAATCCAGATCATTATCTTGGTATAAAGTTTTTAGTAGAAGAAATAAAAAACTTAAAAAATTTAGGGTTTATGAATCCAAAACTTAATATAGAAAAAATTTATATTGAATTATCAAAACTACATAAGGTATTATGAGGTTACATACAATAAAAGATAAGTACGAAATCGGAAAGATAAAGACTTACGAAGATGTTCCAGGTTGGATAGGTTGTGCGGAAGATATTTACAAAATCATAATCGATAAATTAGAAGATGGTGATTCTATTGTAGAAATAGGGACATTCTTCGGACAATCAACAATCTTTATGGCATCCCTAATAAAAGAAAGTGGTAAAAGGGTAAACTTTGATACCATAGATTCTCTTTGGCAAATAGATGCTGATGTGAGGAGGGGTGATCACCCAAAATCTTTTTATGAGTATAGATTTTCAAAAGAACTTACAAACATTCCGATTGATGAATTGATAAAAGCACATTATCGATTATGTGGAGTAGAGGAGTATATCAATCTTAAAATCGGAGATAGTAGATGGATGTGGAAATGGTATGATGAAGAATCTCTCAAATTTGTTTATATAGATGGAGACCATAACTATGAAATTGTAAAATTAGATATGGAAAATTGGTGGAGTAGAGTTCAAAAAGGAGGATATTTAGGAGGAGATGATATAGATGCGTACCCATCGGTTTTGAGAGCTATGAATGAATTGATTGAAAAAGAGAGAATTTCAGAAGATAGAGTTCAGATATTTCCAAATTCTTTTTTAATTCAAAAATGATATTTATACATATAAAAAACCATAAACTTAAAAATGGAACAATTAGCATCAATATTTTTACATAGTAGAACACAGGCTCACGAATTTCATACAAGAGTAACGGGGCCAGGTTCTTTTGCAATTCACAAAGCATTAGAAGAGTATTATACTGAAATAGTTCCACTTATAGATGGATTGATTGAAGCGTATCAGGGCCAATTTGGATTAATTCAATATAAGCAAGTGAGTGGATTAGATAACAATGCATCAAAAGAAAACATCATTGCATATTTTGATAAGTTGATAACATTCTTAAAATTGGAAAGAAAAGCTGAAAATTTAAAAGAAAGTTGGATACAAAATGAATTGGATAATGTAGTAAAGCTGTTATATTCAACAAAATATAAATTGGTTAATTTAGCTTAACCGCAAATATAAATTAAATGTCCGTAAACTCAACAATAAATCACTATCCTGGATCATCATCTTTCGAATCAGGCCAAACACCATTCGGAATTTATGATGATGATAGTATATTTGGAGAAGATGCTCCGAAGGTTGCATTATGGTGTGCAAGAAGATTAGGTTATCCAATTATAGATGTTGAGTTAATCGATGAACAATTTTTTGCTTGTTTTGAAGAAGGAGTATCGGAATATTCTGCGCAAGTAAATCAATTTAATATAAGAAATAACCTTTCAATTGTAGCAGGTCAAAGTACTTCTACAAATTATACAGGTCAATTAGTTGATGGTTCATTTGTGCCAACTATTGTAAGAATAAGTGATGCTTATGGAACATTGGCAGGAGTAGGTGGAAGAACTGATATAAAAAGAGGTTCGATTTCAGCGAGTGCAAACACACAATCTTATGACTTAAAAGAGTTTGCAGATACGCATGAAAGTGGAAGTAGAATTGAAATAACAAAAGTTTATTTTGAACCAAAACCTGCTTTATCTAGATTCTTTGACCCATATTCTATTAGTGGTATGGGTACTTTAAACATCACTCAGGAGTTCGGATTTAGTTCGTTCAGTACTGCTACCCAATTCGTATTGATGCCATTCTATGAAGATTTACTTAGAATTCAGGCAATTGAATTTAATGACCAAATTAGAAAATCAGCACATACATTTAATATAGTAAATAATAAATTACAAATATTTCCTGTACCAACTGCTGACCATAATATATTTTTTGAATACTATGTTAAAAAGGATTTTGAAAAAAATTCAATAACAACTACCCCAAATGTAGTATCCGATTATTCAAACATTAAGTATAGTTTTATACCATACAGAAAGATTAATGATGTTGGAAGACAATGGATAAGAAAATATACATTAGCCCTATCCAAAGAATTATTAGGTGCTATCAGAGAGAAATATAATACTATTCCTATACCTGGTGGAGAAACCACTTTGGATGGTGCGCAACTTAGAGCAGAGGCAACAACTGAAAAGGAAAACCTTATTACGCAATTGAGAGAAAACTTAGAAGAGGTAAGTAGAAAAACTCAATTTGAAAATAAGGCAGCGGAAGCTCAACAACACTTAGAGATGTTACAAAAAGTTCCACTATCAATTTATATAGGATAATATGCCCCGTTTTAATTCAGCTAGAGATATAAGATTTTTTGAGCAGATTTCAACTGAATTGGTTGATGATGTTATTGAAACATTAGTAACCCTTTTTAAAGTGAATGTGCTGGAAACCGCATACAATCTTTATGGAGAATCTCTCAATAAAAAATATTATAGAGGGATGGAAACAACTTGTGTAATAGAAAGAGATCCAACTGAAGCGAATTACGAAGGATTTGGTTCAGATGCTAATAGAAATAGTAGATTTAGATTTAATCGTCATACTCTAATTGAAAAAGATTTTTATCCTGAGATTGGAGATTATATTTACTTAGATGGTTCATATTATGAAGTATCAAATGTAAATGAAGACCAGTGGATTGGTGGACAGGGTGGTAGTAAATTCTCAGTTATATGTGAGACATTCTTGACAAGAAACACATCTATTAATTTAGAAGAAATAGTTAGATAATGGCAGATAAAGAATTTTCAAAAATAGTTAAGCAAGATGAATCCAAAATGTTGGAAATATCCTTATTGGATGTTGATACCATTATTGCAAACTATATGGAACAACACTTAATACCAAAGTTAGAACAAAATGGTAATAAGGTAAATGTGCCTTTAGTTTATGGAAATGCCGAAAGATGGAAATCTGCACAAAGAGATGGGTATTTAAAAGATAAATTAGGTAAAATTCAATTACCAATTATAATGTTTAAGAGAAATTCTATTGAGTCAAATGATTCATTGAGATTTCTAAAAGACCAAAAAGTAACATATCCAACCGTAAAAAAATATTCACAAAAACATGCATACGATAGATTCTCACTGTTAAACCCTGATTTTAAAAGAAGATTTGAGGCGTATGATGTGAGAATGCCAAATTATGTAACCTTAACTTATGAAGTTATGTTTTGGACAGGATATACCGAGCATAATAATAAAATCATAGAACAATTTCAATATGCAGATGGGGCATATTGGGGAGAAGATGATAAATATAAATTTAGAGTAGTTGTTGGAAATTTTGATAATCAACAAGATGTAGGAGCAGGTTCAGAGAGAATAATAAGAACAACTTGTACTTTGACAGTTAATGCCTACTTATTACCTAAGAGATTTGATAATCAACCTACAACTCAAAAAGGATTTAGTATTAGAAAAGTTATTGTTACAAATGAAGTTGTTTTGCAAGGTGGAGATGGTTACGATTTAAATGGAAGATTAACCACATCATTGGAAAAACCATTGGAGAAATTTGGAACACAGGTATTAGGAAACGTAATTGAAACTGAATCACCTGATGTATTTGGATTACCAATACAAACCGAAGGTGGTGAAGATTTAATAGCGGAATAAAATGCCAAAAATATCAGCATTAAATACTATTGCACAATTATCAACAAGTAGTATTTTACCAGTAGTTGATGATAATCAGACTCAAAAAGTTACTCTAAGCGGCATTAACAGGTAGTTGGACGGCCTTAAAAGGATATACATTAATGACCGGTTCATTACCTGTTGCGGCACCATGTGATTGGTTATATGATACCGCAAACTGGTGGACTGTAAACGGCCCTACAAATGTTTATCCAGATGCACCTTATGGTAGAAGTGGTAATGCATTGGGAACAGGTGGATGGACAAATAGATTAAATAATACAGTTTATGGTTTGTCAAACGTTACAACAATCGCAAATGGTATTGTATCAAACTTTAACACATTAGCAGTATATATTAAATAAAATGAAGTTGTAAGTGATTATTTTTTCAACTTATATATTTATTAAAGAATTCAACAATAAAAACATTAAATGGCAACTTTCCAAATAAGAAGAGGTGGTAGTAGTGCTAAAGGAACTTTAGCTTATGGAGAACCTTACTTGAACGCAGATAGTCAGAGTATAGTTTTTGGAGCTAGTGGTAGTGAAGAAATTACTTTGGTAAAATTAAATACCGGAAAAACCTCATCTTCTAAATGGAGTGGTTCTTTGGCTAACTCAGGTTCATTATCTTTGACTGGAGATATAAGTGCTTCAAATGCTTATTTCGCCGGAAATGTTTTTGTAAGTGGAAATATAAAAATTGGTGATCAGACATCTGATATTATTACTGTTGTTGCAACTTTAAGTGGTTCATTAACACCCGATCAATCAACTCTTTATGATATTGGTTCATCGGGATATAAATGGAGAAAATTATTTGTTCAAAGTGCATCAATAGACCATATTGAAAATTTAGGAAATGTATCAAATATTTCGTCATCATTTGCAAGTTTGAATAATGCAACTTCAAGTTTATATTCATATACTGCATCTAATGACAATACAAATACAATACAAAACTCTAAGTTAAATTCATTAGAAAACACAAGTGGGAGCATTAATTCTTACACGGCATCAAACGATGTTAATATTACGAGATTATTTGCAACTGCATCGGATCACGAATCAAGAATTCAGGCAAATGAAGGTATTTTATCAACACACGCTGGAAGATTATTAGCACTACAATCATTTTCAGCAAGTATCTATTCATATACTGCATCTAATAACATTAATATTAGTGAAATTCACACTTCGACAAGTAGTTTAAATTCATTTAGTTCAAGTATAAATTCTTACACAAGTTCTAATAATACAAATATTACGGCATTATTTGCAAGTGCATCAAATCATGAAATAAGAATTCAGACAGCTGAATCTGATATTCAAAACATAAGTGGTAGAACTTTAGCATTACACTCATTTTCAGCAAGTATCAATTCATATACCGCATCTAATAACATTAATATTAGTGCAATTCATACATCTACAAGTAGTTTAAATTCTTATACCGCATCAAGTAATGCTATATTAGGTAATTTAACTAATTATACTTCATCATTAGATAATGCAATAGAATTAACAGGTTCACATTTAACAGTTAAAGGAAACTTATTAGTTAAAGGTACTACCACAACTATTAACTCTACAACCGTAGATATTGGAGATAATATTATTTCATTAAATGGTAGTGCGGCATCAAATGGTGGATTGATTGTAAGGGATGCAACCGCTGCTTCATTTGTTTCGGGATCTTTACTATGGGATACAACAAATGATTATTGGAAAGCAGGAGCTAATGGAGCTGAAGAGCAAATAATTTTAGAAAACCGTTATAACACCTTTAGCTCATCTATTAATAGTAGAACACAAAATTTAGAAGCTCAAAGTGAAAGTTTCCATTCTTACAGTGGTTCTATAAATTCCTATACTGCATCTACAAATCAGAGATTAAATTCAATTGAATCAACAACTGCCTCATTTGATGGTAGAATAGGTTCATTAGAAACTGAAAGTGGTAGTGTAAGAACGACTTATAATTCTTATACAGCATCGGCGGACGGAAGATTAAATTCATTAGAAACTGAAAGTGGAAGTGTTAGAACAACTTACAATTCATATACTTCTTCTGCTAACTCTAGATTATCCGCAATCGAAACTGAAAGTGGAAGTATAAGAAGTGATTTTAATTCTCATACCGCTTCATTCACAGTTGCAAGTTCATCATTTAACACTAGAGTAGGAGCATTAGAATCCTTTAGTTCATCTTTAGATAACACATTTGTTTCTGAAATAGAATTTGGGACATATACTGGTTCTTTACACTCATATACTGCTTCTAATAATACTACTAACACTACTCAAAATAATAGATTAAGTGCATTAGAGGCAACTACTTCTTCGTTGAATACTGCTACTGCAAGTTTATTTGCATCAGCATCCTCAATTACCGCATCATTTAGTCAGGTATCACAATCCTTTAATAGTAGAATTAATCAATTCGTTGCGGGTACTGGATTCTTAGATGCATTTACATTTGAAAATTATAGTGCATCAGTTGAAATCTATACGGCATCAGTTGAAAATAGATTAACTTCAATTCATTCTTACACATCTTCTCTTAAATCTGCAATTGAGTTGACAGGTTCATCGGTAACTGTTAAGGGTGATTTATTAGTAAAAGGAACAACTACTACAATTAATTCAACTACAATTCAATTAGATGATAATATCATTTCATTAAATGCAGGTGGTTCATCTAATGCAGGTTTAATTGTAAGAGATGCAGTTGGTGGTTCAACAACATCTGGTTCATTATTGTGGGATGTAACTTCTGATTATTGGAAGGCCGGCATAAATGGTAGCGAAGAAAAAATTATATTAGAAGGTGCATTAAATTCATACACATCATCTGCGAATGGTAGATTAAATGCGTTAGAATCATTTACATCTTCAATTGATACTACTTACGCAACCGATGCGGATGTAAGTGCATTAAGAGGTACACTAAATACTTACACTTCATCTACTGACGGAAAAATATCAGAAATTCACACTTCAACAGGAAGTTTAAATACATTTAGTGCTTCGGCTATTAATAGATTAAATGCAATAGAATCATTTACTGCATCAATCGATACAACTTATGCAACTGATGCTGATGTAACTGCATTGAGAGGAACGTTGAACTCATATACATCTTCAACCGATGGTAAAATAAGTTCAATACATACTGCAACATCATCACTAAATTCATATACTGCATCTAATGATGTTAATATAAGTGCAATACACACTTCAACATCATCATTAAATTCATATACTGCATCTAATAATAGTGTAATAGCTAATTTAAGTGCATATACTTCATCGAATACTGCTAATATAAATGCAATTCATACTTCAACTGCAAGTTTGAATTCTTATACTGCATCTAATAATACTAATTTCAGTTCTTTATACACTTATACTGCAAGTATAAATTCTTATACTGCATCTAATAATATTAATATAAGTGCAATACATACATCAACTGGAAGTTTAAATTCTTATACCGCATCTAATAATACAACTATTAGTGCAATAAACACTTCTACAAGTAGTTTAAACAACTTTACATCATCGATTAATACTACTATAAAAAATAAATTAAATACCGATGGTGTAGTTAGTGGGTCTTCACAAGTTTCAATTGCATCAACAACTGGATTTGGAACATATATTAATCAAAGTATTTTAACTACATCCGATGTTAGATTTAACTCATTAGGAGTTGGTATGGCAGCATCTGCTACTGCGGGTAGAATTGATGCAACAAATGATATCGTAGCGTACTCTTCATCGGATAGAAGATTTAAAACCAACATTGTAAGAATTGGTTCTCCTATTGAAAAAATCAAAGAAATTGGAGGATATGAATTTGATTGGATTCCTAATTTAGAGCATGGATATGAGGGACATGATGTTGGTGTGATTGCTCAGGAAATAGAGGCAGTGGTTCCGGAATTAGTTCAGACAAGAGATAGTGGATACAAAGCTGTTAAATACGATAAACTTACTGCACTCCTTATAGAAGCAATCAAAGAACAACAAAATACGATTGAAAAATTAGAGGAAAGAATTAATAAATTAGAAGCAGGAAAGTAAATATATTTAATATATCCTCTTTCTCATATTTATAGTAGTTAAACACTAAATAATTTATTAATTCAAATGGCAGCGGGTAAATATTCATTTTCAATAGAGCAGGGAGCAACTTATCGTTTTTCGATAGAATATACCGACTCATCTGGTTCGGCAATAGATTTGCAGGGATACAATATGAAAATGCAAATTCGTTCCGATTATGCTGATAATTCAAACACTTTATATGCTACTTTAACTGATATAACTTCTTCTTCTGCGAGAACAGGAAGTTATTTATGGTTTACTGGAAGTGCGGGGACTGGAAGTGATGGTTCTGGTTCTGCAGCTGCTTTAGGGCAAATTGGTGTTTACTTAAATGCGGAAACAACTGCAGATTTTACATTTGAAGAAGCATACTATGATATAGAATTATATAGTGGAGATGAAGTTTACAGATTATTAGAAGGTGTGATTACCAATAGAAAAGAAGTAACTAGAATTTAATAATGGCTAGTAATAAAGTAATTATAAATAGTGAAGCAAATTCAGTTGTAATTTCTGAGCCAGTAGAAGGGTCTAGAATAGTAAAAGTAATTGCTGCTGGGCCACAAGGTGCTAGGGGGGAGGGATTTAATACCGTATCCGCTTCTTTAAATGCAAGATTAGATTCATTAGAAACTTTTAGTTCTTCATTAGATGCAACTTTTGCAACTGATGCTCAATTAACCACACTTAGCTCATCTTTAAGTTCTTCAATTACTTCTTTATCAAGTTCAGTTGATAATAGAATATTAACTTTATCATCTTCTCTATCTTCTTCTATTATGAGTTTATCTCAATCAGTAGATAGTAGATTAGATAGTATTGAGGCAGTATATGCTACAACGGGTTCAAACACTTTTATAGGAAATCAAATAATAAGTGGAAACTTAAATGTAGATGGAACGATTACTGCCGAAAAATTACAAATTACTTATGTAACATCATCTGTGTTGTATCAATCTGGTTCAACTAAATTTGGCGATACATCAGATGATACACATCAATTTACAGGTTCTCTTACAATAAGTGGGAGTGTAAGCGCAAGTTCGTTTGTTGGGTTAGGGGATTTGGGAACATATTCATCATCGGTTGATAATAGATTAAATAGTTTATCGGCAAGTAGTGGATATATTCAATATGTAACAAATAGTATTCAAAATTTGACAGGTATAGAAGTAGCCGATTTTGATAGTAATGTAGCTGTTACTTTTACCGCTGGAACATTAAAATTCATTTTTGGAACACCAACTCTCCCATCTTCGATAGCTGCTTCTTTAAGTGGATTTTTAACTGATAGATTTAATAGAGTAACTGATGCTTATACAATAAATGGTAGTTGGAATAATGGAGGTTATAGTTTAGTAAGCGCATCTCTTTATGAGGGAACATCTTTATTAACTCAAGTCGGAAGTGGGACATCATTATCATATTCAGTTACAACATCTGGTTCTCATACATATAGATTAGAATATACCGCGAGTTCTCCGTTGGATGGGAGTATTTATCAAACATCTACTACTACAACTGGTACGGTATCAAAATCAAATCCGGCTTCACCAACATTAACTGCAACACCGAATGTTCAATTAGGGTATAGTTCAAATCAAATTGAGCAGGGTGCTACTGGTAGTATTTCATTCACATCTTCATCTGCAAATCCATCAAATAGTTGGAATTTGACAAGTGTGACAACAAATGTAAGTTCACCATATTATGTTACTGGTTCGGCAACAGGTTCTACATCAATTAGTATAACGGCAACTGCAAATTATGCATCTCCAACTGGTGATAATAATCCTGATTTGACAACAACTTCTACATCAACAACTACTTATACTAAGATTCGAAGTTTGAGATATGGAGCGAGTAGTAACTCATCATTCACATCAGCTCAATTAGAAGATTTAGCAGCATGGGATACAAGTATAGGTGGAACGATAGGAACTATTGCAAAAGGAACAACAACTGCATCTGGTCAATCAGTAACAATAACTTGGACAGGTGATAAATACCACTATATCGTATTTAATAGTTCGTTATCTAATTTATCAAATATTACAACAAGTGGGTTTGGTGTATTAGGTTCGTTCTCAGTATCGACTGTGGGACAATATAAAGTTTACAAAACAACAACATTGCAAGCAGGTGGTGTTGGGAGCAGTATCACTTATGTATTAACATAAAAATAAAAGGTAGAAATGGCAATTATATTACCTAGTGGATTTAATATAACAAACAACGAGCCCGTAGATGCTAGATTTAGTTTAGCGAGTGAGGCAGCCCGTTATGCGTTATCCGCTGCTAATATTTATGAGGGTTTAATTGTTTATCAGCAAGATAATAATACTCTTTGGGTATTAAAAGATACTTCCAATTCGACTAATGCAAGTGGTTGGGAAGAATTGGTATATAATGCATCGGATGCACTTTCTTTAATTGCAAATGGTGACACAACCGCATCAGTAAGTAGTGGATCAACTTCATTTAGAATATTTGATGCAGGAAGCGATTTATTAAAATTAGATGATACTGGAAAACTTTGGGTAACTGGTTCAGTTAGTGCATCTTTAGTATTTGGACAAATAGTAAGTGGTAGTGAGTTAGTATTTGGAAAATTAAGTACATCTCAAAGTTCAGATTCTCAATTAGTAATTGGAAATTCTTTTGGTGATTATGCTAATAAACAAACAACAATATTTAAAAATGGTGATGTTATATTAAGTGGAAGTTTAATTTTGGAAGCTAAAAATAACCCATCCGCAATAGCTGGTGGATTAATTTATTCTTCCTCAAATGAATTTTATTTAGGTTTTGTTTAAATCGTATTTATTATATATTTATACGTGTTATAGTAGACCCCAAAAAATAAAAGTAAATAAAAGAAAATGGCAGTTTGGAAAAAAGTCATAGTATCCGGTTCGGTAGCTGAACTAAATACCGTATCAGCATCATTAGCGGTAGTTGTTGGTGCAAATGGATACAATAAAATAGGAACGGATCAATCAAATACAGTTCTATCTGGTTCTTTCACCGGTTCATTTGTCGGAGAAGGTAGTGGTTTGACCGGATTGGTATCCACATTAGGTATTACTGGTTCGGATTCATCAACAGGTACAGTATCGTTAAAAACTCAAAACTTAACGATTACTGGTGCTACTAATGAAATTAATACTAATATAGCAGGTCAAACCGTAACAATCGGTTTAGTTGATAATCCTGTAATAACAGGAGATATAACAATCGGTGGTAATACAATTAGTTCATCTACTGATACCGCAATTGAATTAAATGGTACTGATGTTGAAGTAAGAGGTGATTTACAAGTTTCTGGAAATGATATTAAAGCATCAAATGGTGCAGTAAATATTACATTAACCAATGGAACTTTAACTACTTTTGCAGGTGATATCAAAGTTGGGGGAAATGATATCCAAGCATCGGATGGTAATAACAACATCACTTTAACATCAAACACTTTAACTACTTTTGCCGGTGATATCAAAGTTGTAGGAAATGATATTAGTTCATCTACTGCAACTGCTTTAACACTTAGTGGAGAAGATGTAACCGTAGTAGGTGACTTAACGGTTGGTGGAAACGATATTAAATCATCAGCAGGAAACTCGGTATTCACATTAAATGGTGCAAATGTAACCGCTAATGGTAACATGGCCGTAACTGGTGATTTGACTGTAAATGGTGATTTAACTTATTTAAATGTTGCTAATTTAGCTGTTGAGGATAAATTCATTCTTTTAAATAGCGGTTCTTCAAATCCTGATGAAGCAGGTTTAGTTGTTGACGAAGGAAACGGAATTGGACACGCTTTTGCGTTTGATGCAGGAGATTTAAGATGGGGTTTTAGTGGTTCATTTGATTCTTCTACAACTTCATTTACACCTGATGCTTATGTTGCAGCAGTAGTAACAAATGATAATGTTGCAGAATATAGAAAAGCTGGAAATATAAGAGTAGAAGCTGGAGAAATTTATATTTACGTTTAATAATTTTTAAAAAAAGGTTATGGGAATTTTTACAAAAAACCAAAAGGTTGCACCTACTGAATTAGAAACAAAAAAAGAAGAAGTACAACCGCAAGAAGAACAAGTTGTTGAACCAAAAAAACCAAAACAAAATGGTGGAGTTGATTTGACAATAGAAGAGTTTGAGTATCTCTTTAATCTAATTAAAAACTCAACATTTAAAGGTACTGAATTAGAAATTGTTTACAGTATCATCTTAAAATTACAAAAAAGATATTTAGAGAAGAAACAATAGCCAATAGGTTATTGTTTTTTTTTCTTTAATAAATAATTCTAATATTTATTGTTGATATTGTTGGCCCGAAAGGGAAGTGGGCAGTCAATGTGATTGTTACCAACCGCGATAGAAAAAAGATTTATTTAAAAGACTCATTTGGGGGAATACCCATAGTGTGTCATTCTTATATTCTATCGAACCCTTTTTCCAACGATACTAACCTTTCAAATTATAGTGTTAGATGCCAAATTGGAAAAAAGTCATAGTAAGTGGTTCGGAAGCCTCACTTCTTAATTTAATAGTAGATAATAATGTAACCGCATCATTTTTTACCGGTTC
>VFQS010002595.1_pt1 | contig 14629 bp, 7 predicted proteins | sample 3512361 | NCBI WGS metagenome assembly VFQS01 (sample SAMN10412375, study PRJNA504923) | tailings metagenome | isolation source: Relicate 1 Philex TSF3 active mining | place: Philippines
AAGCCCTTGTCAAACCTAGTCAGACGGTTTTTTAGTCTTCTGTATGCTGTTTATAGCCATCTCCCGATAGGTCAGGACTTCAGCTTGGTTCGGTCTTATGGCGAGCGAAGTATCGAAATCGGCAAGGGCTTTTTCCCATTCTTTCATTACTAGATACAGGATACCCCGGTAAGCATATGCCTTCCAGAAGCGCGGATTAAGCGCAATCGCCGATTCGTAGTCTCGCAAGGCCAAATCGGCCTTCCGCATATGGTAATAGATTTGACCCCGGGTGAAGAACACATCGGAATTGTGGCTAATCATATCTATAGCTTTATTGGCATCTTGTAACGCTTTTTCCCACTCTTGCAACTCTACAAAGGACAGACTCCTGTTCCGGTAAGCCAGAGGATAGTTTGGATACAACGCAATGGCATTGGAAAAATCCGCAATGGCCAATTCGTGCTGTCCCCGCTCCGCATATCCAGAGCCACGGTTGTTGTACCCTCTGGCCTTTAACGGAGATTTTTTTATGACGTCGCTCCAAAATACAATGGGCTCTTTCCATACTTTATTCCGTTGAAAGGCAGCAAAGACCAATACCAATGCCCATACGGCCAACAGGTTGCGCACCACGAGGGTTCGACTCGATAGCGAAAATGCACTATAGACTATCGCGAGAAAAAACCCTACCGAGGGTAGATAGGTCCGGTGCTCGACGATGACATCGCTCAAGGGAATAAAACTCGATTCAATAGAAAGCGTGACAAAGAACCAGAATATCCCAAACGCAATGATTCGGTGGCGCTTGTACAAGGCAGCAGCCAGCGCGAGCAAGGCCAGGATAAACAACAGGCCAGGCCAGGCTCTCAAGTCGCTCAATGACTCTAAAACCGGATAATCGTAGTCGAAATTCTGGCGCACCGGCACCAGCAGCAGTTGAATATACTTGGGGATCACACTGAACTGCGTCCACAGGTAATAGATAGGGGTAATAAACTCCGGGTTCCGTGGACTGGAGGGAATGGGCTTTAGTATGTCCAGCGTATTTCTCGAAAAAAGGTAGGCCATGGCACCAACCGACATACACAGGGATACCACTATCCACACATCGCTTCGGCCAAAATTTTTATGTGTCCTCAGGAAGGAGACCTCTATAAGCAAGATGGTAAAAGGTACTGTATAGACGATCTCCTTAGTCTGCACCCCTAGCAGGGCGGCACCGATAGCCCCCGCGTATAAAAGTAAGCAGACAGCTAAGGGGCCCGGACGCATCCGAGCAGTCAAGTACAGGCACACGGATAGCAGGTAAAACAATACCCCCATCGAAGTAGCACGCTGGACGACATACGTCACGCTTTGGGTAGCTAGTGGGTGCACCACGAACAACAGCGCCGTAAAGAACGCAATGGGGGTTGCATGACGGGCTACAGGGTTCTCCTTCAGGGCAGGGCTTTCGAAAACGAGCTTCACCAGCCAGCGCACCGCAAAAGCATTGAGGATATGAATGACAATATTGACGAGGCGCCAGTATTTGACATCAAACTCGACCAGATGGTAGTTGAGCGCAAAGCTGAAAATCGTGAAGGAGCGCCGATTGTTTGTGTACTCCCACCACGGTTTTAATACGCGGATATCAGGGTTTTGTACAATCTGCTGGATGCTGTCAAATTGGAACGTGTGGTTCAGCGTCCCGGAGTAGATGCACGCCCCAGCGAGGGCAAGGAAGAAAAGTTGCCATCCTGTTGACGAGACAAAATTTACAACGGATTTCTTGCCATCTCCGGAAAACGCCATCTTACCGCGGCCATCGTGCGGTTCAGGTGCGTCGGGTTTCATACAAATAATACCGCCTTATGGCAGCGCATTACATTTTTCAAACAGGTTACTAAACTAAGTATCAGACTGAACAGGTTAGGAATAGTTTAATGTACCTGTCTTGTGTTTTTTTCACAACGGGATTTTGTCCTGCTCTTCACAAAAGTAAAAAATTATTTCTGCACGAAGGAATTATCACTAAACATATACCTAAAATATGGGGGCTTTTGGTAAAGAAAAAATCAATTGAATATAGTTATTTGAAAAACAATTATTTACATATTCATTAGATTCATGTAGGAGTATGTTTCACTACGGGCGCAGCACCAGAACCCGGCTTGTCTGCCCTGTGGCGCCTGCAATGCGCAGGATATAGGCCCCGGCGGGGATGGCGCCCGCGTCCCATTCCAGATGTTGCAGACCGGCCGTCTGTCGGCCTGCAAAAACCGGGCCGACGAGCTGCCCGCTGAAATCGTACAGCTCAACCCTTACCGTCATGGACTCTGGCAGCTCGTAGCGGATGGAGACCTGCCCTCGGGCCGGGTTGGGATATACTTCCAGGCGGTATTCGGGTGCCTGGCGCTCCCGAAGCCCTGTCACCAGGGAGCCGCGCACGGGGGCGGGTAGTTTTTTGGTCGTGAACAGGCGGTATTGACCAGGGGAATAAGACAGGGTGAAGCTCCCCCCGCTCACGGAGATGCTGTCGCCGGTGAAATACTCGTACAAGCGGGTCGCCCCAGGCATACTTACGGTAAGGGAGGCCGTCGTCACCCCAAAATTGCCGGCGATGGCCGCGTCGAAGTCCGGATGGCGCAGCACGGCTGATTTCAGGAAAGGAGCGGCCAGGTCCGTGCGAAAATCCGCAGTGTGGAATACCGGGTAATCGCGGCGTAGTTCCAGCATGGCGCGCGTGACATCGTAGAGTTTTTGCCGTGCCGCCTGGTTCCGGTAGTCCCAGCGAATGGGCTTATTTGCCAGGCGGCAGCCGTTGACGCTGCCGTCGGTGCAGGTATTGATGGAAAAATCGTAGCCCAGCTCCCCGAATTGCCACAACATGCGGGGGCCTGGGATACCGTATAGGAATACGGTGGCCAGCTCCTGCCGGGCCAGGGCTGTTTCCAGGTTGCGCACGCGGTAGCTGCCGTCGGGGGAAGTATTCCCGAACTGGAGATTTTTGTACATCAGGCGCTCCTCGTCGTGGCTTTCGGCATAGGCGATAGCGCCGGGGGCGACCCAGCCCCGGGTGCGGTAGTCCAGGGCGGAGAGGTTGCTCGTATAGCCCATCGTCGCTTCGTTGAAGGCGTAGTTGAGGTTGGCCCAGACCATCATCCCCGCGTCGGTGAGTCGGGTTTCCTCGGTATTGTCGGCGAAGTGTTCCATGATCACATAGGCGGAGGGGTCTTGTGCCCACACATGGCCGGCATAATCGTTGAGTATGGCCACCCGGCTCGGGTCGAACTGCGCCATAGCCGACGAATTGCCGATGGTCAGCGTTTGGGTAAAGCCTTTGGAGAGGTCAAAACGGAACCCGTCCACGCGGAACTCCTTCATCCAGTATTCCAAAGCCCGCTTGACGAAGCTGCGCGTCGCAGGGCTTTCGTGGTTGAAGTCGTGCCCTACATTGAAGTCGTGCCGCGGCGTGGGGTTTAGCCAGGGGTTGTTGGTGGCAGGGCGCCTGAGGTCGGCGTCCCAGTACAACTGGCACAGAGGGCTTTGGTCGAAGGCGTGGTTGAACACCACGTCGAGGATGACGGCCATACCGCGTTGGTGGCAGGCATCTACAAAGGCTTTGAACTGCTCCGGGGTACCGTAGTATTTGTCTAAAGCCAGGTGGTAGGAAGGATTGTAGCCCCAGGACTCGTTGCCTTCAAACTCGTTGACGGGCATTAATTCGATGGCATTCACTCCCAGGCGCTGCAGGTAGCCGAGGGTGTCGCTGAGCGTCTGGAAATCATGGCGGCCGATAAAATCGCGCAGCAACAGTTCATACACCACGAGTTTTTGCCTGGGCGGCTTGGCAAACGAGCTGCTTTTCCAGGTGTAGGGTACCTCAGGGCGCACCCAGGAGACGATTCCCTGCGTCCGGCCAATGGGGTATGAAGGGATGCCCGGGAAAGTAGCAGCCGGGATAAAGCGGTCGTTGTCGAGATCCAGCACCAATTTGCTGTACGGGTCGCCCATACGCCTGCCACCATCAATGACGTACTGGAACAGGAGGTCTTTGTCCGCCGGGGCGTTGGGAATGTCTATCCAGTGCAGGGTGCCGTCCACGCTGCGGTTCATCAGGAAAGTATCGCTCAGAGACCAGTCTTTGAAGTTGCCGGTCACAAAAACGGCCGGCTTCGCAGGCGCGTACAGGGCGAGGCGAACCGTATTGGCGTCCACGCGGGCGATGCCGGGCAGAGTGCCGGGCGGAGGGTCCTGGGCGGGCTTTTCCACGGCCACCACATAGGTGAATCGCTTGACGACCTTCTCCGACGCCGTCTCCGCTACAAACTCCACGACATGCGTACCCGACGTCACCACGCCGATGGTATAGTCCAGTGCGGTACCGGTCGCCTGCCGCAATACTACCCCATTGTCTATCAGCGATAAAGTTGCGGATTCAGAAGCTTTACCGCTGAAAGGGATGGTATTTCCCAGTTTGACGACCAGGTTGGCACCCTCGCCAGGAGTAGTGATGGCCGACAAGAGGCCGGAACCGCTGAACACATCGATGAATACATCTTTAGACCCGGTATCTTTTCCTTCTTTCGTACCGTTCGCATTGCGGAACACAAAGGCCAGCTTCCGAATTTGGGTGGCTGTCGAAACTCCATAGAACCCACGGATGCTGGGCTTGACCTCAAATTTGTAGATATTGGCACTGCCCGCCACGGGAGACATCGCCCAGGCGGCGTTGGCTACCCCCCAGGTCGTGACCACGTTTTTCCAGTCGCTCGGCTGCAAACTCTGGTCGGTGATCAAGCCGGTATGCACATAGACCGTACAGCCGCAGTCTTTCAAGCCGGCGGTACCCTGTCGTGCATCAAAATAGACCGTCACCGGCTGGTCGGGGCGCGGGAAGGCGGGCTCTGTCCATACGATTTGTGCGCGGAACACAGTGGCTGGGAGTAGGAAAAGAGCGCATAATACGCTCAGTCGGGTGTTTGTCCACATTTTTTCCATACAGAAAAGATTTGTATGCCTATTTTCGGCGCAAATTACAGAAAACCCGGACGTATATGAAAATACTTCGATTAAAACCCAAACGCGAAGCCTCGCTGGAGCGCTTTCACCCCTGGGTCTTTTCCGGCGCGGTTGCAGAGAAAGCTGAGGGACTGTGCGACGGCGACTGGGTGGCAGTGCACAGCAGCCGGGGGGTATTCCTCGGAGCAGGACACTACCACGACGGCAGCATTTGCGCGCGCCTGCTCAGTTTCGAGCCCGTGGAGCCGGGGCTGGATTTTTGGATCCGCAAAATCCGGGAAGCGTTCCAGTACCGCTGTGCGCTGGGCCTGGCAAACTCAGCACACACGGATGCCTGGCGGCTCATTCATGCCGAGGGCGACGGGCTTCCGGGCCTGATAGTGGATATGTACGGCAAAACGGCAGTCCTGCAGTGCCATTCCATCGGCATGCACCGCGATGCGCCGCTCATTGCCGAAGCCCTGCAGGCAGTACTGGGCGAACGCATCGAAACGATTTACGACAAAAGTACCGAAACGCTGCCTCCGCAATATGCCGCTGCCCAGCAGAACCGCTGCTTGCTCGGGGAGGGCGTTCAGGGCCTGGTGATGGAGAACGGCTGCCGCTTCGCCGTCCATTGGGAGAGCGGCCAGAAGACCGGTTTTTTCCTCGACCAGCGCGACCATCGGCGCTTGCTGCAGCAGTATGCGGCGGGAAAAACAGTGCTCAACGCCTTCAGCTATTCGGGTGGGTTTTCGGTGTACGCCCTGCACGGAGGCGCCACCTGGGTAGATTCCGTGGATGTATCGGCAAAAGCCATTGAACTGGCCCGGCAAAACGTGGCCCTCAACGGTTTTGACGACTCCCGGCATGCAGGCGTTGCCGCAGATGTGCTCTCCTTTCTCCAACACGGCGAACGCCGCTACGACCTCATGGTCGTCGATCCTCCCGCTTTTGCCAAAAGCCTGGAAAAACGCCACAAAGCCGTACAGGGCTATAAACGCCTCAACGCTATGGCCATGCGCAAAATCGCCCCGGGCGGTATCCTGTTCACCTTTTCCTGCTCCCAGGTAGTGGACCCACAACTCTTTTACGATACCCTGGTCGCCGCAGCCCTGGAAGCGGGCCGGCGCGTGCGCGTCATGCACCGCCTGGCCCAGCCCGCCGACCACCCCGTGAGCCTTTTTCATCCCGAAGGGGCCTATCTCAAAGGGCTGGTGCTGTATGTAGAGTAGAATTCTTGTGCAGATGATCCTCGAGAGGTCAAAAAATGACTCTTTTTTCCCTCCTCGCCGACCCCATGCAAAAAGTCTAACATTTGAACGCGCATCAAAAATCAATTTTCGCAGAGCGAAAATTGATTTTTGATGCGCGTTCAAGAAATACTTCCTCCGGCCGGAGGCGAAGAGTTGCACAATTCAGAAGATCGGGTTAGCTTTGCCCCATCTCATTTGGGGTGCCCCCTTCCACGGGCGGCTGAGATCATACCCACTGAACCTGTCCGGGTAATGCCGGAAAGGGAAATGAGGACCTCACCACGGCCGCCGCGCCCTGCAAGTCCTCAGAAAAGCGACTTGCGCGCAGTAGGCGCTTTTCCATCATCGGGTATCAGGCTGGTTGCGAAGAGACGAAAAAGGGCTTTCCTGCCTCGTCTTTTTCATCGATACGAGCCTGTCTTTCACCGGGTTGCATAGCCCCTTGGCAACCTTTTGGATGGACTAAAAGCAAGCAAAAACACCATGCGGAGGCTTACCTGTTCTGTTCTTTTTCCGTTCTTTTTTTTCATCGTACCCGCCCAGGCGCAACATACGCTGCGCGGCCTGGTCACCGACCAAAAGGGCGCCCCCCTGGAAGGGGCTAATATCTGGATGCCGGAAGTTACCAAAGGCAGTGCAGCCGATTCCAGCGGGCAATTTGCTCTACACGACCTGCCTCCTGGCAGCTATACCCTCTCGATATCGCACCTCGGCTATGCCATCTGGAGTCAAAAGGTGCAGATTCCTCAGCAGGGGGAGTTACAGATTGCGCTGGAAGCTTTCTTCTACCAGGTGGACGCCCTCGTCGTCCAGGGTACGCGCGCAAGCCGGCAAATGCCCATGACCTTTCTCAACCTGGATAAAAAAGAACTCCAGGTGCACAACCTGGGCCAGGATCTTCCCTTCCTGCTGCAGTGGACGCCCTCGGTCGTCGTCACCTCAGATGCCGGTACCGGTATCGGATACACTGGCATACGCATCCGGGGCACCGACCCCACCCGCATCAACATCACCATCAACGGCATCCCGCTCAACGATGCAGAATCGCAGTCGGTCTATTGGGTCAACATGCCTGACTTCAGCTCTTCGATTTCAGATATTCAGATCCAGCGGGGGGTCGGTTCTTCTACAAACGGCGCCGGGGCGTTTGGTGCGACTATCAACCTCAACACCTCCCGGGTGAACCACGAGCCCTACGCGGGGCTGAACACCAGCGTGGGCTCCTTCCGCACCTGGAAGCGCAACGTAGAGTTCGGCACTGGACTGTTACAGGGGCATTTTACCCTCGACGGGCGATTGTCGCGCATCCAGTCCGAAGGGTATATTGACCGCGCAAGCGCTGACTTAGACGCCTACTATCTTTCAGGGGCGTATGTGGGGAAAAACAGCCTACTGCGCTTCAACCTCTTCTCCGGCCATGAAGCCACCTATCAGGCCTGGTACGGCGTACCAGCCAACCTGAAAGACGACTGGGATACCCGCACCTTCAACCCCGCCGGAACAGAAAAAGAGGGCGCCCCATACGACCAGGAAGAGGATAACTACCGCCAAACCCACTACCAACTCCTGTACAACCGGCAGATCAACCCCTTCTGGAACGTCAACGCCGCCCTCCACTACACCCAGGGCAGCGGCTATTACGAACAGTACAAAGCCGACCAGGATTTTGCTGACTACGGGCTCACGCCCCTCTTTCTCGACGGAAAAACCCTGCAAACCGACTTGGTCCGCCGCCGCTGGCTCGACAACGACTTCTACGGCGGGGTGTATCACCTCAACTACTCCCGCGACGGCCTGGATATCACCGTAGGCGGGGGTGTTCACCGCTACGAAGGAGCCCACTTCGGAGAGCTGCTCTGGATGCAGTACGCCTCCAACAGCCAGCCCCGCGACCGCTACTACGACAACGAAGGCAAAAAAACCGATGCCAACCTGTATGCGAAAGCCCTGTTCCCCATCGCCCGGCACTGGAGCGCGTACGGCGACCTGCAGGTACGCCAGGTCAACTATAGCTTTCTGGGATATGACGAGCGTGGCAGCAATGTGCAGCAGGAGGACCTTTTGCGCTTTTTCAATCCGAAAGCCGGCGTGACCTACACCCCCGACGCCCGGCAATCGGCCTACCTGTCTTTCGCAGTAGCCCAGCGAGAACCCAACCGCGACGATTACGTAGAGTCCAGCCCAAGTACCCGTCCGCGCCCCGAAAAGCTCTATAACACCGAACTCGGATACCGACTGGAAAACCCCCGCAGCGCACTGGAACTCACCGCCTATCACATGTACTACCGCGATCAACTCGCCCTCAACGGTCAAATCAACGACGTGGGGTCCTACACGCGGGTAAACGTGGACCGCAGCTACCGGATGGGCCTCGAAGCAGCCGCCCTCTGGCGGCCTGTCGCTGCCTGGACCCTCCAGGCAAATGCAGCACTCAGCCGCAACAAAATCGTCTCGTTCGAGGAATTCCTCGACGACTACCAAAGCAATCCCCAAACCGGGGAAAGCACCTGGTCCGGGCAGGTGCCGATAGCGCGCAAGCACACCGATCTCGCTTTCTCCCCCACCCTCGTCGCCGGGCTGGAATGTAGCGTACAACCCTTCCGTACCACACTCGACAACAGGGAGTTCGAGATGAGCTGGATGACCCGCTATGTAGGTCGGCAATACATAGACAACGCCTCCGACCCTGAAAATGCCATTGACGCCTATTCGTTCAGCAACTTGCGCCTGCGGTATCGCACCATGCCCCGCACCTGGGGAACCCTGGAGCTGACCTTCCTCCTCCAAAACCTGCTGAACGCCCAATACGAGAGCAATGCCTGGTCCTACCGATACCGGTACGACGGGGAAATTTACGTGGATCAGGGCTTTTTCCCGCAGGCCGGGAGGAACTACCTGCTGGGGCTTTCGCTGCGCTGGTGAAAACTCCGGGGAAATGGCTACTTTTGTGGACGAGTTTGACTTTGCCTCGCGTATCTTTAAAGCCTGTCATTATGCTACGCATCCAAACCATGACCGCGCTCTGCGCATTCGCGCTGCTCTCCGCTTGTTCAAAACAGGAGACAGAAAGCGCTGACCTCATCTTCAAAAATGGCGTCATCTATACCGTTGATCCGGCTCGCCCCTGGGCCGAGGCCATTGCAATCAAGGGCGACCGCATCCTGCGGGTGGGCAGCAACGAAGATATCGAAGCGCTCCGCAGCGACAAAACACAAGTCACCGACCTCGGCGGCCAGTTCGCCATGCCGGGCTTCATCGAGGGGCATGGCCACTTCTCCGGCTTGGGACAGAGCCTGCTAAACCTCAACTTCATGAAGGCCAAAAGCTGGGATGAGATCGTGCAGATGGTAGCTGAAAAAGTAAAAACGGCCAAACCTGGCGAATGGATCATCGGCAGGGGCTGGCATCAGGAGAAATGGTCGGAGCCGCTCGCACAGAACGTGCTGGGCTATCCTTACCACGACGCCCTCAGCGCCGTTTCGCCCAACAACCCGGTCATGCTCAGCCATGCCAGCGGGCACAGCCTCTTTGCCAATGCAAAAGCTATGGAAATCGCCGGCGTAACCGCGGAAACCCCCAGCCCGAGCGGTGGGGAAATTGTGCGCGACTCGCGAGGCAAAGCCATCGGCGTATTCGAAGAACGCGCCATGGGCGTCATCCGCTCCGCCTACCAGGAGTATGTCTCCACCCTATCGCCCGAAGACCGTAAAGCGGAATGGTTCAAAGGCATTGAAGCCGCCGAAGCCGAATGCCTGAAAAAGGGCATCACCTCCTTCCAGGATGCTGGCTCCTCCTTTGAAGAACTATACCGCTACCGCGAAATGGCGGAAAAAGGACAACTCGACCTGCGCCTATGGGCCATGATCCGCCATTCATACGAAGACATGAAAGACCAGCTCGACGGCTTCCCCTGGATTGACCTCGGCAACCGCTTCTTCACCGTGCGCGCCATAAAATCGGAACTCGACGGTGCCCTCGGCGCGTTCGGCGCCTGGCTGCTCGCGCCTTATGCCGATAAAAAAGGGTTCATCGGACAAAATACGACTGCCGTAGAAGAAGTCGAACGCATCGCAGGGCTCGCTTCCCAGAATGGGCTACAGCTCTGTGTACATGCCATAGGCGACCGCGCCAACCGTGAAACGCTCGACATCTTCGAACGCGCATTGGCCCAAAGTGCCAACAAGGACCTGCGCTGGCGCGTCGAACATGCTCAGCACCTCGACACGGCCGATATCCCGCGCTTCGCACAGTTGGGTGCCATCGCTTCGATGCAGGCCATCCACTGCACGTCCGATGCCCCCTTCGTCGTAAAGCGCCTGGGGGTCGAACGGGCGCGCTATGGCGCCTATCCCTGGCGCTCCCTCCTGGATGCCGGCGCCGTAGTGACCAACGGCACCGATGCCCCGGTAGAAGATGTGGATCCCCTGGCCTCCTACTACGCCACCGTGACCCGCAAACGCCCGGATTCCGGGCAGGCCTTCTTCCCGGAGCAGGCCCTCACCCGCGAGGAAGGCATCTACTCCTATACACAGGCCTGCGCCTTTGCCGCATTTGAGGAAAAAGACAAGGGCTCCCTCAGCCCCGGCAAGCTCGCCGACCTCATCGTAGTCTCCAACAACCTCCTCCGATGCCCGGAAGAAGAAATCCTGAAGAGCGAGATCTTGCTGACCGTCGTGGGCGGGAAGGTGAAATACAAAAAGTAATCCGGTTGCGATTGTCCATCTACCACACGCTATGAAGCGTTTTGCGTATTCTTTCTTTTTGGCATGGGTGTCCCTTGCCCCTATCGTCGCGCAACAAATACACGTCAGCGGAAGCGTCACCGATGCCCGGAGCGGAGAGCCCGTCCTGTTCGCCAACGTTTTTTTAGCCGACGCACCCGCCAATGGGACCGTCACCGATCCACAGGGGTACTATTCGTTCCTTATTGACCTTCGAATGGGCAAGTACCTGGAAGCATCGGCTATGGGATACAAGCCCCAGGTCCTGCCCATCCCTACGGGCGATTCCCTGCGCATTGACTTCCGCCTGGAACCCGAGGCGCTCGATATCGAAGAAGTCGTCGTATATGCCGGTGAAAACCCCGCCTACCCCATTTTACGCCGCGTCATTGCGGAAAAAGAGGGCAACAACTACAACCGTCTGCCCGCTTTTTCCGCCGAACGCTACAGCAAACTCGAAATGGACCTCGTCGGCTTATCGGAAAAATTTATGGACAACCCGGTACTCAAACCCTTTGCGTTTGTGTTCGAACACGTGGACAGTAGCTCCGAGGCCAAACCTTTTTTACCCGCCTACCTACAGGAAGAGCTCAAACAAATTTATCTGATTGAAGGGCGCTACGAAGAAGTGCCCCTCGCCCGACGAGTGTCCAATATCGGCAATGAGTCTATCATCCGCTTCATCAGCCTGGTACACGACCGCTACGACATTTACGACAACTGGCTGCCTGTCATGGACAAAGCTTTCGCGGGTCCCCTTGCCGACCAGGCTTTTGCCAACTACGAATACTATCTGCTCGACAGCGCCAGCCTCAACGGGCGCTGGAGCTATAAACTCAAGTTCAAACCCCGCCGGAAGCGGGAAAACACCTTTACCGGAGAGTTCTGGGTGGATAGCACCACCGCAGCCGTCACCCGCGTGCACATCGCCAAAAGCGAAGATGTCAATATCAACCTTATCGGGCGGGTGGAAATCCAAATGGACTTTCAGCTTACTGCCGATTCCGTCTGGATGCTCCGCAAAGAACACACCCTGCTCGAATACCAGCTCCTCGAAGGCGACAAGACTCCGGGCATCATAGCCCGCAAAACCAATATCTATCGCGACGGCAGCCGGCAGAGTCCCCCACCCCGCACCCAACAGCCCGACTCCAGAGGGTTTGACCCCACCACCCTCGATCGCGATGACTCATTCTGGCAGGATAGCCGCCCGGAGCCACTCGCCAAAAGAGAAGCCTCTGTCTATGCTATGATCGACAGCATCGGGAACTCCGAAGCGTTCAAAAGGTATAAGATGCTGGCTTATGTACTTGGCTCCGGCTACCTGCCCTGGAGGAATATAGAGCTAGGTCCTCTTTTTTCCACCTACAGCAACAACTCAGTGGAGGGCAGTCGCTTCCGCTTTGGCCTTGGCACCTCGTATGCGTTCAGCAAAAAATGGTGGATTTACGGCTATGCCGCCTACGGGCAACAAGACCAGCGCTGGAAATACGGGGGCCACATCCAGTGGCAACCCAACAAACACCCCTGGACCACCTTCAAAGTTTCCTACAAAGACGATCTCGAACTCAGCTTTGCCAGCAGCGGGGAAGTAAGCGAAGACAACTTTTTCGCCGGTGCCTACCGTAGAAATATACCCCAAAAGCTCATGTACACAAGGCAGGCCCAAGCCTTCTGGGAGCAAGATATGCCTAAGGGATGGAATGTGCGCACGTCCGTGCAGTGGCAGCAGCTCGAACCCTACGCGCGCAATGGAATTGGATTCAACTTTTATTTCAAAGACCCCAAAACCGACCAGTATGCACTGCTACTCGAATCCGCAGAAATACAGGTACGCCTGCGCTGGGCCCCCGCCCTGATTTTCGTCGAATCCCACTTCAGCCGGGCCAGTATGGGAAGCCAAGACCCGCGGCCCAGCATAGAACCCTCTTACACACTAGGAAAATTTGGAAAAGATACCTACTATCATCACGTCGGCCTGCGCGTATCTCAGTGGTTCACCCTCCCGCCTATGGGCTGGCTGCGGTATCAAGTCAACGCAGGCATCATAAGCAATACCCTGCCCTATCTTTTGTTACACTCCCCTACCGCGAACGAAACCTACTTCTACGCGCCCAATGCATTCAATACCCTGGCTCGCTACGAGTTTGTCAGTGATACGTACATAGACGCTCTGCTGGTACACCATCTCGATGGCTTCTTCTTTAACCGTATCCCCTTGTTTCACAAGCTAAAATGGAGAGAAGTACTCACCTTTCGAACCGCCTACGGCACCTTGCGCGAGAACAACCGAGTCGCAAACGCACGCAACCACTACGACCGGACGTACACTGAGTACGAAGAAGCTCCCCGCGCCGGCGAGGGGGTGTATTACGGCAACTTTGACAAAGGGCCGCTGCTCGAAGTCGGCGCGGGGATAGAAAATATCTTTAAAGTGATCCGCGTAGATGCCACTTGGCGGTTGAACTACCTCAAATCGCGCTACGCGTCGCCCCTATCGCTGCGCGGGGCGCTCACTTTTTACTTTTGACTTGTTGCGAGGGGAATCATCGCGGGGTCAAAAAGGCTCTTTTTTTCTCCTCATTGACCCCGCGCAACAAGTCTATTTTTAGTCAGACAGATGAAAGGGCTTTTTATGCCCACCCCTAATGGTGATGCCCACCCGGGCCATGCACATGGCCATGCGCAATCTCCGATTCCGTAGCCATGCGCACGGACTCGATACGCACGCTAAAATACAGATCCTGCCCAGCCATCGGGTGGTTGAAATCCATCAGCACCCCATCGTCTTTGATGGCTAATACCGTACCTACGATTTGGTTGCCCTCTTCATCCGACATGGGGATACGGCGGCCAATTTCGAGCAGGTCTTCCGCTAACTCGCCGTCAATGGTGAATACAGAAAGCGGAAGTTCCACATAGGCCTCGGGGTCAGTCTCCCCATACGCATCCGCAGCGGAAATCCCGAAGCTGAAGGCATCACCGACACTTTTTCCGGACAACTGACGCTCGAATTCGGGAATCATCTGCCCCACGCCATACATGAACACCAGGGGTTCAGAGTCGAATGTCGTTTCGATTTGTTCGCCCTCGGCATTGTCCTCCTGAAGGCGATAGTGCAAGGTCACGACCTTGTTTTTTTCTATGTGCATATCGAATGAATTGGTTAATCCACAAAGGTAGTGATTCTGCGTTAGCCCCGCCGATATTATCACTCACAATCTAAAAAATCAGGTCTTTTTCAACTGTTCTCATCCACTCAGATTCCTTAGACGGGTATCCAGGCAGGCAAAACCCGCTCTTTTTTACCTTCGTGTCATCCCCTCATCCCAAAAAAATACTACTTTTACCTTGCTGTTTCATAAAACTTGTTCCGCGGAGTCAGCGAGATGGGAAAAAAGAGTCGTTTTCTTTCCACATGAATTTTTTTTGTAAAAAAGGCCTTTTTGACCCCTCGATATCCTCTCGCAACAAGCCTATAATACACAACCATGCGCAAAGAAGAACCCTTTTACTCCATAGGGATAGACATCGGTGGGACCAGCTCCAAAATTGGCCTGGTGGACCAGGACGGGCGCCTGCTCGCCCGCCGTTCATTGGATACCCAGGCCACCTCTGATTCCGAGGGTTTTACCAGCGCCCTGGCCGATATCACGCTCGAAATTTTAAAGGAGCTACGCCTCGACA
>VFQS010002596.1_pt1 | contig 14624 bp, 17 predicted proteins | sample 3512361 | NCBI WGS metagenome assembly VFQS01 (sample SAMN10412375, study PRJNA504923) | tailings metagenome | isolation source: Relicate 1 Philex TSF3 active mining | place: Philippines
CCCCAAAACCCCAAAACCCCTTATAAATGATAGGTGATATATTTGAAATTTGAAAGTGTAATATATAATAAAGAGGCTCTCAGGCTTGAGGATGGGATCCAATTTGAAATAAATAAATATTGGCTCGAATTTAATTCGAATAAATAAAATCAGAGGCTTACTGGCTCTTTTTAATATATTTAAATAAGAAAAACATCTCTTAACTTTCTTAGTATTACCTAACTATCAAAGAGAGAATGTCAAATTCGACAAGAACCAAGTGGATGGCATCAGTCATTTCGGATATCTTCAATATTAACGAATACGATGCACTTGTAAGTATATAACTGACTTTCATGATATGCCGCACTCAAAAACCGAGGGATCTACGGGATCCTCTTGGTGACTAGGGGTCTTAAACAAGGCCCGAGGGCGGCAAAGTTTAACTGATTTCAAATAAAATAATATAAAAGCGTAACTCTTATCTCATAAAATCTATAGGAGCTCTTCCGCCACGCTAAGCACTAACCAGTGTTCGATGGCTTCCTAAAAGGCACAGGGCCCGCAAGAGTCTTTGTTTACTACCAGAGTGCCTACAAGATCACTGAGGCTGGTGATATCCAGGAGCTGCCCGGTCGCGAAGAATTCTACGTAACTGATGGTAAGTTAAAGCGCGCTAAGAATTTAAAAATTTGCCGCTTCCACCTTTATAAAGATATGATGTATTCTAATGATAATTCTCTATTAAATAGGTGAGAAAGAGCGTCTAAAGGGAAAAGGTCTCTACTTCGTTAGAACCACTCCTCCCGGGAAACCAGTAAACCCTAACATGGGCAACGACAACGATGTGCTTTTTGGTGAAATCTCAGAGCACACTGTCACCTCGCTGAACGTCGTCATCAACAACGTCTTCAAGCCACTCGTTGACCGCCTTGAGCCGGCCGACTGGGGTGTATGCGAAGAAGAGTAGAAGAAGGAGTTCACACAGGTGTTCGAGAAGTTTGCCCTAGAGTTGAAGGATGCCCTGAAGAGTATCTAGAGCAACATTGTTTTGGAGCAATATGACCGCAAGTACGACGACAAGATCAAGAACATCCAAAACACCAAGAACCTTGACCCCGAAATGCTCAACGACTTTGAGCGCATCTTCAATGACTGGTCTGAGAAGATTGAGGCTGCTCTTGAGGAGACCGAGTCCGAGCGTAAGGAAGACAAGGAGGCTGGCCCCCGCAACGAGATCGAGTACTGGCGCCAGCGCATGAGAAAGCTCACTGGCATCTCTGAGCAGCTCAGAAGCAAAAACTGCCGCACTGTCTACGACGTCCTAACTCAGGCTTCCAGCAACTAAGCTGATGGCGGTGGAAAAAGAGACAAGATCTATCTTGCTACCTCCAAGTGGAGAACCATTGAACTGAGAGTCACAGAGGCCCTCAATGAGGCAAAGGATAACGTTAAGTATCTCTCCACTCTCGAGAAGTTCATCGAGCCACTCTATGAGGGATCCCCTGACTCCATCAAGGATACCCTTCCCGCCCTCATGAACAGCATAAAGATGATTCACACCATTGCCAGGTACTATAATACTAACGATCGTATGACTGGCCTCTTCATAAAGATCACTCAACAGATGATCAACAACTGCAAGTACAACATTCTGTACTTCAGAAGAATCAGAGAGGGCACTGAGAAGACCGGCAAGAGAATCATCAGTGACGAAGTCCTTTGGAGCCACGACGAGTACCCTCCCGATGAGCTCATCCCCGTCCTTAAAAGCTGCCTCGAGCTTAACCAAGCTTACCAAAAGCAGTACGAGATCACCAAGGAGAGACTTATGAACATGCCAAAGGGTAAGCAGTTCGAATTCTCCCCCAACCAGATCTTCGGAAAGTTCGACCTCTTCTGCCGCAGAGTCGCAAAGCTCATTGAACTCTTTGGAACCATTCAGCAATTCAAGACTCTCGAGAAGCACAATCTTGAGAACATCGGCGCTATCCTTTCATAATTCGATAAGAACGTCTCCGCTTTCAAGAAAAAGGGCCACAAGCTCTTGGACTTCTCCAACAACACCTTTGACCGTGACTTTGTCGAGTTCAACGTTGATGTTTCATCAGTGGAAACTGAGCTCCAACGTTACATCGACAAGAACTTCGAGGTTATCACAAGCATTGAGGATTCACTCAAGTTACTGAGAAAATTCCAGGCTATCCTGCAAAGAGATAACCTGCGCAACAGTGTAAACTCCAAGTACACTATTCTCTTCCATAACTATGGCCTAGAGATTAACCAGATCGAAGACCAGTACCAAAAGTACAAGAACAACCCTCCTATCGTGAGAAACTTGCCCACTGTTGCTGGTAGCATCACCTGGTCAAGACACTTGTTCCATAGAATTTCTGGACCTATGGAGCAGTTCCCTCCCTCTCTGATCAAGCAGAAGGAATCAAAGAAGTTCGTCAAGATGTACAACAAAACTGGTTACACTCTCTTCTCCTTCGAATATCTGTGGAGATAAAAGTGGGCTCATGAGGTTGAGAAAGCTAAGGCTGGACTTCAGGCCACTTTGATAATCAGACACCCTAACAACAACAAGCTCTACGTAAACTTCGACAGCGAGATTCTCACTCTAATTCGCGAAGCAAAGTGCTTGTCAAGAATCGGAATCGATATCCCAGAAAGCGCAAAGATTGTTCTTTTGCAAGAGGACAAGTTCAAGATGTACAACTCTGAGCTTCATTTCGTCTTGAGAGAGTATGATCGCATTGTCAACAAGATCAGACCCAACACCAAGAGCTTGCTCGTGCCTCACCTTGAGGACCTTGAGTACAAGTTGCGCCCCGGTATGGTTACTCTCACATGGACTTCCATGAACATTGATGGCTACCTTCATCACGTCCACTAGGGTCTTGCAAAGTTGGAGCAATTGATCATCAACATTAACGACATCATGGAGAACCGTATTGAGAACAACCTCAAGTCCCTCTCTAAGACTGTTCTAGTTAATCTCCCTCAGGATGCTCAAACTTTCACCCTTGACGATTTCGTCGAGATGCAAGAGGCTTGGATCCGCGATGAATCACAAAAGCTTAAGTCCAAGAATCAAGAGGTTGAAAGCGCCGTTGAGGACTTGATCCAGACGATCTGCTCTTACCAGTTAGATTAGCATGTCGAGCCAATCTCTGCCGAGGAGATTCAAAAGCTCTCTAAGTACTACAACTGGTCCATGTATCAAGCACTTCTTCACGCCACCAAGTACTCTCTCAACCAAATGAAGGAAAGAATTTGCGGAAGAAGAAATGCACCCAAGCAAGTCCTTAAGCCTTTCTTCGAGGTTGATGTCCACCTTGAGGGCGATACTTGCACCCTTAAGCCCACTCTCGAGGAGGTTCAAAGTGCTATCAACAGAGCCGCCTCTCACGTATTGAAGTCAACCAAGCGTGTTCAAAACTGGAACCAGAAGGACATTCCTGAGGACCAAAGAGAGCCATTCTATGACTGGATTGCCAAGGATAAAGAAATTGTCAAGGTGATCCTCCTCCTGACCGGTTCCATCTAGGGAACAAAGAACAATGTCAAGAAGTTCCTCGATAGCTTCGAACGCTACAACTGGCTCTGGAGACAGAAGATTGACGAGAGCCTAAAGAAATTCAACTCCAAGAACCCTCAGCTTGAAGACTTTGAGGGAAAGCTCAAGGAGTTTGTTTCGTTCGAAAAAGAGATCAACTAAATCTTGAACTACCACCAGATCGGTGCTCTCAACCTTAAGTCTGAGTCTGTCAAGCTCGGCCTCAAGAGATGGATTGAGATGTGGAAATCCGCTTTCTCCAAGGACCTTCACAAGAAGGCAAAGACGCACCTTGAGAGCTTAACTGATGATATCAAGCAAATCAGACTGAAGATCGAAAAGCCTGTTAAAGACATTGACAGCTTGGGCAGCGTTATGTAAGCTTTAGAGGAAATCAGAAAGAAGGAGTCAGAGATTGAACTTCAATTCAGACCAGTGACTGAGATGTACTCCCTTCTTGAGACTTATCTTCCCGAGGTCATGGAGAAGGAAGAGTCTGATGTTTCTTCGATCCTTGACAAGGACTGGGCTAAACTTGTTATTGATGCTGAGGCTGTGAGAAACCAGCTACAGGGACAGCAGGCCGAATTCAAGAAGAGCTTGATCGTTGGCATTAATAATCTGATTGTCGACGTTGAAGAGTTCAGAAAGAACTTTGAGAAGAATGGTCCCATGGTGCCAGGCATTGAGCCCAAGGAGGCACTTAACAGACTTAGAATGTTCTCCGATGAGTACTCCGTCAGAAAGAGAAAGTACGACTCATACTTCGCTGGTGAGACCTTGTTCGGACTTCCTCATCAAAGCTATCCAGCTCTTGAGGAGACTCGTAAGGAAATCGAGCTTCTAGATAAGCTCTACAGTTTGTACTCCAAGGTTAAGGACACAATTGCCAGATGGAGAGAAATCCCCTGGTCTGAAATCCAAAATGAAATCTCTAAGATGACTGAGCAAATCGAAGTATTCGGAAGAGATTGCACCAAGCTACCCGGTGTGCTAAAGACTTGGGACGCCTATAAGGAGCTCAAGTAGGAGATCGATGACATGACTGAAATTCTTCCCCTCGTTGAGTCACTCGCCAAGCCATCTATCAGACCTAGACATTGGGACGAGGTCATTGGCCTTACCAAGGAAGAGATTCCTTATGCCTCTGAGTCCTTCACTCTCTAACAGCTGTTGAAGGCAAACTTGCTCGGCTTCAAGGAAGACATCGAAGATATTGCAGACTCCGCCGACAAGCAACTCAAGCTCGAGACACAGCTTAGAGATGACATTATCAAGTTCTGGGAAGATGCCGAGCTTGAAATCAAGACCTGGAAAGGAGTCGACACTCCTTGCACCCTTGGTGGCAACATCCAAGATATCCAGGACAAGCTTGAAGAGCACATCATGGCACTCAATCAGATGAACGCCATGAGATACGTGACCCCCTTCAAGGCTGAAGTCGTCGAAAAAATCACTCTGATTGCTGATGTGACTGATATTATTGAAAAGTGGTTGAAGGTTCAAACTCTTTGGACCAATCTCGTGTCTGTCTTCTCAAGTGGTGATATCTCAAAGCAGATGCCTACTGAGTCAAAGCGTTTCAAGGCCATTCATGCGCAGTGGCTTAAGATTATGGAGCGTGCACATGAGCAGAGAAATGTCATCTAGTGCTGCACCAATGACATTCTCAAGAATTCTCTTCCCGTCCTCCAGGAAGGTCTTGAGTTCTGCCAAATGAAGCTCGAATACTACTTGGAATCCAAGAGAAACATCTTCCCTCGCTTCTATTTCTGCTCGAACGGTGACTTGCTTAAGATCTTGTCCGTTGGTTCAGATCCTAACGCAGTCCAGGACGACTTCGAAAAGCTCTTCGACGCCATCAACCACGTCAGTTTCGATGAAAATGACCGCAGACTGATCGTCACTGTTGAGCAAACAATGGGCTTTGACAAGTCTGGAAAGGTCATTGCCGAAGAGGTCTAACTCGTTGAGGGAGTTAAGGCTGAGGGTAATATTGAAGATTGGCTTCTCAAGCTTGAGAAGGAAATGCAAAGATCAGTCCGTGTAGTCTGTCAACTCGGTTCAAAGGATTGCTTCTCACTTCCTCTCAAGGAATTCGTCATGAAGTACCAGTCTCAGGTTGCTCTAGCAGGTATTCAGATGCTCTGGAACAATAAGGTCCAAGACTGCCTCGAAAGAGGACAAAAGGAGAGAGTCACTGAGCTCGAAAGAAAGAAAAAGGATATTAACCAGATTATGTCCGACCTTTCAATTATGTGTCTGGAGGAACTCGATAAACTTACCAGAACCAAAGTAGAGACTCTTGTGACAATTCACGTACATCAAAGAGATCTATTCGGAAGGATCTTGGAAGATGCCAAGCAGTACAAGATCAGAGATGCCACCGATTTCGATTGGGTTAAGAACACCAGACTATACTGGAAGGATGATGAAGGTCACGTCGCTGTGCAAATTTGTGACGTCGAGTTCATTTACTCTTATGAATTCCTCGGTGCCAAGGAACGTCTCTGTATTACTCCTCTTACTGACAGATGCTACATTACCCTCTCTTAGGCCTTGGGTATGCTTTATGGTGGTGCTCCTGCTGGTCCCGCCGGAACTGGAAAGACAGAGACTGTGAAGGACCTCGGAAGAACCCTCGGTATTTTCGTCGTCGTCACCAACTGCTCAGATGAGCACAAGTTCAGAGATATGGCTAAGATTTTCAAAGGTGTGTGTCAGTCTGGTCTCTGGGGTTGCTTCGATGAGTTCAATCGTATCTCACTTGCAACCTTGTCTGTGGTTGCTGCCCAGGTCGAATCTATCACAATCGCTAAGAAACAAGGATTGAAGAGATTCATGTTCCCCAACGAGCCCAGCCCGATTGGTCTCATTGCTGCTTGTGGTTACTTCATCACCATGAACCCAGGTTATGCCGGTCGTCAAGAGTTGCCAAACAATTTAAAGGTGCAATTCAGATCAGTGTCCATGATGATGCCAAACCGTCAAGTTATCATGAAGGTCAAGTTGGCCTCAGTCGGTTACAGCACCTACGATCCTCTTTCCAAGAAGTTCAACGTGCTTTACAAACTTTGCGAAGAGCAGCTTTCCAAGCAGAGACATTATGACTTCGGTCTCAGAAACATTCTTTCCGTGCTTCGTACCGCTGGTAATGTAAAGCGTTCTGAGAAGCCTGATGCAGATGAGGAAATGCTTATCGCACGTACACTCAGAGATATGAACCTGTCCAAGTTCGTCGCCCAAGATCAACCATTGTTCGAGTCTCTTATTAGAGATATCTTCCCCAGATAGACGAACATTCCTAAGAAGGTCTACAAGGAAATTGAAATCGCTGTCAAGACTCTCCTGAAGGCTAACAACTTAGTTGAGAAGCCACAATGGCTGATCAAGATCATCCAGTTGTACGAAACTTCTCTTGTGCGTCACGGTTTCATGACTGTCGGCCCCGTCGGCTGCGGTAAGACCACCATCAACAACACCCTCACTGAAGCCCTGACAGCTATTGGCCTGCCCCATAAAATCACAAGAATGAACCCTAAATCTATCACTGGCCAGGAAATGTATGGTGTCATGAATAACGTTACTGGTGAGTGGATTCCAGGTGTATACTCTCAAATCTGGAAGAAGTGCAATGACAGAAAAAACAAGTACACTTCTTGGATTCAGTGCGATGGCCCCGTCGATGCTATTTGGGTCGAGAACCTTAACACTGTGCTCGATGACAACAAGATTCTTACACTTGCTAATGCAGAGCGTATTCCTATGACTGACAACTGCAAGATGACTTTCGAGGTAGGTAACCTCGATAATGCTTCTCCCGCTACTGTGTCTCGTGTCGGTATTGTGTATGTCTCAGAGTCTGATTTGAACTGGGAGCCCCTCCTTGAAACTTGGGCCAGAGACAGACAGGAAGAGAAGAAATACTGCCACCCTGAAGAAGGCACCTGGCTTAATGAATGCGTCAAGAAGTACATTGAAAAGAGAGATCTTTTCATCCTTCTCGTTAAGGAATACACCTATGTCATGTTTTCTCCTCCCGTTGTCAGAATCTCCCAAATGCTCAACCTTTTGACCGCTGTCTTGATTCACTTCCTTGAGAAGTAGGAGCAACTTGACAAGAAAACATTCGAAATGTTCTTCCTCTATTGTTTCTCATGGGCCATGGGTGGTCTCTTCGAAACTGAGGAAAGAGAAAAGTTCCAGAAGTACATTGAAAGCTGCGGTGGTCCTCTTCCACCCATTCAAGCTAACAAGATTTCGATTGAGAAGGAAACTATCTTCGATTACTATGTTGATCCCAACTCCAAATCCTGGAAACTTTGGGAGGCTGACCAGTGGGTCCCTCCAAAGAAGCTTGCCTTCTCTCAGCTTTTGATTCCTACAATGGATTCAACAAGAGCTGAATTCATTATTGAAAAGATTGCTAAGCTCCCTCACCCTAGATCTGAGAAGAGAAAGGAGCCTGGTATTATGTCCACTCTCCTTACTGGTGCTGCTGGTACCGCCAAAACATCAGTCATCCTGATGTACACCTCGAAATTCGACAAAGAAGTTATGCTGATGAAGAGAATCAACTTCTCAAGTGCAACAACTCCTTACAATTTCCAGGAGTCAATCGAAAGTGAGGTCGAGAGAAAGTAGGGACGTACTTTCGTCCCACCTGGTGGCAAAAAGATGACAGTCTTCCTTGATGATATGTCTATGCCATTCGTCAACGCTTGGGGTGATCAAATTACTCTCGAAATTGTGAGACAGCTTATTGACCACAAGGGTTTCTATTTCCTTTCAAAGGATGACCGTGGCTACTTTAGAAACATTGAGGGTCTCTAGTACCTTGGAGCCATGAATCACCCAGGAGGTGGTCGTAATGATATCCCACACAGATTGAAGCGTCAATTCTTCCTCATGAACATGACTCTTCCTTCAACTAGATCAATTGAGAACATCTATGGTAAAATTTTGGAACAGCTCTTCCATCCCAAGAAGTATACTCCTGAAGTCATCGGTATGAGAATCCCTCTTATTGATGCCACAATTGCTCTCTGGACAACTGTCAAGAACAGACTTCTTCCTACCCCTTCCAAGTTCCATTACGTGTTCAACATCCGTGAGCTGAGCAGAGTCTTCCAGGGTATTTGTGCAGTAGCTTCCAAGCCCGATTATGAAGTTATCAAGAAGTGCAACTACATCAAAGAAAAGATTAGATCTGAACTCTTCTTGATTGGTCTATGGAGACACGAGTGCGAACGTGTCTTTGAGGATAAACTTATCAGCAACAGCGATAAGAAGATCTTCCATGATATTTTGGACAAGACAACAAAAGAAAAGTTCCGTGATTCTCTCGGATTCGAAGATGAACAGTTGATGACTAGTTACCTCTTCGCCGACTTCCAGAGAGAGGATAAGTTCGATGAGTACGGAGAGCTGATCGAAGTTGCACCATTCGTATACGAAGCAGTGCCCGATATTGAGACCATTAGAAAGAGAGTCTACAGCAAGATGGACGGATACAATGAGAAGTATCCCTCGAAAAAGATGAACCTAGTCGTTTTCGACGATGCCCTCAAACATCTTCTTAGAATTACTCGTATTCTTAACTCACCCAGAGGTAATTGCCTCTTGGTCGGAGTCGGTGGTTCAGGAAAGCAGTCTCTCACCAAGCTTGCATCATTCATCTGCAAGCAAGTATTCTTCCAGATTTCGCTCACTAAGACCTATGGTGAGACTCATCTTAAGGATGACATCAAGAACTTGTACAGAGAGGCTGGTCCCCTCGGCAAGCAGGTCACATTCATCATGACCGACTCTGAGATCAAGACCGAAGGTTTCCTTGAGTCCATCAATTCTATGCTTGCTACCGGAGAAATCGCCGGTCTTATTCCTAAGGATGAGAGAGACGTCTTTGCCCTCGAGACAAAGACTGTCTACATGAAGGAAGCTGGTACCAAGGGAGAAGATCCAAGCACCCTTGAGCTTTGGATCTACTTCATCAACCGTGTGAGAGATTGCCTTCACATGGTCCTCGCCTTCTCTCCAGTCGGCACCAAGTTCAGAGAAAGAGCAAGAAAGTTCCCCTCACTCTTCTCCTCTTGCACAATCGATTGGTTCCTCCCATGGCCCGAAGAGGCACTGGTCTCTGTGTCCCAGAAATTCCTTAACTCATTTAACATTGAGTGCAGCAAGGAAATCAAATCACAACTTGAGAAACACATGGGTAAGGTCCATGATATTGTCACAGAAGTTTGCGGAGAGTACTTCCAGAGAATGAGACGCTACGTCTATGTGACTCCCAAGTCCTATCTGTCGTTCATCGATCAGTACAAACAAGTCTACAAGACAAAATTCGATGGCATCGATAAGGATGACGTGAATATTAGAAACGGTCTTGATAAGCTAAAGGAGGCCGCACAAGGAGTCGAAGAGCTTAAGGTTGACCTCAGAAAAGAGGATGCAAAGCTCAAGGAGGCATCCGAAGTCACCGATAGACTCCTGAAAGATCTCGAAGTCGAGAACAAAAAGGCAAGCATTAAGGAAGAGGAGGTCGCTGGTGTCAAGACCCGCTGCCAGGCTTAAGCTGATTAAATCGCTAAAGATAAAGAGGAGGCAGAGAGAGATCTCGCGGCTGCTATACCAGCATTAAAACGTGCTGAAATGGCAGTCAAGTCTATCCAGCCTAAAGATATTAACGAGCTCAAGGGTATGAGAAATGCAGTCGACACAACCAGACTTATTCTCGACACCATCAATCTGCTTTTCATTAAGCCACTGGTTCCAGTATCTCAGAAGTCACTTAACATTCTTAAGCAAGAAATTCCTTTCGTAGCTGACTCCTTTGATGAGTTCACCAAGCTTACTCTAATCAATCAAAACTTCCTCAACAACTTGATGGACTTCTCTCAGAACGAGAAGGATAATATTAACGAGGAGACAGTTGAACTTCTCGAGCCCTACCTCACCTTGAAGGCTCCAAGTGGTGACGATGTCTTCACTGGTGATGTCGCTGCTAAGGCCTCTGGTGCCCTCAGAGGTATGGCTATTTGGGCTGCCGCTATGTCTGACTACTACAAGGCATCAAAGATTGTGAAGCCCAAACTCAGACTTCTTGAAATCAAGAATGCCAGTCTTCAAGAGGCTATGGCAAATCTGGCTGCTGCTGAGGCAGAGCTCAAGGAGACTCAGGAGCTTAAGGCTACTCTTAAGAAGAAGTTCGATGACCAGATGGCAGAGAAGAACGCCCTTCAGGAGAAGGCTGCAAAGACCAGAAAGAAGATGGACCAGGCTAATCGTCTTATCAACTCCCTTCAGGACAACAAGGAGCGTTGGATTCAGAACGCCAACGAGTTCAAGTCACTCAAGCAGAGACTTGTCGGTGATGTCGCCAAGGCCTGTGCCTTCGTCTCTTACTGCGGTCCTTTCAATAGCGACTTCAGAGCTAAGCTTGTGGGTGAATTGTTCAACAATGACCTTAACGGAAGAGGTATTCCCACCACCAATGATATGGAGTTAAATAAGTTCCTCGTTGATGATGCCACCGTCGGTGAATGGAACTTGCAGGGTCTCCCATCTGATGAGCTTTCTATCCAGAATGGTATTATGGTCACCAGATCATCCAGATACCCACTCATGATCGATCCTCAGGGCCAGGCCATTTCTTGGATCAAACGAAGAGAAAGAGAGCTTGTTGAAAGAGACTGCATCTTCACCCTGAACCATCCTTCCCTCAAGGATGCTCTCAAGTTCCCTCTCATGGAAGGTTATCCTGTGCTTATCGAGCAAATTGAAAACGAGGTTGACCCACTTCTCGATCCCATCTTAGAAAAGCAAATCATCGTTAAGGGCCGTAACAAGCTGATTAAGATCGCTGACACGGACATGGACTACGATGACAAGTTCCGCCTCTACATGACCTCCCGCCTGGGCAACCCCCACTTCTCACCCGAGCTCGCGGCCAAGGCCACCATCATCGACTTCACTGTGACGCAGAACGGTCTCGAGCAGCAATTGCTCGGTCGTCTCATCTCCAAGGAGCAAAAGTCACTCGAGGAACAACTCACTCAGCTCCAAGAAGAAGTCACCTTCAACACAAAGACACTGCAGAACTACGAGCAGATGCTACTCGACAGACTGGCTAACGCACAGGGATCTCTCTTGGATGACGTTGAGCTGATTGATGTGCTCGCTACCATCAAGAACAAGTCCAAGGAGGTCAATGAGAAGCTCGCCGAAGGAAAGGAGAAGAGAGTTGAGATCAACGAGAAGCGTGAGGCGTTCAGAGGTGTTGCCGCCAGAGGTGCCGTTCTCTACTTCTGTGTCGTCGAAATGATCAAAGTCAACTGGATGTACAACACTTCACTGCAGCAATTCCTCGGCCTGTTCGATTGGTCCATCGACTTTTCGCCCAAGGCTCAGCTTACCAAGGACCGTGTTGCCAACATTACTCAATGGCTCACCCGCAAGGTCTATAGATACATCAACAGAGGTATCTTCGAAAAGGACAAGATCATGTTCAAGTTGATGATGTGCTTGAAGATCTTGATCAAGGATGGCAAGCTCACTAACGCTGATGTCAACGTGCTTCTCAAGGCCGGTGGTGGTGTCGACGACAAGCAAAAGCTTGTGTCGTGGTTGGATCAGAAGACCTGGCTCAACCTCAAGGCTATCAGCATGCATTCTTTCGGTAACGAGAGATCCAAGTTCTTTGGCTCTGTCATTGAACGCATGAAGAATGAGACCAAGGTCGATGATCCCTGGAGATCATGGTACAACTCTAATGATCCCGAGAATGTACCCGTTCCTGATCTACAAGAGAAGATTAATGCTGACCAGAACATCGGTCATTTCCTTCACATGGTCTTGGTGAGATCTCTCAGAGAGGATCGTACTCAGCTTGCTTGCTAGCAGTTCGTGTAAAAGGTTCTCGGTGACGAGTATGTTCAGCCTGTCACAGATCCTATCTCCGAGCAATGGGAAGAGTCACAGAGAAACGTCCCCGTTCTCTATCTTCTCTCACCTGGAGCCGATCCCACCGGTAACATCGACGAGTTTGCCAAGAAGAAGAAGAAGTTCCCAACTGGCAAGGTCTCCATGGGAGAAGAGTAGGAAAAGCCTGCTCTCGAGATGATCAAGGCTGGATTCGTTTCTGGTGCCTGGGTTATTCTCAACAACTGCCATTTGTCTCTCGAGTTCATGGCACAGATGGAAGAAATTCTCTTCCCCAAGGGAGTTGAGATCCACGAAGATTTCCGTCTCTGGATCACTTGCGAGCCCCACAATGAATTCCCTCTCGGTCTTCTTCAAATGGCCATCAAGGTCACAACCGAGCCTCCTAAGGGTCTTCAGGCTGGTCTCTACAGAACCTTCACCACAATGGTAAACTAGGACTACCTTGAAAAGGTGGAGCCTTACGACAAGTGGAGATCCCTCGTTTACACCACTTGCTTCCTCCACTCAATTGTGCAAGAGAGAAGAAAGTTTGGTGCTCTCGGCTTCTGTATCGCCTACGAATTCAACACTGCCGATCTCGAGGCCTCCCTTACATACATCGACAAGCACATGACACAATGCGGTGCTCTCAGCATTCCCTACTCATGGAAGGCTATTCAGTACATGGTTACTGAGGTGCAGTATGGTGGCAGAATTACTGACGATCTTGACAGAGAGTTGTTCAACACCTATGGATAACAGTGGCTCACTGAGGCTGTATTCACTCCCAACTACATCTTCAATACCACTTTCACTGAGTACCACTATGCTATTCCTGACTCTGGTGAGCATCTAAAATTCATGGAGGCTATTGCAACAATGCCAGTGAAGGACTCACCAATCATCTTCGGTCTTCATCCCAATGCTGATCTCACTTATAGACTTAATGAATCACTTGCTATGCTTACCACTCTCGTCGACACTCAGCCAAAGGAAGCCTCTAGTACTGGTGGAAAGTCAAGAGAAGATGAAGTCCGTGAAAAGATCGAGAAGGAACTTCTTCCTCAGCTGCCACCCGACTTCCTCGAGGCAGAAATCGAAGAAAGACTAAAGTTGCTTAAAGGACCTAGAGGTCTCAACGAAACTGGAAAGGGTATTCCACTTAATGTGTTCCTCTTCCAGGAACTTCAGAGATTCCAGATGATCCTGACCATCGTCAGAAGGACCCTCACAAACATGGTCCTCGCTATTGAAGGTTCTATTATCATGACTCCCGATCTCGTGGAGGCAATTGACTCAGTCTACGATTTCCGTGTACCCAGACCTTGGGTTTATGACCCCACTGGAGCTGAAATTGCCTGGCTCATGCCCTCTTTGGGAGGTTGGATGAAGGGTCTCCTTGATCGTCACTTCCAGCTCAACAACTGGATCTCTAAGGAACGCCCCCAGTCATTCTGGCTAACTGGCTTCTTCAACCCTCAGGGTTTCCTTACCTCAATGAAGCAGGAAGTTACTCGTCAGCACAAGGCCCAACAGTGGTCTCTCGACGAGGTTGAGTATCAGACTGAGGTCCTCAAGGAAATAATCCAGGGAGATGATGGCAGAATTGAAGGCAAACAGCTGCAGCAAGTCAATGAAGGTGTCCTCATTCACGGTCTCTATCTTGAAGGTGCAGGCTGGAATAGAGCCGAGAGACGTCTTGAGGATTCAACTCCTAAGGAACTCTTCTTCACTTTCCCCATCATCCACGCCTTTGCTATTTCAACTGCCCCAGTTACTGGCCCAGGTGCTGGTGCCAAAGCCAAGCAAGACGACAGAGGTGGTGAGAAGATGCAGTACTACTGCCCAGTTTACAAGTACCCCAAGCGTAACGACAGGTACTTGATTTTCCGTGTGAACCTCAAGTGCGACGTGCCAGGCGGCACCAACGCCCTCAGCAAGGGTGTCACTCCTCCCATGAAGTGGAAGCTTAATGGTGTGGCACTACTTTGCTCCAAGGAGTGATCTCAATCGCTTCTACTATTTTTAATGGAGTTACGTCTCCGAAACTATGTATAACTTTTCTAATACATATTCATCTCTAAATATCAACTTCTTTATATTTCTCACTTTTATACATATCACACACTATACAAACAGGGGTTTTGGGGTTTTGGGG
>VFQS010002597.1_pt1 | contig 14621 bp, 8 predicted proteins | sample 3512361 | NCBI WGS metagenome assembly VFQS01 (sample SAMN10412375, study PRJNA504923) | tailings metagenome | isolation source: Relicate 1 Philex TSF3 active mining | place: Philippines
CGCCTTTTGCAACGGGTCCGGATATGATCAGAGGTGTTCTTGCATCATCGATCAAGACACTATCAACCTCATCCACCATGGCAAAGTGGTGTTTTCTTTGCACCATTTCATCTGGAGAATGAACCATGTTGTCTCTCAAATAGTCAAAGCCGAATTCATTGTTGGTTCCGTATGTAATGTCTGCCTGATAAGCTTTTCTTCTTGCATCTGAATGTGGCTGGTGTTTGTCGATGCAATCCACAGTGAGTCCCAGCCATTCGAAGAGCGTCCCGTTCCACTCAGAGTCACGTTTTGCTAAATAATCATTCACGGTAACGATGTGAACACCTTCTCCTGCCAATGCATTGAGATAAGCAGGCAGTGTGGAGACCAATGTCTTTCCTTCCCCTGTTGCCATCTCTGATATTTTACCTTGATGCAGAACAGTTCCTCCAATCAGCTGCACGTCGTAGTGCACCATGTTCCAGTTTACCAGATTGCCCGCAGCCATCCAGCTTGTTTTGAACACAGATTCGTTTCCTTTGATGGTAACATAATCTTTTCTTACGCTCAGGTCACGATCTAAATCAGTCGCAGTAGCTGTGAGTTCTTCATTCTCTTTGAATCTTCTGCCTGCTTCTTTTACGACTGCAAATGCCTCAGGCAGCAGATCATTCAATATTTCTTCGATTTGTCCATCGCGCTTCTTCTTCAGCTCATCCACTTGTTTGTACAAATCATCCTTGCCCAAAATATCTTCAGCAGGCAATTGTTCGGCCGCCTGTTCAAGGTCGGTGATGGATTGGTTGATTTCTTTCAGGTGATCTTGGATCCTCGATTTGAATTCGGTGGTTTTTGACCTCAGCTGGTCGTTTGTCAGACTGGCATATGATGAAAAATGAGCATTGATTTTATCTACGATCGGATAGATGAGTTTTACGTCTTTCTCTGACTTGCTGCCTCCCAGTATCTTCGTTAAAAATGTAAACATAACCTTCGGTTCTTTCTAAGGGGTCAAATTTAGTTCATTTATGCTGAAAGGCGGGTTTCACCGAAGGCAAAGCATTACCTTTGACATCCAATTCGCGAATATATTAGTATGAAAAGAGGATTTTACGCACTGTTTATTGTTTTATTAACAAGTTTTGGGTCTTTTTCACAGGATGGATTTCAAGTAAACGGCCGCTTGGTTGACACGCTTGGAAATCCCATTTCCAGGGCAACTGTGGGTGTGTATATTGCCGGGGGAAAAGACACGATCAAGACCATCACCAACAACGTGGGATTCTTTTTGATAAAGGGCATTCCCGAGAGAAAATTTGTATTGATGATATCCAGTTTGGGATACGGTACCACCCTGAAAGCGTATACCATTCCAGTTGACGAGGAGGTTCTTAAACTGGAGGAAATCAAATTGCTTCCATCTTACAGCTCCATGCAGGAAATCATCGTTTCCGTCCCGCCGATCATCGTAAAAGAGGATACGGTGGAATACAAGGCAGATTCCTTCCGTCTGAAACCCAACGCAATGGTGGAGGACCTGCTGAAAAAAATGCCTGGTATTGAGGTTGATAAAAACGGAAACATTACTGCACAAGGAAAAACAGTCACCAAGGTCAGGGTCAATGGCAAGGATTTCTTCAGCGGCGATCCCAAAGCTGCAACCCAGCAATTGTCCGCAGACATGATTGACAAAGTGCAGGTCGTGGATGATTATGGAGACCTGGCCAATGCATCGGGCATCAAAGACGGAGAGCCAGACAAAGTCATCAATTTGCAATTGAAGAAAGACCGCAACAGGGGTGTGTTCAGCAGGACAACCGTGGGTGCAGGAACAAATGACAGGTACGCTGCAACCACCAACGTGAATTTTTTCAACAACAATAAGCAGCTCTCTGTTTTCGGGGGAGCAAACAACAACAACTCAAGCACATTTGATTTCAACAGCAGCGGTGGAGGAGGGTTTGGTGGACAAGGCGGAGGTGGCGGGGGACGTGGATTCCAGATCAATATTGGTGGAAACAACCAGAGTGGAATCGGCGGACAAGAAGGGTTGAGCACAACCAATTCACTGGGATTCAATTTCAGGAACGATTTGGAAAATAAAAAAGGGTCTGTGTATGGTAATTACAGCTACTCCTCGCGCAAAACAGAAATCGAAAGAGATATCGCATCACAAAACTTTTTCCAGAACACCAAGTTTCTCAATCACCAGGTCGTTAATTCCACATCCAATGTATACACACACAGGGCTTCTTTGAATTTTGAGTGGAACATCGACTCTTTCAATTATGTCAAGTTTATTCCGGAGTTTTTTGCAAGGGAAAACAACTCCACAACAGCAAGTGTATTTGATTACTTGAAAAACGATACCGATACAACCAGTTTTGGAAAGAACAACGATTTTTCAAAATCCTTTTCGCCCAGCTTCAACGGCAACCTGATTTTCAATCACAAGTTTCAAAAGCGTGGTAGAAATCTCTCAGTAAATATCACTGGTGGATACAACAGCACAGATGGGGAGAGTGATAAAAACAACCTTACACGCAATTATCTTCTGAATAAGATTGATAGTGTGATTTTGAAGCAAAATGTGAATACCAACAATCAGTCTGATAATTTCAATATTCGTTTCAACTTCTCTGAGCCCATTATGCAGGGTAGGTTCCTTGACTTGATTTATTCTTACAGTCAGTCTTATGTAAACAATGACCGTGCCACATTTGTGGAAGATGCACTTGGAAATGCCGTGTTTTCTGATTTGTTGAGCAATGCTTTCGAAACTGATTTCATTCGTCAGCGCATTGGTGCCAATATCAGAACGGTTCGCAAAAAATACAATTATACTTTCGGAGCGAGCTCGCAGCCTGTGTATCAGAGAGGATACTCCATCTCCAAAGATTCTGCTTACACACCGATCAAGAGAATCAATTTGCTTCCTTCAGCCAATTTTGCATACAACTTCACACGCAATAAAACCTTGCGATTCTTTTACAATGGAAATGCAAATCAACCTACGTTTTCACAATTACAACCCGTGAAAGACGTATCCAATCCGCAGTACCAGATCCAGGGCAACCCACTCTTGAAACCAGAGCTGGCACATATTTTCAGTTTGTCATTCAACAATTTGAATTTTCTGACTGGACAAACATTTTTCATTGGAACCAACTTTAATTTCACCAACAACCAGATTGTAAACAATACCAGCAGGGTAGGAAACAATGGGGCGCAGCTGACTACTTACGAAAATGTGAATGGCGCTTATTCTGCAAGCGGATTTTACAATTTCAGCAAACCCTGGAGCAACCGTACTTACATTGTATCCTTCAATGGTTCTGCCGCTTATAACAACAGCATCACCTTCATTGACAATATCCAGAATTTTGGAAAGACATTGTTGTTTGCGCAAGGAACTAAATTTGAAATCAACTGGAAAGAATGGTTGGAATTTGATGTAGGAGGAAGGTATGGTGTAAACAACACTAAATATACGCTTGCAGGTCAGCCCAATGTCAATTACCACAGTTGGACCCTGACCAACAATTCCCGTATTGATTTTCCAGGTGGCTGGGTTTTCAGACATGATTTAGAATACATCATCAACAGAGGATTGTCATCTGCTGTGAATCAAAACATTGCTTTATTGAATGCGAATTTTGAAAAGACCCTCTTCAAAAAGAAGAACGGAATTTTCAGGATATCAGGATTTGATATTTTAAACCAGAATAAAGCAATCGCCAGAACAGTCAATGGAAATAACATCGTTGATACAAGAGTGAACCGTCTCACAAGATATTTCATGATGAGCTTCATTTACAGATTCAACAAATACAAAGGGCAACAGCCTTCCTCCAACATGGGTGGCCCTGGCGGTGGACAAATGAGGAATGTTCGATTCTAATGGATTCTGTCACGCACATAGTACTGGGTGCATGTGTTGGTGAAGTTGTAATGGACAAAAAAGCTGGCAAAAAAGCCATGCTTTGGGGAGCGCTGGCACAGAGTATACCCGACATTGACTTTATCAACGGGGCATGGATGCCGCTCACAAAAGAGTTGATGGCACACAGGGGCATCACACATTCCTTCCTGTTTGCAATTGTTGTCTCTCTTTTTCTTGCTTTGGTTGCCAGCAAATGGCATAAAAAGGATGCAATCAGTACGTCAAAATGGTTTTCATTTTTTCTCATTGAAGTATTGATTCACTTATTGCTGGATTCTTTGAATAATTACGGTACCGGATTGTTGGAGCCTTTCTCTACTGAGAGAATTGCATTCAACATCCTGTATGTTGCCGATCCATTGTTTACAATTACTCCGTTGTTTGTTTTCTTTTTCTTGTTGTTTTCAAAAATGGATCATTTGCGCCGGATTAAATGGGCGAGGATAGGAATACTGGCTCCAGTTTTTTATTGCTGTTTTGCTCTGTTGAATAAATTCAATATCGAAAAAAGTGTTGCCAAGCATGTAACCCATTCATCAAAATATTTTACAGCCCCAACATTGTTGAATAATTTTCTGTGGACCGCCGTTATTCAAGACAGCACTGGTTTTCAAGTCGGTTATAAATCTATTTTTAGTAAAAACGAATTTGTGTTCACAAGATTTGAGCAACATGAAACTTACTTGGATAGCATACATGATCACCAGGAAGTGATGGATCTTAAAGAATTTTCACAGGGGTTCTATACACTTGAAAAATGGAATGATACGCTGGTCTTTAATGATTTGAGGTTTGGCCAAATCAATGGTTGGGAAAATCCATCCAGTAAGTTTGCTTTTCATTATTTTTTATCGCATCCCGCCAACAATGATTTGGTGGTGCAGCGAGGACGATTTGCGGCACTCAATGTACGATCTGCAAAAATATTGTGGACAAGGATGTTTGATCTTAAATAAAAAACCCTGGATAGACCAGGGTTTCTAGAAGTATTCTTCTGATATTACAATCCCATTTTCTTTTTGAGATTCGCATCAATCGCATCAAGAAATTCCTCTGTATAGAGGAAATGTTCACCGTGGTTTACCTTGTTGCCATGGATACAAACTGCCAGATCTTTTGTCATTTTACCTTCTTCGACTGTTTCGATACAAACAGCTTCCAGTGCATCTGCAAATTTGATCAGTTCCTGGTTGTTGTCCAGTTTACCTCTGAATGCCAATCCGCGGGTCCAGGCAAAAATCGAAGCAATCGGATTGGTGCTGGTTGGTTTGCCTTTTTGATGATCGCGGTAGTGTCGTGTAACAGTTCCGTGAGCAGCTTCTGACTCCATGGTTTTTCCATCTGGAGTAACCAAAACAGATGTCATGAGTCCCAGAGATCCAAATCCCTGCGCAACCGTATCGCTTTGTACATCACCGTCGTAGTTTTTGCATGCCCATACAAATTTGCCATTCCATTTCAAGGCACTTGCAACCATGTCATCAATCAATCTGTGTTCATAAGTAATGCCGGCAGCTTCGTAAGATGATTTGAATTCATTTTCATAGATATCTTGGAAGATATCCTTGAATCTGCCATCGTATTTTTTTAAGATGGTATTCTTGGTACTCATGTAGAGCGGCCATCCTTTTTGAAGTGCCATGTTGAAACAGCTTCTTGCAAAGCCTTTGATGCTTTCATCTGTATTGTACATGCTCATTGCCACACCCGCACCCTTGAATTGGTAAACTTCATGTTCGATCACTTGTCCATCTTCTCCTTCGAATTTAATGGTAAGTTTTCCCTTTCCCGGCACTGTAAAATCAGTTGCGCGGTATTGATCACCAAATGCATGACGGCCGACAATAATCGGACTGTCCCAATTGGTAACCAGTCGCGGTATATTTTTGATAACAATCGGCTCCCTGAATACGGTTCCATCCAGAATGTTTCGAATGGTTCCATTGGGACTCTTCCACATTTGTTTGAGGTTGAATTCTTTCACACGTGCTTCATCTGGAGTAATGGTAGCGCATTTGATTCCCACGCCATATTGTTTGATAGCATTGGCAGCATCAACAGTTACTTGGTCATTGGTTTGATCACGGTATTCTACACCAAGATCATAATATTTGATATCAAGATCCAAGTAGGGAAGAATCAATTTATCCTTGATAAACTTCCAAATAATTCTTGTCATCTCATCGCCATCCAATTCAACCACTGGATTCAATACTTTGATTTTTGCTGCCATAAGGTAATTTTAAGGCTGCAAAGGTACTGACTGCTGGTCAATTTTACAATGGTTATGGGTAGGTATTATGCCTCCATATGATGACTCTCTTCCACCAGTGCAGTTTGTTTTTCTGCAAGGTGACGGAGTTTGTCGACTGAAATGAATTTAAAATGCTTTGCCCGGAATCTGATCAATTGCTCTTTTTCAAAATCCGCCAGGATTCTTGAAACCTGTTCTTTGGTGGTTCCAGCCAAGTCAGCCATTTCTTGTCGGTCGATGTGAACACGGATGCCAAGTCCTGTTTGCTTGTAATTGTAAGTATCCGCAAGGTGAACAAGAATGCCAGCCACTTTTTCTCTCACCGTTTGTTGTGCGATTTGCAAAAGTTTTACCTCTGTTGTTCTGATTTCTTTTAGAAATATTTTTCTGATTTCTTCTTGGAGCAATTCGTTTTTTTGATAAAGGTTTTTGAAAAAACCAAGCTCTATGAAGCAAATTCTACTGTCCTCTACAGCTGTTGCAGTGTAGGGTTGCAAGCCAGTGTAGCTAAGGAATCGGTGTCCCATGGTTTGTCCGGGTCCGATAAGTCTCAAAATGAAAGGCCTTTGTGAGTCTGCGTTCATCTCTAATTTGATGACGCCGGTTTGAATGAAGTAGATGCCATTGATTTCATCACCTTCTCTAAAAATCAATTCGCCTTTTTTGAATTCATAGTGGTGTTTAAAAGGCTTGTAAACTGCGTGATCTTCGCCGAATGATTTCAGCATGATGCAATTCTTTACTGTGCAGGTCTGACAGTAGGATGTAATTCTGGTCATGGGTAAGCGGTTTAAAAGTTAAAAAAAGGATGTGCTTGCTACCAACCAGATAATGCAATATTAATTGTTTAATGATACCGCCCTCCAATACCTATGAAAACATTACAAAATTTTTATAAAATCATATTTTTCGGCTCAGGTAGCCATATTTTGAATTCATCTTCTAATTGGTTAATTTTGCAGCCCGCCAAGGCGAGGTAGCTCAGGTGGTTAGAGCGTCGGATTCATAACCCGAAGGTCTCGGGTTCAACTCCCGATCTCGCTACAAAGGTCTCAGATGAGACCTTTTTTTATGCAAACAAAAGACTGCAAAGCTTATGGACATCTAAAAAGATGATGTATCTTTTAACTCATGAAGTCCATCGCCAAACTTTCTGTATGAAACTAACTTTTACTTTGATGTGTCTGACGTCTTGCCTCTTGCTATCTGGTATTGCTATTGGTCAATCCAAATCACCGCAGGCCAATACCAATTTCGGATTAGTGGAGGGTATAAAAGAAAAAAGCGGCATTCTCTCTTTCAAGGGAATTCCATTTGCAGCGCCACCTGGTGGTGATTTTAGGTGGAGGGAACCACAACCATTGAAAAAATGGGAAGGAGTGCTTCAAACAAAACAATTCGGACCCAGAGCCATGCAGGCTCCCATATTCGGTGATATGAATTTTAGATCCAACGGTATGAGCGAGGATTGTCTTTATCTGAACGTGTGGACACCTCAAACAAACGGCAGATTGCCGGTGTTGGTTTATTTCTATGGTGGAGGTTTTGTCGCAGGAGATGGTTCTGAAGGTCGTTACGATGGCGAGCGCATGGCTACAAAAGGAATTGTAACCATCACAGTAAATTACAGGTTGGGAGTATTTGGATCCCTAGCTCATCCTGAACTCAGTAAAGAGTCACCCCATCAGGCTTCTGGAAATTATGGATTGCTGGATCAGGCTGCTGCATTGAAATGGGTAAAAGAAAACATCACCAACTTCGGTGGTGATCCCAATAAAATCACCATCGCAGGTGAATCTGCCGGCTCTGTATCTGTCAGTGCACAAATGGTTTCTCCACTGTCCAGGCACTTGATCGCAGGCGCTCTTGGGGAGAGCGGTTCACTGCTTGGTGCCCTTCCACCCGTTCCATTGGCGGATGCAGAAAAAAATGGATTGGAATTTGCAAAGAAAACTGGCGTTTCATCTTTGGCTGAACTAAGAAAACTTTCCTCTGATTCAATTTTGAATGCGGCAACCAAACATGGGCCTTTCAGATTTCCCACGACACTGGATGGTTATTTCTTTCCTAAAGATCCTCTTTCCATTTTCAAGTCAGGTGAACAGGCACAGGTCCCGCTTTTGGTTGGATGGAATTCAGAAGAATCCGGTGCCAGGGCAGTCATGGGAAGAGATTCCTTTACAGTTCAAAATTTTCAGCAAGCAGTCAAGAGACTTTATGGCGATAACAGCCAGGCAATATTAAATGTATACACAACATCCAATGATGAAGAAGTAGAAAAAGTCGCTACCGAACTTGCAGGAGATCGTTTCATCAGTTTTAGTACATGGCGATGGGCCGATATGCATGAAAAAACCGGAAAAGGTATGCCCGTTTACAGGTATTATTATACCAAACCACGTCCACCTATGACGCCGGAAATGGGTGATGCTGTAGCCGGATTGGCTGGCGGTGTTCAGAGAAATACCGGTGCCCCCAAGCCACCGATACCGAAAGGTGCAGTGCACTCAGCCGAAATTGAATATTGCATGGGCAATCTTCATTATAACAAGGTGTATGCCTGGACAAAAGACGATTATAAAGTATCTGAGACCATGCAGGACTTCTTTGCCAACTTTATAAAAACAGGTAATCCCAACGGAAAGTCATTGCCCAATTGGCCTGCAACCACAACATCAAAGCCTTCGCCTGTAATGTACATTGATGTAACAAGTGCGTCTAAGCAAGATCCATTCGCACAGCGATACGAAGTATTGCAATCATTGATCAAGTAAAAAAATCAATTGCATGCAGGTAATATTTGGCATCATTTTTCATTTCATTGGCGGGTTTGCTTCAGGAAGCTTTTATGTTCCTTATAACAAAGTAAAAGGATGGTCATGGGAGAGTTACTGGATTGTTGGCGGATTGTTTTCGTGGTTGATTGTGCCTCCCTTTGCAGCATGGCTAACGATTCCGCATTTCAGTGAAATCATATCATCAACAGACATGGGTGTGTTGAAATGGACATTTTTCTGGGGAATTTTATGGGGGATTGGGGGACTGACATATGGTCTTGGCATGCGGTACCTTGGCATGTCGCTGGGCAATTCGGTCTTGCTCGGATTCACATCCGCTTTTGGTGCGCTCGTCCCCTCGATTTATTACAACATGGTTCCCTCAGCAGGAAAAACAACCTTTACTGATCTTATTTCAACCGATTGGGGAAGAATTGTTCTGATTGGAATTGCTCTCTGCCTGATGGGCATCATCATCTGCGGTAAAGCAGGTATCATGAAGGAGAGAGAATTACCGGAAGAAAAGAAAAAAGAATCTGTAAAGGAATTCAATCTGGTGAAAGGACTTGTTGTTTGCACCCTTTCGGGCATCTTAAGTGCATGCTTCAATTATGGCATTGAAGCAGGAACTCCAATGGCAGAAAAAGCCAATGAAATATGGAAGGCAGCAAATCCTGCTGCCACCGGTGAATTTCTATATCAAAACAATGTGATTTATATTGTTCTTCTTTGGGGGGGACTGACAACTAATTTTATTTGGTGCATGTTGTTGAATTTTAGAAATAAGTCTTTTGGAGATTATACGAATAAATCCACTCCATTGAAATGGAATTATTTTTTTGCTGCATTGGCAGGAACCATCTGGTTCATGCAATTCTTTTTTTACGGCATGGGTGAGAGCAGGTTGGGAAATGGAGCCAGCTCATGGATTCTTCACATGGCCTTCATCATCCTGGTGGCAAATGTGTGGGGTATAATGCTGAATGAATGGAAAGGGACAAGCAGCAGAACAAAATTCACCATTGGAATCGGCATCGCAACAATACTGTTGTCGGTGATCATTGTTGGTTATGGAAACTCACTCAACGTTTAAGTATAGATCAAATGAATAAGGACAAAACATTTAAGTATGTCAGTTATTTGTGGGATGATGCAAAGGCTTCTACCATGACTGGTGATGAAGTAGCATTGTTGGTTTATCGTTCCAATCTGCTGGGAGCAGATCTACGACTGACCAACTTCGGAGGAGGAAATACTTCTTGTAAATCAATATCAAAAGACCCGCTCACCGGAAATGAAGTGGAAGTAATGTGGGTGAAAGGCAGCGGTGGAGATCTTGGAACCATGAACCGCAATGGACTTGCGGCATTGTACATAGATCGATTGCGCAGTCTGCAACATGTATACAAAGGAGTTGAACATGAAGATGAAATGGTTGAACTCTTCAATCATTGTATATATGACCTTCAATCCAAGGCGCCATCCATCGATACTCCCTTGCATGGATTTCTTCCTTTTAAACATATTGACCATCTTCATCCGGATGCTGCCATCGCCATCGCCGCTTCAAAGGATGGAAAAAAAATTACAGAAACATTGTTTGAAGGAAAAATTGGATGGGTGGATTGGCAACGACCTGGATTCGATCTGGGTTTGAAACTGAAGGCATGTCTGGATGCCAATCCTGGAATCAAAGGAATCATGCTGGGGTCACACGGACTCTTTACTTGGGGTGAAACTGCCCACGAAAGTTATCTCAACACTTTGGAGGTGGTAGAAAAATGTGCTGCATACCTCGATGAAAAAATCCTTGAAAAAGGAAATGTGTTTGGAGGAATAAAGCTCCAATCAATAGACGCTTCAACTAGAAAAAACCAGGCATCAAAAATTGCTCCGGTGCTCAGGGGATTGGCATCTTCTCATCAAAGAGTCATTGGACATTTTACAGATGATGAAAGAGTCATGGAGTTTATCAATTCAAATGACCTTGATCGACTTGCACCCATGGGTACCAGTTGTCCGGATCACTTTTTGAGAACAAAAATCTCTCCCCTCGTTTTGACCTTGTCTCCAGAGGAAAATCTTGATGACATTCAACAGGTCAAAGAAAAAATTTCCCCGCTGTTTGATGCATATCGCATCATGTACAAGGAATATTATCATGCATGCAAGCATGTCAACAGTCCGGCCATGCGATATCCCAATCCGGTTGTCATTCTCTATCCCGGTATTGGTATGTTCACATTCGCAAAGGATAAACAAACTGCAAGAGTGGCATCTGAGTTTTACATCAATGCGATCAATGTAATGCGAGGTGCCGAGGCTGCCTCTTCATACGCATCACTTCCCAAACAAGAGGCCTTCAATATTGAATATTGGTTGCTCGAAGAGGCTAAACTTCAGCGCATGCCCAAAGCAAAACCATTGAGCGGGAAGGTCGCTCTTGTGACAGGCAGTGGGGGAGGAATCGGTAAAGCAATTGCCAAAAAATTTGCAGAAGAAGGAGCATGCATTGTACTCTCTGATAACCACCAGGATAGATTGCTGGAAACAAAAGAACAATTTGTACAGCAATTTGGTGCAGATCAAATTACCAGTGTACTCATGGATGTAACAAAAATGGATACCATTGAAAAAAGCTTGCAACATGTTGCTCTTTCCTTTGGAGGGATTGACATCGTAGTCAATAATGCAGGTATTTCTATATCAAAACCTTTGGAGGATCATACAGCAGGTGATTGGGATCTACTTTATGATATTTTGGTAAAAGGACAATTTCTTGTTACCCAGCAGGCAATTGCGCACATGCGCAAACAGGGATTCGGAGGAGATGTCTTGAATATTGTAAGCAAAAATGCAATTGTAAGTGGTCCGAACAATGCAGGATATGGCTCAGCCAAAGCAGCTCAATTGCATTTGGCAAGACTGAATGCAGCTGAACTGGGTAAAGACAAAATAAGGGTCAATGTTGTCAATCCGGATGCGGTCATTGCCGGAAGCAATATCTGGAGCGGAGGTTGGGCAGAAGGTCGTGCCAAAGCTTATGGAATCACGGTTGAGGAACTGCCTGCGTATTACGCTGCCAGGACGCTTTTGGGTGAAGTCATTCTTCCTGAAGATATAGCCAATGCATGTTTTGTATATGTCAGTGGACTGCTCAACAAATCAACCGGCAATGTTTTGAATGTTGACGGTGGCATCGCTGCGTCATTCGTTCGATGATTTGCAATCAAAACAACTGAAATGAGAATCTCACAATCAACAATTGACCTGCACAATGAAAAACTTTTTTCATCACACAAAAGAAAGTTTGATTTCATTGCTGCAGAGATTCCACATGTAGAATCAATCATACAAAAATTGATTGCATTCAATGTGGCTATTCCCAGTTGGGCCCTGGGAACAGGAGGTACAAGATTTGGAAGATTTCCCGGCGGTGGAGAACCCAGAAGCCTGGAGGAAAAAATAGACGACGTGGGACTGCTGCATGCATTGAATCAATCAAGCGGAGCGATTTCACTGCATATACCATGGGACATCCCCCATGATTATCAATCTATATTGCAACGTGCTGCTTCATTGGGAATTCGTTTTGATGCAGTCAATTCAAATACCTTTCAGGATCAATCTGATCAACAATTTTCGTATAAGTTTGGATCACTGCAACATGTTGACAAACATGTTCGAAAACAAGCCATTGCACACAACAAGGAGGTAATCAATCATGGAATTGAGTTGGGTTCCAAAGCCCTGACAGTATGGCTCAGTGACGGAAGCTCTTTCCCAGGACAATTGAACTTCAGGAAAGCATTCCAGAACACATTGGAAAGCCTTCAGGATATTTATTCAGCACTGCCAGCTGATTGGAAAATATTTGTTGAGTACAAAGCATTTGAACCCAATTTTTATTCCATGACAGTGGGCGACTGGGGTCAATCACTGCTTTATGCAAACAAGCTGGGACCTAAGGCTTTTTCATTGGTAGATCTGGGGCATCATCTTCCCAATGCCAATATTGAGCAGATCGTGGCGTTGCTATTAATGGAAGGAAAATTAGCAGGCTTTCATTTCAATGACAGCAAATATGGGGATGATGATCTAACTGTTGGGAGTATCAAACCCTATCAATTGTTTTTGATTTTTAATGAACTGGTGGACGGAATGGATGCCCGCGGACTGAATCATGCTACCGATCTGGGATGGATGATTGATGCGAGCCACAATGTAAAAGATCCACTGGAAGATTTACTGCAATCTGTCGAAGCAATCATGCTTGCATATGCTCAGGCATTGATGGTGGATAGAAAAAAACTGAACCATGCCCAAGCCTCAAACGATGTTGTCTCTGCCCAAGAGCTTTTACAAGATACTTTTCGCTCTGATCTCCGTTCCGTGGTTGCCGAGGCAAGAATACGTGCTGGCGGAGCTTTAGATCCAATTCGTTTTTATCGTGAGCATGGAATCAGGCAATCACTGATCAATGAACGGGGAGCCAACAACAAGGCAACAGGTTTGTGATGAATAAAGTCTCGGTCATACTCATTTTTGATATCGGAAAGACCAATAAAAAATTATTGTTGTTCAGTCAACAATACAAAATCCTGCATGAAGAAAACGTACAACTTGAAGAAACCGTTGATGAAGATGGTTTTCCTTGCGAAAACATTGAGCTGCTTTCCAATTGGGTGTTGAACAGGTATCAGCACTGGATCCATAGCGATACATACCAAATTTCCGCTGTTAATTTCTCTGCATATGGTGCCAGTTTTGTTTTGTTGGATGAGGAAGGAAAACCGTGCCTACCACTTTATAATTATCTGAAACCTTTTCCGGAAGAATTGCATCAATCTTTTTATAAACAATATGGCGGCGAGGAAAAATTCGCGTTGGAAACAGCATCTCCAGTACTGGGTAATTTAAACGCCGGACTCCAACTGTATAGATTATCAAGGCAAAAGCCATCTGATTTTAAAAAAATTAAATATGTTTTGCACTTGCCCCAATACATCAGTTATCTGATCTCGCAGAAAATGGCTTCAGATATAACCAGTATTGGATGTCATACAGCTTTATGGGACTTCACCAAAAACCAATACCACGATTGGGTTGCCAGAGAAAATATTGCAGAAAAGTTGCAGCCCATTCAAGCTTCTGATGCATGTACAATCAATGCAGCATCAAATATCTCAGTAGGAGTTGGTTTGCACGACAGCTCAGCAGCATTGATCCCTTATCTCAAAACAATCAACGAGCCCTTTGTCCTTGTTTCAACCGGAACATGGTGTATCTCTTTGAATCCATACAATGACCAGCCCCTAACAGCATCGGAATTGAAAAAAGACTGCCTGTTTTATTTTTCATACCTAGGGAAGAAAGTAAAGGCTTCAAGACTTTTTGCAGGGCATGAACATGATATCCAAACAAAGAGATTGACTGCCTACTTTCAGGTTGATGAGGATTCCTATCAATCGATACAATTTGATCAGCATATCAATGAAAAACTTGATTCAAATAATTCGAGTGAGGTAAATGATTTTAATCCGCAGCATTTCATTTTTTCTTCGCGCAATTTGCAGGAGTTTTCCACTTTTAAAGAGGCATATCATCAATTGATATTGGATTTGGTCTCTCTGCAAGTACACAGCATACAACTGGTCATTCAACA
>VFQS010002599.1_pt1 | contig 14615 bp, 12 predicted proteins | sample 3512361 | NCBI WGS metagenome assembly VFQS01 (sample SAMN10412375, study PRJNA504923) | tailings metagenome | isolation source: Relicate 1 Philex TSF3 active mining | place: Philippines
GCATCAGGGTGCCGGCGACGACATCGCGGATTTCGAAGACAGCACGATTGTTAATTTGCGCTTCGCCAAGGGCGGCATCGGCACGGTGATCAGCACGAGTTGCACCGAGGTGCCGGCGGGCTGTGGCTGGGAGCTGACGGGGCGTGATTTGTACCTCAAGTTGACCATGGACCTCGAGCTGAGTGGTGTGATTGACGGCCAGGCCGTGCACTACACGGGGGAAGAGACGGGCTATATTCGTCAGGTCGGTGAGTTTTTGCAGGCGGTAGCACAGCGCGACCAATCACTGGTGCGCTCGGACTACGCCGATGCCGTCAAGACACTGGCAGTGACCATGGCGGCCGAAGCATCGCTCCAGCAGGGCGGGCAGTTGATTGCGATGGAGGGGTAAGATGCAGATTGGGACTATGCAAAATGTCATCAACGAGCCGATTGGCAGTGTCTTTGCCCAGGCCAAGGCGCTGGGGTTTGCCAGTGTGGAGCTCGACTGGAACGAGCCGGGGCAAGCGGCCCCTGGCGGCACGTTTAGCCCGTACATGTGTGCTCACGCCAAACTGACGGCGGAGCGCAACGGCATCACCATTGCCTCGGTAGCAGCGCACTTTCTCAACAACGGCAATATTGCTAGCGCTGATGTGGCTACCGTCACCGACGCCATGCTCCAGATTCGTCGCGGCATCCGTATTTGTCAGGCGGTGGGCGCGCGTGTATTGCTGGTGCCTTTTTTCTTCAAAGCCGACATCATCGGTGAGGCCGGCCTCGAGCGTTTGATGCGCAACTTGCGTGTGCTGGCGTATGACGCCGAGCAGGCTGGGGTGGTGCTGGGGGTGGAAAGCACGCTGTCGGCCGCCGACAACTGTCGGGTGGTCGACACGGTCGCCTCTCCGGCAGTGGGTGTCTACTGGGACATGGCCAACGGCATGGCGGTGGGGTATGACCCGGTGGCCGACGTGCGTGCTATGGGGCGGCGCATCGTGCAGGTGCACGGCAAAGAGTTTGCGCACGACGGCGGTGCAGTGGGCACGCGCGAGCAGCCGCGCTTTGATCGCCTCAATGCAGTGCCGCTGGGCCAGGGTGATGTGCCCGTGGCGGCCATCATGCAGGCCTTGCGTGAGGTGGGCTATAGCGGGCACGTGGTGCTCGAGACGGGGCATTTCAACAATCACCACGCTTCAGCGCAGGCAGCGGCGGCAGTGTTGCGTCACGCATAAGGAGGTGTCTCATGCAACCAGGATTTATTACGGCCAATTACGTGGCACGTGAAATCGGCTTCAACATGACCGAGGGCTGGATGCAGGGCGATCGGGCCACGAACGCCTACTACCAGCCAATCGAGACCTACGCCGAGCGCATCGGTGAATTGCTGGCGCTGATTGCCACGCAGGGATACACCACGGTCGACATCTGGACGGCGCATTTGCACTGGGCGTGGGCCACCCCCGAGCATATCGCCATTCTGCGCGAGCAGCTGGCGCGCTACGGGCTGACGGCGGTCTGCTACGGTGGCCGTTTCGGAGAAAACGTGGCTGAGTTGCGCCAGGCCTGTGCCGTGGCGAGTGCGGTTGGTATGCGCGTGCTGGCCGGCTCCACGGGTGCGCTGAAGCAGGATCGTAATGCCACGGTGGCTGTGCTTGCGGAGTATGACTGTGTGCTGGCCATCGAAAACCACCCCGCCGAAAAGACGCCTGCCGACGTGCTGGCCCAAATCGGTGACGGGGCGGGTGGGCGCATCGGCACGGCGGTGGACACGGGTTGGTGGGGCACGCAGGGCTACGACGCGGCCCAGGCCATCGCCGAGCTCTACCCGCACATCATGTCGGTGCACCTCAAGGACGTACTCGCGGCCGGTGCCCATGAAACCTGTCGTTTTGGGGCGGGCGTGGTGCCGATTGCGGCCTGTGTCGCGCTCCTCAAAGAGCGTGGCTACACGGGGCCAATCGCCATTGAGCACGAGCCAGATCATTTCGACCCCACGGATGACTGCATTGCCATGCGCCAGATGGTGCTGGAGTGGTGGGGGTAGGATCGTTGGGACGGTTCGCGTTGGGGTGATTCGCGTTGGGGCGGTTCGCGAACCGCCCCGACAGGATGTATGGCGAGGGGACGATTTCGCGAACCGCCCCGACAGGATGTATGGCGAGGGAACGATTTCGGAACCGCCCCGACAGGATCTGTGGTGGGGGGACGATTTCGCGAACCGCCCGTGGGGGAAGGAATCGTTGGGGCGGTTCGCGTTGGGGCGATTCGCGAATCGCCCGAAGGGGAGAAAATCGTTGGGGCGCCTCGGGTTTATTTGTTAAAAATACCAAATACAAATACGTGTCAACATGATACGCTCGGTACATCTGACAAAAACATGCAGAAAGGACCGCTATGGAGCGTATCACTGATGCCCTGGTCTGGGCATGGGGCTGGATTTGGTACGGCTGGACCTCTGCTGTCGACTGGGTGACGCAGGTCGGGTTTGCGCAAATCGGTATTACTATGCGTGATACGGGCGACATCGTCGATTATGTGAGTGGCATGATTGGGATTATCGGCGCAGTGGTCGCAGTGTGGCACTTCGCCTTTCGCCGTCGTGCAGGAACCAAAGATCAACAACGGGCCTTTTTCGCACAACTCAATCAATCAGTGGGCTCGCTCATCATGCACACCCATAGCAAGCGCATTGCCGACATGGAAATGGCGTATTCGGCAATTTTGCTGCTGATTCACTCGCACGAATACTTGCTCGATAAGCAGCACACGCAGCAATTAGAACGCTACTGGAGGCCGGCCAAAAGAGAGTACCATGAGGCTCTCAGGCTTGCGAGGAATAATCCGGGCGGCAAGATCCCCACACCGCACCTCGACGCGCTACAACAACATGTCCAGGATGTGTTGAAAAAATTTTTAATTTAACCAGTCTGGGCGAGGTGTGTCGATATGTTGGTGCCAGAGCATGCCAAACGTATCTGTACCAATCCGTTCACGCAGCCCGAGCAGTGTGTTGATTGTCCGCGTAATCATAGTCGCATGATGCAGGCGTTGCGCCAGGGCATGTGCTTGCCAGGCGTAGTTGATGGCGGCAGCTGCGTGGTGCTCGATAAGCACACTGGTGCTGACGATGTGAGCATAGCCATGATACATCTGTGCGCTGAGGAGCGGCTGGCGCGCGCTATCGGTCTGTTGGATTGCCTTGGCAAAGGCATCGACGACATGCGTCAGTAGCTCATGGGTGTCTACGGCCAGCCGGCTTTGGGCGGCAAATAGGTGCATGCGATTGAGGTAGACCTCGGCAACATCGTCAGGGCTGTCGTGCAGGAACACCCCCAGTGCCTGGTTGCTGAGTTGCAGCGCCTGCTGCAGTGTGGCCCGCGCCGCCACTGTCGCTTGATGGCGCGCTAGGTGGATGAGCAAAGCGGCATGGACGTCGAGGCAGGCGGCATGAATGTTCGACGAATTGCCGGCGTAGATGCTCTGTGCCACTCCAATGCTGTGTATGGCGTCGGTGAGCCAGGTCGTGCAGGCCTGTGGGTCGTCGTCGAGGAGCTCAGCCAAATCGCGCAGGATGAGGGCCCGTACATAGTGCGTCAAGGCGTGGTACAGCGGTGATTCAGCGATCGTGCGGAAGCGCAGGGCCTCGTCGTTGGCGTGGAGTCCGTCGATGAGTGTGCTGTAGCAGTCGAAACCGACCGTGTGGGCCGCGTGCAGGCATAAATGCGCCAGGTTGTGTTGGGTCCAGCTGTATTCGTGGGGCACTGCCTCTGCGGTGCGAATGGTCAGTGCTTCGGTGTAGCACTCCAGCGCAGATTGGTAGAGCTCGTAGTGGTCGACGTCAAGCAGTTCGCTCATCGACACGTACAAATTGCCACGGTTCATCAGGTAAATGCCATGGCGGTGTGGATCATCGACGTCGAGTACATAGGCGATGGCCGTGTCGTTGGCGTCGAGTGCATTTTGTAGATGTGCGCGCCGGTTGACGGGGTCTTGGGCCGCCAAATCGTGATACACCATGCTGAGCGTGGCATAAATTTGCACAGTAGCGACAGTCTTGCGGGGCAGTGGGATCCACACTAGGGCATCATGGCAGGCTGCCACGGCGCGGTTGAGTGCTGGTACGCCATTGGGGTACTGGGTTTCGGCCAGCGCAATATAGCAGTTGGCGAGATCTTGTTGGCGCGCCACATAGGTGGTGGCGTTGAGCCCCGGCAAATGCACGAGGTCTTCGTAGATGCGAATTGCGTCATTGATGTGCGTGCTGAATTGCGCCGGATCGGTGTTGGCCAGCTCTTGGTGGACCACCCCCAATTGGCCGAGAATGACAGGCAGCTCCGGATCGGCAGCAATGGCTTGGCAGATGGTGTGCGCTGCATCGAGGTGCTGCTGGGCCTCGAGCAAAAAAGCCCGCCGTTGCTGCCCCACCGAAATCGCCATGTCGATGGCAGCATCAGCCACAAGCACGTTGGCGCGCATCTGCAACACCGCATTGTCGCTCTGATCAGTCAGTGTTGCATAGAGCGTTTTGCTCCACGCATATTGGGTCGAAAAATGATTGTGGGCATCGTGGAAGTTGGCGCAGTCATCGACGATGGCCACCGCAATTGGGTGATTGTAGCGCAGTGCGAGCTCGAAGGCGGTTTCGAATTGATGGTGCATGAAGTGGCGGTGAAAGTGGTGGGTTTCGCTGGCAACTGCCATGTAGTGGTGGATGGTCTGCAGGTAGCGCGTAATAATTGGTTCGTCACCATTGACGAGCTCGACCTGGGTCTGCGTAAAGACGCGCATGATGGGGTGCTGACTCCACATGGCGTCGCTGATGCCGGGCACAATCAGCGCATCACGTGCCAGCGCTCGCAGTGTAGCGTGTGCCTGCTCGATGGATATTTGCCACATGTGCGCAATGAACTCTGTGGGCACATCTGATCCGGGTGCTAGCGCCACAAATGAGTGCAAAATTTGCCGTTGCATGGGGTGGAGTCGGGCATAGTTTTGCGCAAATAGATTGGTCAGCTGTGCGCCAATCTGCGGATATAGACTCAGCTGCCAAATTGGCTCGGCTGTGTGCGAGTGGATGAGGTCGTCGGTCAGGATGGGCCAATCACGGGGGTCGGCGCTGGCCTGCCGCAAATAGGTGCTCCATAGCTGAATCGACAAGGGATGGTACGACAGCGTGGCCAGCATGTTGCTGACCCAGGCTTGATCGACAAAGGCGCTCAGTGGCTGGTCGCAGTGTGCCGCAAACAGTGCCAGCGCCTCGGAGTGCAATAACGGGTCACAGGCAATCTGTGCTGCCTCGCACTGCACGGCCACATCCGCAAAACGTGTCGTGATGATGATGCGTACATGATCGGGAATCGCAGCCTGGAGCTGTGCGACATGCGCTTCTTCCCACACATCATCGCAGACGACGACCGTGGCCGATGCTGGCCAGGCGGCCCGCAGTACCTCAGCACGAATCGTCTGTGAGTCTGATTGAACACCAAACTGATGCCACCAATCAATCAAAACAATATCGTGCTGATAGGTTGTAAATGTTGGCCCCAGTGTAGCCCACAGCAGGTAGGGTGGTGATGTGAGTTGATCGACAAGGAGTCGTGCCAGTGTGCTTTTGCCACTGCCGGGGATTCCCACCAGTGCGACGATGCGCTGTTGGGTCAATGCAGCGAGTGCCTGGTTGATGAGTGATGGTCGTGCTACGGGTGAAAAGCTTGACATGTGGGCACCTATGTGGCGAGTGAGACTAGCCCTATTGTAGTGAAAAAAGAGACTCTTGCATAGTCGACTCTGTGTACAATAAGAGGTATCCAGATTTCATTTCGGAATAGTGTTTCCTTGATGCCCAGTAGTGGCGTGATGGAGGTGACATGGAATATGTCCGTGAATGGCTCATGATGCTATGGCAATGGTTGCTCGCGGTCTGGCAGTGGTTGGATGTCGTTTGGCAGTGGCTGCTGGCACTACCGTGGGGGGTGTGGTTTGACAGTGTACGAGCAACGGTTGGCATGGGAATGGCGGCGCTCGGTGGTGGCACGGTCGCTGTGCGTGGATTTCTCGGGAGTGCCGATGGTTGGGATATTTTGGGCAACGTGGCAACCGTTTTGGCGACGATTTGGTTGGTAGCACTGGGACGTGAATTTGTGGCACAGGGGCGGTGGACAATACTAGCGGGATTGTACGAACACATGGAAGTGGTGCATCGGCAAATCATGACGCTCCAAAAAAAATCACCCATTACGGAGAAGGATTTTACAGAATTGGTTGAATTACGGAACCAGATGAAGAATTATTTTCATAATAGTCGGTATATATTTGTGAAAGATCAGCGTTTGTTCGCTGAAATAGAAGCTGCCGTGAATCAGTATGGCGGTGAAATCCGTGATTATAAAAAAACCAACGAACAGTACCAAAAACTACGGAAAATACTCGAAGAATTGATTCATCAGCGAACTGGTATTGAACGTTTCTTTTACTTTATTTTTATCGGTGTGTGGGTGAGCATATGGCGGTGGCTTTGGCGGTCGCAGTCGACTCGCAAGTCAAAATAGATGATTGTGGTCATAACAGCAAGGAATCATGTGTATGGAGCAACTCAGGGAGTGGTGGCAGACAATCCTAGAGGTGTGTGCTGGTTGGTTGAGCCACATCTCCGCACATCCGGCCATAGCATGGGCCTGGGGCTGGCTGGTCTACGGCTGGCAGGTGTTCAGTGCTCGCTTCATGGAGGTGCCGGCCGCAGGGCGCTGGGGTGGGCTGGTCGTAATCATCATCGTGGTCGGGCTCCGCGCGTGCTGGGTATGGGCGCGCCGTGCGGTGATGCGGCACCATCTGGATGTACAGGTTGAGTTGTGGCGCGCCGTGCTGGCGCTCATCCATGCGGGGCGTGACGTGGATATGCGCGGGATGGGACCAGTCGACATGGCGCGCCGTGAACTCAAGACGGCGTTTTTTCGCAATCAAATATTCATCGCAACTGACGTGGCCGTACGCAAGGAGATGCGTCAGTTGCTCGAGGTCGTCGATGCCGATGCCGCTCGTTTCGTGCAACGCCCCGAGTTTGGCAATGTGTACCGTCTACAAACCCTGGTTGAGGCGCAAATACGCCAACAACCAGGGTGGGTGCGCAACCTGCAGTGGGTGACATCGGACGTTTGGTACGCCCTATGGCGCCGGCGCCGACAACGCTAGCGGATGCGCAATACAATCGGATACGTGCCAATGGGGGTGGCCGGCAAATCGACGACCAAGGCGTCGTCTTTTTGTTGCCATGTGACCGGCGCATCGTAGCCGATCAGCTCCACGCTGTGGATGGCCTGCGTATGCGGCTGATTGCTGCCGAGGGCCGGAATGGTGGCGTGGGCGCCGGGCCAGGCCATCACGATGGCGTACAGGGTATCGCCACGGCGGGTATAGCGGATGTCGTGGCCAGTAAACGACTGGCGCTGGGTGTCACTGAAGGCTCCGTCGCCGACCTGTGTGGGTCCTTCGCCGTAGATGTGCCAGGGGGAGGTGCTGTAGATGGCCTCGCCGTTGACCCGTAGCCAGGCCCCGATTTCGTGGAGCAGGTAGATCTCGTGGTCGGGGATGGTGCCGTCGGCTTTGGGGCCAATGTTGAGGAGCAGGGCACCGTTTTTGCTGACGACGTCGATCAAATCGCCGATGAGGTCATTGGCGGTTTTGTAGTCTTGGGCGGCGGTGTAGCCCCACGAATTTTTGGCGACTGAGGTGTCGTTTTGCCAAAACTGGGGGTAGATGTCGGTGACCTGACCGCGCTCGATGTCGAAGACGGCGCTGCCGGGTGCGAATGCGTCGTACTTGTAGTTGATGGCGACGCCCTTGTCCCATTCGGCGGCGCGGTTGTAGTAGTAGGCGGCGAATTCGCGCAAAGCAGGTTCCCAGGCCTGGTGGTTGATCCACCAGTCAAACCAGAAGAGTTGGGGCTGGTACTGGTCGACGAGCTCTGCACAGCGGGCCAGCCAATCGGTGATAAAGGCCTGATCGGGGCGCTCGGGAGTGTCGGTGATGGCCCAGTCGGGCGGGGCGGGCTGGGCAGGGCCGTAGAGGTCGGCGTAGGCCGGGTCGTTGACGTCGCTGGGGTAGGCGCGCCCCTCGTCAAAGAAAAACCAGTGTTCGGCGCGGTGGCTCGACAGACCGAAAACCAGATTGTGACGGCGCACGGCGGCTGCCAGCTCGCCGAGGACGTCGCGCTGCGGTCCCATGTTGACGGCGTTCCAACGGTTGAGGGCGGTGCGGTACATGGCGAAGCCGTCGTGATGCTCGGCCACCGGTACAACGAACCGCGCGCCGGCGATGGCAAACAGCTGGGCCCAGGCCTCGGCGTCGAAGTGCTCGGCTTTGAAGTGCGGGATGAAATCTTTGTAGCCGAACTGGTCGTGCGGGCCGTAGGTGTCCAGGTGGTGCTGGTATTCCTTGGTGCCCGGCTTGTACATCATGCGCGGGTACCACTCGTTGCCGAACTCGGGCACGCAGTAGGGCCCCCAATGGATGAAGATGCCGAATTTGCCGTCACGGTACCACTGGGGCACTTGGTACTGCTGGAGTGATTCCCAGGTGGGTTGGAACGGGCCCATGGGCTGATCAAACATACGTCCTCCTTTCTGAGGTGCGAAACAACTGCGCTACTCGACGTTGAGCAGGCGCCGTGAAGCAATCAGTGATTGTGCGGCGTCGTGCGCTGGCACGTATTCATGGCCGACAAAGCCTGTGTAGCCGGTGGCGGCAATGGCGCGCATCAGGGGTGGGTGGTGGATTTCTTGGCTATCGTCGGGTTCGTGGCGACCCGGGTTACCGGCAATGTGGTAGTGGCCGAAATGCTGGTGGTACTGCTGCACCGTGCGGATGAGGTCGCCCTCCATGATTTGCATGTGGTAGGCGTCGTAGAGCAACTTGATGCGCGGTGAATTGACGGGGGCCACACAGGCCACGCCAAATGGCGTGCGGTCACACTGATAATCGGCGTGGTCGACTTTGCTGTTGAGTAGCTCAAGCACCAAATTGACGCCGGCCTGCTCGGCAAGGGGGGCCAGGCGGGCCAAGCCCTCGTTGATGACGGGGATGCTGTCGGCATCGCTCCGCCCTGCCCGATTGCCGCTGAAGCAAATCAGGTTGGGGATGCCCCATTTGACCGCTTTTTCGAGCTTGGCCGTGGTCTCGGCGACGATGCGGTCGTGCTGGCTGCGGTTGTTGAGCCCTGACTCGATTGAGGCGTGCGCTTGGGTAGAGACCATCACGAGACCGCGGGCTTTGACTTCGGGCCAGTACTGCTCGGGGACCATTTCGACACCCTCGAAACCGGCATGTTGCCCTGCATCGAGGATTTGCATGTCGCTCAGTCCGCTGTTGGTAAGACACCACCACACAAAGGCATGTTTGACGGTCATGGGGAGCTCCTTGGGGATGAAAGAATTGAGAATGAATAATTGAAAATGAATAATTGAAAATGGATAGTTGAGAATGACGAATGAATTGATGAGTGAGCACTGCAAGCACGAGCAAGATGTGTGCCACCCGATGATGATAGCACCGTTATGGTTTACCGGCATCGGGTGGTGTGGCAGTGTCGATTAGACGTGCAATAGGGCTTGTTCGATGTCAGCAATCAGGTCGTCGGGGTCTTCGATGCCGATTGAGAGGCGCACGAGGGCATCGGTGATGTCGCCTTCGATGCGGTCTTCGAGGTCGACCTCGATGTGCGTCATGCTGGCGGGGTGTTCGGCCAGAGATTCGTTGCCACCGAGGCTGACCGCCATGTGCAACAGCTTCAAGTTGTTGAGGAAGCGGAACGACTCAGCTTCACCACCCTTGAGGTAGACCGAAATCATGGCGCCTGGTGCTGAGCACTGTTTGGCATAGATTTGGCCCTGCTCGCTGGCCGGGTCGAGATGCCCCAGGTAATTCACATAATCGACCTTGGGGTGATTGGCCAAGAAGGCGGCGACCTTTTGGGCACCTGCGACCTGGGCATTCATGCGTAGTTTGAGTGTCTCGAGGCTGCGGGTGAGGAGCCAGCAGGTGTGTGGTGCGGGAATGCCGCCCAGCATGGCGCGCATCAGCTTGAGTTGTCCGATGACTTCAGCACTCCCCAAGGCTGCCCCGGCGATAACGTCGCTGTGCCCGCCGATGTACTTGGTAGCCGAGTAGAGCGACAAGTCGGCGCCGTGTTTGAGGGGTTGTTGAAAGACCGGCCCCAGGAAGGTGTTGTCAATCACCACCAACGGGCGTTTACCGTCTTTTTCGAGGCGCTTGGCGTGTGCCACCGCATGCCCGATGTCGGCCATCAGGTTGCTCGGATTACACGGGCTTTCGAGGTAGATCATGCCCACTTTGGGGCCGATGGTGGGGTCGTTGAGCACCTTGTCGAGGCCAGCTTTGCCGTCGCGCAGGCGTACCCCGACGGGGCGGATGCCGAAGCGCACCAGGATGCGCTTGATGAGGTAGTCGGTGCCACCGTAGGTAGGCTCGCTATGCACCAAAATATCGCCTGGATTGAGGAATCCAAGGAAGGTGAAGGCGATGGCGGCCATGCCACTCTCGAAAGCCGCCCCGGCTTCGGCGTTTTCCCAGATGGCCAAGCGGCGCTCGAAGATTTCGAGATTGGGGTTGGTGTCGCGACTGTAGATGTAGGTATTGGAAAAGTCTTCGTCGGGGCGTTGTTTGCGCAACCCATTGATGACTTCGGCATATGCTTTGCCATGTTCGGCGCTCGTAAACGAAAATGTTGAGGTCAAGTACAATGGGGGTTTGACGCTATGACTGGCTAAATTTGGGTCATAGCCATAGCTCATCATCTGACTTTCGGGTTTTAAGTTGTGGTCGGGTGCGTTCTTCGCTTTCATAGTGATCCTCCGCGATCAATGTTGGTGCCACAGTGCACATGCCTATACTACCACGGAGAAGGAATGTTGGAATAAATAAATCTCAATTGTCAATTATCAATTCATAATTCACAATTGAAAATTGATTGAAGGGATGATTCATTGCACACACTTTTGCAGAAATACCAGCTGACGGAAGATGACTACCTCGGCCGTGGCATGGAAGCTCAGGTCTATCGATATGGCCCAGATGAAGTGCTGAAGATATATCGGCAACCGTGTGATATGGCGTACATGCAACGGCTGGAGCACTTTTATGGTGCCATTGATCGGCGCGGGCTGCCCTTTGATTTGCCGCAAATTCTTGAGATTCGTGATGAATTCGGGTACGTGGTGGTGCGTGAACGCCGCTTGTATGGTGCCAATCTGCAAGGACTATTGCCCACGTTGACACCCACACAGTTGGCCACCGTCATGGAGCGCTACTGCGATACGACCATGGCAATGGCACATATCACGATAGCGGGCACGCCGTCGTGTGGCTTGCAACTCAGCAATCCTACCTGGCAACACGGCATCAGCGATTGGCATGCCTGGTGGTGGGCTCGCGTGCAAGCTGTCTTGGCGCATAGTGGGGTTGCTTCTTTTTTGCAACGTGATGTGCCATACCTTGCGCCGCTGTTGGCGTATCTGCAGGCCTATCTGGCACAGCCGTACCAGGGCACCTATGCATTGGTGCATGGTGACCTGTACCCGGGTAATGTGCTCGTCGATGATGAGTTGCACATCCGGGCAGTGCTAGACATGAGTGAGCAGACCATGTGGGGCGACCCGCACTACGACATCGCCACCAGTTGGGTGTGGTTTGACATGTACGATGAGCTGGAGTGTGATGCCAAGGGGCAGTACTTGGCCGTGTTGCAACAGCGTTTCGACCCCGAAATGATGGAGCGTTGGCAGGTGTATGTGCTGTTGTACAGCATCATTTCGGCCAATCAGTACGACGCAACCTGCCGAGATGGCCACTACCAGTGGTGTGTGCACAATCTCAATGGTTGGGTGCCGGCGGTGGGTGAGCAGGGAGAGTGATGTACCCTCCCTGCGTGAGGAATCGTTTATTGTCGAGCGAGGGCTTCCATCAGCGCGGCCCCGGTTTTGATGCCCTTGAGGTAGCAGTCGATGATGATGTTTTCGTTGGGGGCATGATTGCGCTCGTCGGCATTCGCGTAGGGCACTACAAAGGCTGGAATGCCGAGGATTTTGGTGTAGACGTAATCGGGCAGACTGCCGCCTAGTGACGGAATGTGGTACGGCTCAACCCCCCAGGCGGTGCGCACGGCACGGTGAATGGGCTGGGCGAAGGGGGATTCGAGTGGTGTGCGTGACGGCTCCATGCCGCCCTCCACGACCACTTCGATGCTGGGGTCGATGGCGGCACAGTGGGCACGGATGGCAGCTTCGCAGGCGGCCAGGCTCATGCCACCTACTAGGCGCATGTCGCACTTGACGAAGCCACTGCACGGCAGCACGGTCTTGGAGCCGGGGCCGCCGTAGCCGCCATGAAAGCCGTTGATGGTGAGCGTGGGGCGGCAGGCGATGCGATCATAAAAGGGCACTTCGGGCGGGCCATCGAGCTCGCTGATGCCGACACCAGCCATGGTGCGCTCGAGGTCGAGCGGCAAATTGTCGAGCGCTTGGCGTTCGAGTGCGGTAATCGGAGCTACTTGCTCCATGATGCCGGGGATGGTAATTTCGCCCCGGGCGTTTTTCATGGTGGCCAGGAGATGCACCAGCTTCCACAGCGGTTGTGGGGCGATGCCCCCCCAGTTTCCCGAGTGCAGGTCGGTATTGGCGCCCGTGGCGTGGAGCTCAAACGACAGCACACCGCGCACGCCGTATTCGATTTGTGGGGTGCCGTCTTCGTGGATGGGGCCGTCGGCGGTAATCACCAAGTCGGCGGCGAGGAGGTCTTTGTGCGTGCTCACAAATTCGGCCAAGTTGGGGCTGCCGACCTCTTCTTCGCCTTCGAGCAAAAAGGTCACGTTGCAGGGCAACTCGCCTGTCACAGCCAAAGTGGCTTCGATGCCGAGCAGTTGCGCAAAATGCTGGCCTTTGTTGTCGCCAGCACCACGCCCGTAAATGCGCCCGTCGCGGATGGCCGGCTCAAAAGGGGGCGAAACCCAGGCTTCGAGCGGGTCGGGTGGTTGCACGTCGTAGTGCCCATAAAACAAAATGGTGGGCAGCCCGGGTTTGTGATGATGCCGCCCCACAATCATTGGCCAACCCTTGGTGGGGTAAGCGGCGGTGTCGAAGCCGAGCTCGCTGAGGTAGCTGGTCAGCCACGTGGCGGTTTCGCCGATACCAATGCCGTGCGCACTAATGCTGGGGCGACTGACGTACTCCATGAGGCGTTGAATGGCAGTATCTTGGTGGGCATCAATGTAGGCAAATACGTCATTGAGATGCGACATAGTGATTCCTTGTAACGGTGGGATATGTCTCATTATAAATGTAAATTACTGCTCATCAGGCCCAGAAAGGGTTATTTGCGAATCGCAATATCGCCAGACAGGGATTGGATGTGCAATTGTACGTCGACGGGCTCTGCACTGGAGCCGTCACCGTCGAAGGTCAGATTGCTGTGGATATCGCCCGAGAGGGTTTTGGCGTTGACATCCGTCAAAAAACCGGTGTGAATGCGCACGTTGATGTCACCACTGGCGGTGCGGATGGTGGTGTGTGTGGGGATGTCGACTTGTAATGACACATCGCCGCTGGCGGTCTGGATGCTGACCTGTGTGGCGGCCATTGCCTGGATGTCGCCACTGGCGGTGGTGAGGTTGAGCGTCTGGGTGCAGGGCCCGCAGTGGATGTCGCCACTGGCCGTGGTAATCGTTACTTCTTGGCTATGACACTGGGTAGCTGTGATATCACCAGAGGCGCTCTGAACGGTCATTTGCTGGGCAATACCACTCAGATTGATGTCGCCTGCGGCGGTGCTGAGGTGTAACTGGCGGTATGAGCCGTCGATAGTAATGTCGGCATTGGCTGCCTGAATGTGTACGTTCGATGCTGGTGCCACCCATACCGTGATGTCGACTGCCACTGTTGTCAGCAGACGCTTGAGCGGCGTGGTGTCGATGCTGAGTGTGTGTGCGGTGGCATCGTGTTGTACGACAATGCGCTCGCTGTAGCCCTGATCAGCCTTGGCGTGGGTGATGAGCTGTACGCGTGTGGGTTGATTGGCTTCGCTCATGTGCACATGAATGTCGCCGATGTGGGCTTTGATACGTAGAGTGATTGGGTCGGTGGTGTCGAAGCGCTCATCACGTTCGACCATGCCACCGCGGGTTGATGCAAATATTCCCATCGTTTAGTGCTCCCTGTGACTAGCTTCGTCCACGTCCACGAAGTGTATTGCCGACTTCGCGCAACGGTCGTTGCTGCAAAATGGTGGTAAGACTGCGGACAATCCACGAATTGGTTGAGATTCCCTCTTGACTCGCTTTGGCATCGATGCGGTCTTTGAGTTCGGTCGGCAGGCGCAGCGCAAAGCGAGCATCGAGCTCGCCGATGGGCTCGCTGGCTGGGGCTGCCTGTTGCAACGGTACCAAATGGATTTCGTCGGGCGCCACCCGTAGCTCGATGCTGGCTTCGGGGTGGTATTGGTTGTACTCGGCGATGATGAGGGTGAGTTGCTCGATGAAACGCTGCTGTACCATCGGCGCCGCCGCCGCCGCAAGACGCTCGGTCATCTCGATGAGCTCGGGACTACCCAGTCGCCCTAGATTCTGCAGGTCT
>VFQS010002600.1_pt1 | contig 14612 bp, 15 predicted proteins | sample 3512361 | NCBI WGS metagenome assembly VFQS01 (sample SAMN10412375, study PRJNA504923) | tailings metagenome | isolation source: Relicate 1 Philex TSF3 active mining | place: Philippines
AAATATAAAAAAGCTATATTTTTATTTGAAAAAACTATACTTTTTTTGAAAATAGCTGTAAAAAAAGGCGTTGCTATACTTAAAAATTTTTTTGTATTATTAAATTGAAAATTTTTTTCTGAAATTTTTTCTTTATTTTTTTGACTTATTTTTTCATTAAAATACTTTATACAATCATCAATTGATTTTACTTTTAAAAGAAAACTAAATATATTTGGAATTTTATTTGAAACTATATTATTCATAATATTATGAACAAAATAATTATACCTAATTCGGTAAAAACTATTTGTAATTTTTGAACCAACTTAAAAAGAATCGCATAATATTGATAAAACAAAAATGTTCAAGCAATTCTTGTCATCATTATTTATCAGACGAGCTCCTGTCTTTTTGGGCCGTTGGAAACTGAAATACGAAGAGCAACAAATAAACCGTTGTGTTCTGTGGGCGAACGAGGACAACTGCGGTTGTTGCGATATAAAACCGCCTATTATTGATGAAGATGTTAGCGACGAGTTTTATTTACCTTACATAATATAATTATATTTCTATTTGCTTTACGGCAAATAGAAATATAATTATAGTTATCTAGATTTTAGTTTATTATTTATAATAAACTAAAATGTACATAATATAATTATATCGTATATGCTAATTTAAGAAGCTTATTGGGAGTTTTCGAGTCTGGCAGTTTAAGAAGTTTATCAATTTCAGAATTTCTCCAACTTAGATAATCATATTTTCCTCTGACCGGTAAATATTGTAATTTGTGATATTTCCATCCGACTTCTTCTAATTTATCGATGAACTCTGACTTTACTCCGGAGGCGAGAATGTCATCTTTTGACATGTAAGCGTATTTTATTTTAGGTTTCTTGTATTTTTTGAGCCAATTTTCGAATACTTTCATTGCGAGGCGCATGTCGCTTGTTTGGTGTGGATGATATTTCGCGCGGTTTTTCATAGTATTTATTACACTGAATTGATAGGCTGGACTCCGGAAGCGGATGAGCTGGATTGTTTTGTGGGCGGTTTTTTCATCTTTGAAGCCAGTTCCTTTCATTGTCCGGTTTGGGTGGCGGTCGGAGTAAAGTTCCATTACGTATTTATAAAATAATAGAATTTTATTATTTTGTAAAAATCAAAAATAATTATTCAATAAAATATGATTTTCTCATTATTTACGAAGAAGAAAAAAAACACAGATTACAATGAGATGGCGTTCGTTGAAAAAGAGTATTGCGATGATATAAAAGAGACTGCTGTCGTCTCGGATGAAGAAGAACCTAAACAAGAAAACAAAGAAGATGTCGTAAAGAAGGCCAGAGATTTATTGAAAGAAGCAATAAAAATTTTTACGTGATAATAATATGGAGAATATTATTTATAGAGTCCGAGGACAGATGACAGTCATATTCAAATGTTTCAATTTAGTAGATGATTGCGTCCTCTACTTGTACATATAAATATCAACGATATTTATATCTAGATTTTTTATTTACTTTGTAAATAAAAAATGTACAATCAAACGCTCAAACATGGTCTTAAAGTAGCGATGACCACGAAATCAGTTGAAGTCTTCAATATTAGTTCCGGCGAGAAATACGAGGACAAAAATAATAAGAGTGGTCTCGTTCAATTACACGGCGCGTTCTATTGGATTAGTCTCGACGCCCAGAACCAAAAATTAGCTTTGGGAGTAGGTGAGCCTCGTTTGGAGACGATGATATATCAATACAATTTCCAGAAAGAGGACAAACCATTCTTAGAAAATCTTATCTATTTACACAAAGATAAAGATTCCGTAAAAATACTAAAAATGCTCGTCGATCCAATAACAGACAAAATTCCACTGAGCGTTAAAAACACAGATGACCTAACAATCATCGACATCGCCAAACAAAAATACATGCCCAAGTCCAATCTATCAGTCATCTCTCAAAAGTTGTACATATAAATATCTTCGATATTTATATCTAGATGTTTTATTTACAACGTAAATAAAACATGTACGATTGTATATCCGGTAAGAAGTTCGTCCTCAATGATAAAGACTTCCCAGAATTTTCTGATGCGATTGAGTATAGTATTGCTACAAAAGGCCTCTGGTGTAATACTACTCTCGCAAATAAAAGTAAGGAATTTAATAAAGATAAGCCCAATCTTTTGGAAACATATCTCCGTATTACTCTCGGGAGGAATAATGGAGAATCGCCCGGAATACCGTATGTTATGGAAATTTGGCCTCCATCCCATTACTCACCCATCCACAATCACGCAAATGCGAACGCCATCATTCGCGTTTTACACGGCGCCATTCATGTCAAGCTGTTCGCCTTTTTATGTGAAGAAAAAGATGGAATTAAGCCATTCGCGGAGGCCGACTTCAAGAAGGACGATATTACTTGGATAAGTCCCACTCTCAACCAGACGCATCAACTCGTGAATAACGGAAAGCCGACCTGTACAATATAAATCACATTGTGATTTATATTTTAGAGTTTATATATGACTATGTCATATATAAACTGTATAACTATCCAATGTTATATGTATGATGAAGCGAATAAATCGCATTATGATTATTTTGATTACATCGACGGCGACGGTAATAAGCAACAGTATGAACCCGACTCCGACATGGACTTCGTAGAATTCCGCGAGCTAATGAAAAAGGAGTGGTCCAAGCGCAAATTCAAATAACACAATAGTCCGCCAATGAAAGCTCCCCTTCCTCTAATATTTGAGTCCTCCAATTGAATAAGATATCAATCACGCGAGTATCCAAATCTATCCTCTTGAATAAATCGCCATCCAAAAATATTAAATTACCGCGCCGGAGTTCGAACTTGGAAATCGTCGCATTCTGACTGACATATAAAACCGTAGTAGTCATTCCGTGCTGTTCAATTATATTCGTCTTATTCTCAATATAGTATATTTTCGTCCCCACGCGCAAGTAGTCATTAACTTCGCGACATGGATACATCAATATTTCAACCTCTTTTACGAAAAATCTTTGGTTTCGTATTTCCATCCTGACGATTGAATAATTATGGAGGCCCTTACATAAACATTCAAAGTCCCCATTTTCCATGATTCGGAATGGCGTATGATAAGTATACATATAATTCTCCACCGAATTTATACTGAAATTGATGATGGTTGGTAAATCAATCCTCTCAAATTCTGAAAATGCGAATGGGTCCATTTCATCATAGAGTTCCTCATATTTCCACAAGAAAACACTGATTATATTCTGTGATGAGCGGATGATATATAAATGAGGTAGCGTCGGATGATATACTAATTTAATTTCATAACCTTCTGGATAACGGACAACCGTCTCATTTACGACGATACCGCCACTTGAAAATATCAAAGACTGTATTTCCAGACCGGCATCGGGACCATCATCAGTTAATTTGCTAATAGCCATCCTCGATTTATTTGGATGAAATTCTATATGATAAATCTCGCTACCAAAATCCAATCGGTCGATGTATCGGTTCGATTGAGCGTCCCAGAACATAACTGTTCCATTTCGCGTCGCCGACACAATACAGTCATACAGGCCATCAAACCTTACCATATCTGGAATACTCCTTACGAAAATGACATCGTTTTCAACAAAATCATCTTGAAAAAATTTTATATAAATTCCGTTTTCAATAAATAGGGCCGTCGTATTTTTGACAGCGCAAAGAATCCGGATGTTTATCAATTTGCGATGGTCCATATATGATTCCATAAGTTCATTCCTTATTCTTTTTGGGAACGCATTATAAAGCCGTTCGCAACATGCGCCATTATTTATTGAAAACATTATTTTTTCCCATATTTCAATTGGTAAATCCATTTTAAATAATATTTATTATATAATATCTAAAAGCTTTTATACCATATTTAAAAAAAATGAACTATTACAACGTATGAATATATTATTACTTCTGAATTGCTTCTTATTTGTAATAACTCTATCGGAGTATCTGATATGTATGAAATATATCAATTACGAATATGAATATAAAAATGCGTGGTTTAATATATTACTGAGTGTTTCACTGACTCCGTCGTATTTTATCTTACTGATTAAAGATGTCAATCGCAACAAATTGCGCGAATATGCGAAGCCCGAAAATCGCATCCAGCTCTTCTATCCATTCGCCACCGGATTCCTATATACGATTGAAACAATTATGCTCTTTTACGCTCTGAATACGCTAACGCTCAGTTATTACACGATTTTGCGCTCCGGATTTATCCTGTTCAACATTCCATTTTTCAAATATCTCCTACATAAGAAAATAACCGCCATTTATTTGTCGAGCTGTGTATTGCTCGTAATTTCTCATGTTATTATTATTACGAATTACGCGAATACACAGCCGAACGCATCACTTCCAATAAACACACTCCTCATTTTCATTTCATGCTTCCTGAACGCGACTTATAACAATGTCATCGAATATTCCGTTAAGAAATACAAGATTCCGAATATCGACTTCCAGATATTTTTCCAGATTACGTATTTCCTTTTCATAATTGGGCCGTCCATCTATTACACGGTTCAAGATTTACCGCCAATTGATGGGCTAACTATGGTCCTCTACGCAATGATTGCGCTCGGCCTCCAAATGTATATGTATAACAAGATTTACATATTGAATAATAGGAATGACTTCATTCCGGCGAATATACTCCTGAGCAGTTTGGACCTCTTGCGACGAATTATTCAGCTACTGTTTTCGTTTTTATTTTTCGATGACCAGTTCGATACATATGTTGTGTTATCATTGCTCTTTTTGGCCATTTCCAGCTTTTTACTTCTGTATCAATACTTCCACGACAACCGGATTATTCGACACGTTGAGCTGGAAGAAGTGAATATAAAATAATTGGTAAAGAATGTGATTTTGATAATAATAAAAAATATTTTTCTTATTATTATATTATGAGTTTGATTAAGCAGGTTAAGCAGTCCGTTATCAACGCCGGTATCAAATCAGCAGTCAATAACACAGGTGTTCTGCGCCATGGTCTCAATGCGAACTATTATTTCAATCACAATCGTCCCATCATGGGACTGAGAGAAGGTTTCGCCGCCGGATACGACGCGATTACTGGTAGCCGGAGGTGAATCGAAGATAAACAACTTATGACGGCGCCACTTCATACAAGAACCCCTGATTCTTAACTAATTTTCGGTTCGTGCTCGTCGTCTGAATAAAAATCCTGTATTTTTCGAGATGGGCCGGTTTAATCTTGGCGCGCGTATCTCCAATTCCCGCCATCTTCCGTGCGACGTCTCCTTCATACAAATCGCCTGTCTCCTTATTCATCAAAACAATCTCCTTCTGCGGTTGAATAATCTCCGGTTTGATGAATTCATAGAAACCGCGACCTTTAACAAAGTGAATCCGCATCAATTCGCAAAAGGCCTTTATTTCAATATCATCATCCACATTGAAGACCTGAAATTTGGTTGGATTACAAGGAACCAGCTCGGCCTCGCCCTCCAATGTTGGACACGCCTCTCCCGTCCTCCTCCGCGAATATCTTTCGTGGAAGCGGTCCGGATTCATTTCCGCCTCAATTTCGGCGCTCGATTTTTTACCGAGGATAGTATCGAACATCAGACGAAGTGAAGAATTTATTCCGCCTTCCCGCGCTTGAACTTCGGACTGGAAGTTTAGCAATTTGCTCTCGTCATATTGACGATAACAAACCGCCTGAATCATATCTACTATGTAGGAAAATTGGTTCAAGAACAGATGATAACCGTTCGTTATCTGGGACACTTTCGAATAAAAATTGTATGATTCTCTTTCTCCACGGTTCAAGCATTGGATTGAATAAACTTGGATATTCCTGTTCGCCAATTTTTCCGCCTCCTCTTTCCAATCGAGCTTCTCCGGATTCTCATTCCTCTCGTGTGGAGGCGCATCTCCAATAAGAACTAGGCTTTTCATAGTTGCGTCGGGCCTCCACGACAACCCGCGAACCCGATTCAAAACGAGTTCATAGCATTCAGGGTAGTCTCCTCCGTATGTATCCGGCGTTTCCTGAATGAATTTCTTGATTTGCGCCTTATCATTCGTGAAATCCAAGATTGATATGACTTTATCTCCGTCGCAATAGTCGCCGTGAGCAATAATTGACAGGCGCAATTCCGGAATCTCATCGAACAGTCGTGTGGCGACTTTCTCAATATTCCTCCTAACATCTGAAATACAAGAGCTCATTGAGCCGGTTGTATCAAAAGAGAAGACCACATCCGATTTAACTACTTTGGTTTCTTTGGATTCTTTTGGTTCCAGCAAATGAATCTCTGGGGCGCCTTCTGTGATGGATGCATCCGATTGTAGGACCCACGGCGCCCGACACAATGGACACGTCGTATGCGAAGATTCCAACCAAAGCCGGATACACTCCTTGTGAAAATAGTTCTTACACGTCATAACACAGTTCGTAAGTTCTTCGCCTTCTTTCATTTCCTCAAAACAAACGGAGCAGTCGCCTTCTGGGGTTGCTGTGGGAGTGGGAGCCGGAGAAGATTTCTTCTCGAAACGATTGCGCCAAGACATCGCGCAAATATCGAATAATTTATCGTTCCAGTTCGCGGAATTCTTCTGTAAATCAGTCGCAATCTCCATTTGGATGGCCACACGCGCAATTAAGAACAATAAATGCTTACAGAAGCCTTTGCGCTTCATTTGGTCCGGACAGGAACATGAGAATTCCGTCGTCGATAATACTTGCTCATAAATATTATTACTGCTTCCGCGAACACGGAATAAAAACTGTTTTTCCGTTTTCTCTGTCGCAGATAGTAGATATATTCTTTCGGATAGTGATTTTTTTAAACGCAACATTTTTTTATAAATAATATTCGGATTCTTTTAAGTTGAAAATAATGAAAAAAGTATTTGAATAATTATGGACTCGAAAACTTTCATCATCGACCTCATCGACAAACAGATGAACGCCGTTTTGGAAACATTTTGTTTCGACGCCGATTTTATCAAAATCCTCAAATCCCACAACCACGAAATCATCGTTAAATTTCCTGTCCAATTGGACGATGGCTCCACTGAAATATTCAAAGGCTACCGCGTCCAGCATAACAACTGGCTCGGGCCGTATAAGGGCGGTCTCCGATTCGCGGAGGACGTATATTTAGACGAATTCAAGGCGCTCTCCTTCTGGATGACCATTAAATGCGCGATTCACAATCTTCCATTCGGTGGCGGTAAAGGTGGTATTAAATACAACCCGAAGGCCTATTCCGAGTCCGAAAACAAGCGGATTGTTCAGGCTTATTGTCGGAAAATCGCGAATTTCATTGGGCCCGCCGTCGATATTCCAGCGCCCGATATGGGAAGCACCAGCAAACACATGGACTGGATGACGGCGGAATATCAGAAAGTAAGCAATAATCCGCTGGTGTATAGTATTATGACGGGAAAATCGACGTCATTCAGGGGAAGCCAAGGGCGCGATAGGGCCACTGGGTTAGGCGTTTTCTACAATATACGCCTCTGGTTTGAGAATATATTTGAGGAATCATTGGAGAAGAAGACATATATTATTCAAGGATTCGGGAATGTGGGCTCATGGACGGCGCGATATTTGAATGGGGCTGGGGCAGTTTGTTTGGCGGTCGGAGATTACACTGGCTACTACTTACTGACAGCGCGATTTTATGAAGAGCACGTGTTTTCGGATATTCTCAACCTCAAAGAGTTGAAGGACCTTCATACAAAATTTGAGGGCGTCCAGAAAGTGGAGATTTCCCAGTTCTGGGAAGTGGAAGCTGATATTGTTATTCCGGCGGCAATGGAGCTACAAATTACGGAGGAAGTCGCGCGGAAAATGAATTGTAGGTTGCTCGTGGAGGGAGCGAATGGGCCGACTGTTATTGAAGCCGACCGCGTATTTGTTGAGAGAGGAATCGAGGTCATTCCAGATGTTTTATGTAATAGCGGTGGTGTTATGGTGAGCTACTTTGAATGGCTACAAAATCGGTCGAATGATTACTGGTGTTTGGAAAAAGTTGAGAAAAAATTAGAGGAAATAATGGGGAAAACATTCAGGGATTTTTTGAGGATAAAGGAAGACGCGAAAGATAAAATTAGCAATAGAAGCGCGGTTTATAAATTGGGACTCGACAATTTATGGAACGCATACACGGTCAAGCGAGATTGAAAATTTATAAAAATTGAAGTTAAATCAAACAATATTCTATCATATCAACTGATTTAACAAATACAAAATGAATCCAGTTTTTACAAACTTAACACAGCAACAACTGAGGCGCCGCTTCATGGAAGAACACAGTCTTGGGTTTCCAAATCGCGCATTATGTTTGTTTTCAATGGCCCAATTTGTCATAAGACGCTTGTTGGCACCAATTAAATCATCGTCAAGAAATAATAGAAATGAAATCGCGAGATTACGTCATGAATTTCTGAAACTATGTTCAATGAAATTTGGGCTATCTCTGATTCCACAATTCATTCTTCGAGGACGGTCCCAACCAATTAGTCATCAAGATATTATTCGATTAAACAAAGAAAAATCATTAGAGAAACAATTTCTGTCGATTTCACATTACGGAACCGCAATTCTTTTAGGAAATACCAGCGCAATTGCTGAAATTTCTTATCGTTTGTTCAAGATAAAAATATATAGCCAAGATGGATTTTTAGCTTATTCAGTATATCAGAAATTTATTTATTTATTAGAATATGGAATATCTCGTAGATGTCCAGATTGTCTTGCTATTATGGCTCATTTTTTGAATGTTGGTTTTTATAGCATTATCCAAAGAAAAAAACAACGTGCTGTCAAACTTGCGGGAGAAAGCGTAGAAGCAGGAAGTGTTATTGGATGTTTGGTTCTTGTGGGATTATTGTCAAAGTTGCATTTCGATCCCAAACAAGATATATTTAGTCATCAAAACGATATTGATGAAATTGAAGGTGCAATTGAAATATTGCAAGAAAAAATAAGAAAAAAAAAAGAGGGCGTTCTGATTTGTATCAATCATGTTGCTTACACGGATGATTTAATATATAATCAAATTATTGTTGCGATTCGTGTATTACAGAACAAACTAATTTAATTTTCAATAAAAGAACACTAAAATAATGTAGTTAAATTTATAAAAATTGAAGTTAAAGACATCATTATTTTATACAATTAAGGGATTTGATAAATATAAAATGAATCCAGTTATTACAAACTTAACACAGCAACAGCAACAGCAACAACTGATTAGCTTCATGGAAAAACACAGTCTTGGGTTTCCAAAACGCGCATTATGTTTGTTTTCAATGGCCCAATTTGTCATAAGTCGCCTATTTGCACCAATAAAATCATCTTCAAGAAATAATAGAAATGAAAGTGTGAGATTACGTCATGAATTTCTGAAACGATGTTCAAGAAAATTTGGACTATATCTGTCTCCACAATTCATTTTTCGAGGACGGTCCCAACCAATTAATCCACGAGATGTCATCCAGTTTCAATCAACCTCATCATTACAAAAACAATTGTTGGCATTATCTCATTACGGAACCGCAACCCTCTTAGGAAATACAAGCGCAATTGCTGAAATTTCCTATCGCTTGTTCAAAATAACAATGTATGACCCACGTGGAAATATTGACAATCGTTTTAAAAAGATATTGCTTCAATTGATTGAATACGGAATCTCTCGCAGATGTCCAGATTGTCTTGGAGTAATGGCTTGTTTATTGGATGATGGTTTGGGGATTGTTCAAATCGACAAACGACGCTCCCTTAAACTCGCAGGTCAGAGCGCAGAAGCCGGAAGTATTTACGGATTGTTTTCTCTGGCACGTTTACTAAAAGATAATTCGGACCATGCGTCATATCATGATAGGTATGATAATGGAATTGATATTGATGAAGATGATTTAGGGATTCGACAGTTTGTTTTTGAAAGAGCGACTCGTGATGAACAAATTCGCCAGACATTGAAAGAATATGGTTGCGAAAGCTGTCTTGACCAATTTTATGATGGGAAAGATGAATGTCATTATTGTGGCTTTGAATTTGATGTGTTCAATCATTATTCAGATGATGATGATACAAGCGTTTCAAAACCAGAGCAGATGCGAATTGCGGTTGAGATTTATTACAAGATTTTGAGAGAAAATCCATCATCACATCCAATCTGTGTTGATTCGCGTAAGGAACTCGTCAAAATCTATAAAGCGAGAGAGCGGTTTTTTGCTGGAAGCATTGAAGCAACTGATAAAGAAATTCGCAGATTGGAGGCAATCTAAGATTTCCTTCTAATAAGCGAATGCGAATATGTTCAATTTATAAAAAAGAAACTCTAAGTTCCACCGGTGTTGTATCCACCACAACCGCCACATTTCAGTCCATAATAATGATATCGCGCCTGTCCTCTAAAATCGCAATCATTACATCTAATATCAACTAAATGCTCTTCATCAATTGGATTGCGTTCAATTACATCATCAATACATTTAATTATTTTCTCCAAAGCCTCTCCATTATAAAGGATTTTCCTACATAGCGGACAATTCAACTTATTACTTGCGATATAACTGTTCAAACAATCACAATGAATAGGATGACCACAAGGCATCATATAACTCGATTTTATTGAATTGAATATATCTTCCAAGCAAATTGGACACTGTGTGTGAAATCCGTCTTTTCTACAAACATGCGTTTCCTTATTATCAACAACGCATGTATTACAAGTATCACAGTGGATATATTTTCCGTCATTTCCGACGCGACACAGCCCACATTTTGCGCAGTGATAATAATTGCGCTCGATTCTATCATCGAAGAAATTACATATTTTACAGAAATAGCGGGCGAATTCTATTTCGCAAGACACGCATTTATTACTGACTGGTTGCTGGGTATTACATTTGGCGCAGACGATTTCTTTGACGTCGAACCGATTTATTTCGTGGGATGGCTCGTTCTCATTATGACAAAAGCGACAGGTATATATTTTATTACAACAAGGCGATACAAGCTTACAATTTCGAAAGTAATGCGGACATTGTTCCATTAGAGATTTATTGTAATATTTTTTTTAAGTTAAAAGAATGATTAAAACTTTTATAAAATATTGATTCTAAAGCTGGAGGAAGGATAAACGCTTATCCCCAAAAATTGAATAATTAATTTTATAAATTTTTATATATATAATTATATAATGAAAAGGCTACTGTATCTAGGATCGGACGATGATTTAACGCCGATTATATCGTATCCAGACATAAAACAGTTCGTTTATGTCGATCAATTACCACGAAATTATCATGCGCACTATGGAATCAAATATTACAAAGGAATCTATATTCCTCAATATGTCCATTCAAAAAAGGATATGGTTCAAGTTTTAGTTGATAAAATGAAAAAACAGTTTCAAGATATTCTTGTTCGACGTGATGGAGATAAATTAGAAATCAGATTTGAAAAAAACCGGACTCTAACATATTGGTTAAATACACTATTACCAACATTTACCGCAAAAAATCAATTTAAGAAAATAAAAGAGGTTGATGGAAAAGAAAAATATGATTATTATGATTCAACAAATTTAACAAAAGAGATAATTGATAGTATGCTCAAATGTAATGTATTATTCATAAAAGGATATTATCCTGCGTTTCCAATATTGAGAATGTTGAAAGTCAGAACAATAATAACTCCTTCATATATATTGGAATATCATCATTCAAGTAAAGATGGATTTTCATCTGGGAAAAAATACGGTGAAATTGATTTGAGAAAAGTTTTTTCTGAAAAGAATTTAATTTTAGATGAAAAATTACATGAATCATCTTAGTCATTTCATTTTTGAAAATATCTATAATAAAAGTCAATTAGTTAAATTATTCTCTTGAAATATGTAGAAAATATTTATTATCATTTTTACTACTTTCCTTTATCTTTATATTTTCTGATATTTTTCCACAATTTGATACAACATCTTTTATAATATCAATATTTACTTGATAAACTTCTTTATATTTACGATATTGGAACTTTTTCATAAACATTTTAGCACATTTTTCAACACTATCAATATCATCAGTCTCAAAATAATATAGTATATTTATATCATCAGATAATGGTGATTGATGTGATTTAAGTCGTTGTTTCAAATCTTTTGTTTTTCCTATTTTATATAGCGAATTATGAGGAGAATTTGGAGTTTCAAATACATAAATAACACCTTTTTTTGGATATACTTTTGGTTTTTGATTATTTTCTAATTTTTTTATTTTTTCTTGTAATCCTTGAATAATATAATCTTTATATTTGAATAATGTTTCTTCGACTTTAATAAAATATTCTCTAACTTCATTACCTTTTTTTGACTTTGTAAGCTGACAAACTTTTTTGAAACAAAATGGAGTTAAATATGTTGCCTTTAATGTATGACCACCTGAACCTTTTTTTTCTACTTTTGTTGAAATATGAATATAATCTATATTTTTTTTATAACTTTTTTTTAGTGTTTCACGCAATACTTTAATATTAACATTTAACCATTTTGTAATTTTTTTTAAATCAATTACAAAATCAGTTTCAGATGTATTGTAATTATATAAATTAAAAAAATCTTCAATAAATATATTTGAAATAGAAGTATATTTCTTTAAAAATTCTTTAATTTCCATATAATATATAAATATTTTAATTTTGACTTCCGGTTATCCAGAAGTCAAAATAATATTATTCTAAATAATCCAAAATAAATATATTTTATAAAAAAGTGGATAGAAGAAGTATTGATAGCGCTATCAAATCCAAAAGAATATATCGATAAATCAAGTGATTACAGCAAGAAATATATCAGAAATCCATATTATCACATATGTCATTTAGCACTGAAAAACATTTATGAAAAGAATAAAAAGTTGTTCAATGGAGCAAAAATATATGATTGTAATGAAACAGCGTTTTATTATCAAAGAAAAACCCCAAATTTGAAATATCTATTCAAGAATAAATTTGATAAAAGTCGGCTCATGATAAAATTGACAAAAGGACACCGTCGAGAAATTGATTTACAATATTTTGATAAAAGTTTGGTTGCGTAATTATTTGAAAATTTATTTTTTAGAAATTGCGTTTTTCAAGATTAGATAAATATATATGACGCAACCTCCCAAAAAGAAGCCCGCATACAATAAAGGCGGGTATGGTTCTTTCAACGGCGAAAAGAACGTCCCCAAAAATAAAAATGTTCCGCCGTTGCCACCACTTCCCCCGCGTGATGACGTCCAAATCTACGTAAATCCAAATAATCCAGCGGATTTTATTTTCTTGGATTATTCTCCGGCGCCTCCGGTTCCTCCAAAGGCGGTTCCAGCTCCTGCGCCTCCATACGATTATCGCGATGATGAATCAGAAGACGAAGATTTGCTCAAACTCCGGCGCCTCGTTAAAAATGACAAAATATTAAGCAATAATCGACCGTCGATGAGATGGACCCACCCAATAGAGGACATCGCGGACCTTTTACATCTCTCATACGCCATCGAAAAACACAACTATACCAATATTTCACTCAACCAGTTCCATCTCCTTCAATTACAGGCCCCCCTCCAAAAATTGAATGACCTAATCGGGATGGAATCAATAAAAGCTGGTATTTTCAACCAGCTCGTATTCTTTTTACAAGATATTGAGCCACAGTTTCCACAAATGCTACACACCTGCGTTCAAGGACCGGCCGGATGCGGAAAAACGGAACTCGCCAATATACTGGCCGATATTTACGCAAATTTGGGAATCATCCGAGAGGCGAAGGTCGTCGTCGCGAAGCGCAGTGATCTGGTCGCTGGGTTTCTCGGGCAGACCGCCATTAAAACGCAGGAGGTCATTGATTCCGCTAAGGGGGGTGTGTTGTTGATTGATGAGGCGTATTCACTCGGGAATGAAGAGAAGAAGGACTCCTTTGCGAAAGAATGTATCGATACAATAAATCAGAATCTGACAGAAGGTAAGGCGGATTTCATTTGTATAATAGCCGGATACAAGGAGGATTTGGAGAAGTCGTTTTTCGCCTTCAATTCGGGGCTGGAACGGCGCTTTCCTTATAGATACACAATCGATGACTATACGCCGGAGGACTTGTGTAAAATATATCAGACCATTTTGGGCCGGAGCGGGTGGAAAATAAAAGGGGATGATGAAAAGAAGATGGAGGACTTTTTCAGGAAGGAGCGGGTGAGCTTCAAGTTTAACGGGGGCGATTTGGAGAATTTCGTCCATTTCTCCAAATTGGCTTTCGCGAAAAATAAGATATTTAATGTTCGGGATAATCAGAAGATTATTCAGATGGAGGATGTTTTGGTGGCATTTGAGATGTATGGGGCGAATAAGAATCGGGCGGGGAATGAAGTGTCGGCGCCTCCGATGTTTATGTATACTTAGGGGGAACTTAGAGTTCCCCCCTCCTCTTTATATATCTATATTATATGAAATATAAAGTTCGGTATATTTATAAAGCACAACCTCATTTTTACACCTTTGCACATTTAAAACGCCGATATTGAAGTATATCTTATTGTGTT
>VFQS010002601.1_pt1 | contig 14612 bp, 11 predicted proteins | sample 3512361 | NCBI WGS metagenome assembly VFQS01 (sample SAMN10412375, study PRJNA504923) | tailings metagenome | isolation source: Relicate 1 Philex TSF3 active mining | place: Philippines
AATTTAATATTATTTGAAAATTTGTAATCAAAAGAATTTGAATTATCATCAAATGGATTTTTAAATCCAGCTATAGAAATATTTAAAATTCCATTATATGTAATTTTAAAAATTAATTTTATTAATATTCTTCCTTTAGGTAAAGGTGGTATACCAATTATTTTATAAGATCCTATTAAATTATTATTATCACAAAATTCATCAATACCTTCATAAACCAAAATATCAATGTTTCTTTGACAATCATAAGAAGTTGTAAAAATATTTTCAATACTAGTAGGTATTTTTGAATTTTTTTTAATCATTATTGACATTTTATTATCTGGTGAAGATATACCAATATTCATAGGAATAATATCTAATAAAGTAATTTCATTTTCTATTCTAGTTAATTTATTTAATAAACAAGCACCATCTGCAACAATTGTTTTATATAATAAATTATTTTTATCTATAACTGACTTTGCTAATTCTAAATCAGTAATTTTTATTAAACTAAATAATTTTGTATATAATAATGGAATTTGTGTTGGACCACCAATCAAAATTATATTATCTATATCATATTTTTTACTCATATTAATCACAGATTTTAACATTTCATTAATTAATTCGTTTATAAGTAAATTAAAATATTGTCTTGTAAAAGATATTTTTATTGTATCTTTTATTAATATTTCACCATTCTGTTTGATTGGTACATCTTCTAAAGTTATATTATAACTATTTGTAAATGTTAATTTTATTTTAATTTCTTCAGAGTATTTTTTTAATTTATTTTTAAATTTATCATTATCTGGATCTATATTATATTTTTTATAAATATCCATTAATATAATATTATCAATATCTAATCCACCTAAATTACTATTACCATCAATATCTAAAATTTCACAAGTATTATTTTCATAATGAAATTCTATAACAGTAGTATCTATAGTTCCACCTCCCAAATCATATATAATAAATTTTTTATTAGATAAACAATTATTATAAAAATGTTTTATATAATAAATAGCTGCAGCAGTTGGTTCATTATAAATTCTATAAATTTCAAAACCAGCATTTTCAACAGCAGTTTTTAATTGATTACGTTGAAGATCATTAAAATATGCAGGAATAGTTATAGCTATTTTTATTTTTTCATCTAAATTTAAATTAAGTTTATTACAAATAATATTTTTTAAACCAATAAAGTATAATTTAATTAAATCTATTATTGATATTTTTATTATTTTATTGTTAATTAATATTTCAAAAAAAATAATATCTTCATCTAAAAAATATTTATTTGAAAAATTATTTAATAATTCAGTTATTAATATCTTACTATTTTTATTTAAACCTAAAAAACGTTTAAATTGATAAAAATAATTATTATATATTTTATTTTGATTTATAGCCTCATTTGCACTGTGACCAATTGTATAATTTTTATTATATTCTAAATTAGTAGTAGATGCTTCTTCAATTATTTCGTTATCATAAAAATAAATAGTAGTGGGTATTAAAATATCACCAGTAAAATCATCAAAAATATGTTGAATACAATTTATATATTTATTATCATCAATAATAGATATTACAGTATTACATGTGCCAAAATCAATCGAAATATACATTATAATATTAATTATAAATAATTATAATTTTAAATTCTAGAAATAATAAAAAAAAGTTTTTCTTGATATATATGTGACATTAAATATGATATTTCACCATAATGATTTATATTCTCATTATTTTTTGTTAATATTTTTGAAAAATTATTTTTATCATAAAAATAGATATTATCAAAAGGATGACTTTTATTTCCACTTAAAAAACCAATTTTTATAATTACTGGTATTAAATATTTTTTATCTATATTTTGTGAGTTTTCTTCCATCAATTTATCTATATTTATTTCTTGATCAGGTGGAAATGTTTTTTGACATATACATTTATATAAACATCTTTTATTTATATTATCAATAACTAAATTAATTTCATCTATATCCTTACTTAAATGTTTATAAATATTAAAAATTTTTAATTGTTTTATAATACTTGTTGTATTAAATATAGAAGAATCTACTAGATCTATAAAACCATCAATATCATTATTTTTTATTATATCTGTAATTTTTAAAAAGTTATCAAGTTTATCCATAATTGATCTAATCATATATTCTATTAAAATAACTGTTTTGTGATTGTAAAATTGTTTATGTAAGTCATATCTTGTTCTATAAATTTTATAAATATCATAACTAACTTTTTCAGGAAAACAAATATTATTGTCAACTACTTTAGCATGATCAATAATTCTTGATAATTGAAATGGTGTGTTTAAACCTAAATAAAATGAATCTCGGCATAAATAATCAAGTTTATCTACATCTAAACCATTCAAACTATTAGATATAATTTGAAAAATAAAATTATTAGATGTATCTACATTTGGACATATTAATTCTGAAATAAATTTATAAGCATCGTGATTAATAAATTCACTAATCTTATAAATTTCATCATTTTCTATAATTGTAGATGTCTCAATAATTTTTTTTAAAATTATTATCGATCTATTTTCATGTTCTATAAAATCTAAATTTTCTAATTCTTTTTTACTCCCTAACCACTCATCAAATAAATGACTAAATGGACCATGTCCAATATCATGACATAATCCTGCTATTTTAATTAACTCTATTAAATAATCATCAATTATGTGACATTTTAAATTTTGTAAAAATTTTATATTTTCCGGTGTATCTTCTAAATTTAAATTTGTTAATGCATAATTTCTAATAAATGGTATTTCTAAAATAGTTTTATTAATTACTTTTGGTTCAGAATTTTGAATAATATTATTTAAATATTTTTGAGCTAAATGATATGTTCCTATTGAATGTTCAAATCTTGTATTATTTGCATTTGAAAATACATAGTAACAAACACCTAATTGATGTAAATATCTTAATCTTTGAAAATATTTTGTGTTAATTATGCAATTAGCAATTTTAGTGGTAGTTATTGTATCGTGTATAACATCTCTATATATTTTAGCTTTTTCTAAGAAAATCATATAATTATATAATTATTATATAATTATTTACTTAATCAATTTTTATAATATTATAAAAAAATTATTAAATACATGATAAAAATGCACTTGTTAATATTAAATAATTAGCAGAAGATTTACTCATAATATAGGAATAATTTGATAAAATATTTATTAATTCAATACGTAAATCTTCTTTTTCTAATTCTTTATTTTTTATATATTGTATAAAATGTAATAATACATCTAATGAATTATAACCTTGATTTTTAAATTCATCTATTATTTTTGCAATCATGCTTGCATCTTTATTTTTAATTCCTAATAATAGATTTTCTAATATTTTTTTTGATGGTATATCGCAAATACTATTTATATTTTCTATATTTACTTCTTTTTTACTTATATGTGTTAGTTCTAAAATATTTATTGCATGACGTATATCTTTTTGTGTTATATCAAACACATATAATAATGAATTATCATTATATTTAATATTTTCATTTTCACAAATATATTTTAATCTATTTAAATAATGATTAATAGGAGGATTTGTAAATCTAATTATTACACATCTACTTTGTATAGACTCAATAATATCAGAGGAATTATTACATGTAAATGCAAATCTAGTTTGTGGATATTTTTCCATTAATAAATTTATTAATCGTTGTGCCTTTTGTGTTATATTATCTGCTTCATCTAAAATAAGTAATTTATGATTTGCATAATTTTCTTCATAACAAACCTTTTTTTTACAAAAGTTTATTATTGTTTCTTGAACAGATTTAATACCTCTATCATCTGAAGCATTTAATTCCAGAACAGTATCATGAATATTTTTTTTTGAATATATTGATCTAGCTATACAATGAATTGTAGAAGTTTTTCCAACACCTGATTTACCAGTAAAGATAATATTGGGTATATCTTTATATTTAATTATATTATTAATTTTATTCAATATTATTTTATCTAATACTAATTCTTCTATTTTCCGTGGTCTATATTTTTCTGAAAATGGTAATGTATCTTTATTCATTATATTTCATATATAATATTATACTTAAATTTATTATTATCAATTTTTATTATTTCTATTTAAATAAAAATTAATTATATATCTATTATGACTGATAATATACAAAAAATTATTACTGATAATAAATTAGATTTAGTAGATGAAGCTATTAATTCATTATCTTTATCAGATACATCATCTGATACTTCTTCTAAAAAATCTAAATTAAAAAAAAGTCTATCATCTATAACAACAACTTTAAATTCAGATACTGATATGGAATATATTTGGGAAAAATCAAGTAAATCTAATTTAAAAACAGAAAGTTCAGATTTTATTTGGGATAAATTTTACAAAAAAAATAAATCGAGTAAATCAAGCAGATCAAGTAAATCAAGTAGATCAATTCCATCAATAATATCTAATAAAAATAATAATATTTTATTAGAGAAAGATAATTTATCAATTACGATAGATAATAATAATAATGTCAAGATAACATTTAAATAATTATATAATGATATAATTTTTTATAAATAAAATAAAAATTTATCAAAATTATTATTTTATTATATTTATATATATAAATGTATTATTATGAAAAATATATTAAATATAAAAGAAAATATGTAAACTACATAAAATCATTACAATTTGGAGGTGCAAAACCATTAAATAATATTATTAAAAATATTAATTTATTTACTAATCCTGATATGGAAGAATATTTAAATCCTATTTATGGACTTGTTATGTGTGAAACTGATTATATTGTTCATAATTATGATTTATATGTAAAAAATTTTATAAACACAAATGATAGTCAAATAATAAAAAATATTTCAAAAAGATTACCTGAAACTGTAAAACCATCAGATGAAATTACACAAAATATTAGACCAATTGATATTGGTAGATATATTGCAATTTTATATGTTTGTAAAGAAAATGTAGATTTTATAATCTATGGAAAAGAAAATAAAATTACCTTAAAAACAATTAATGAGGCAAAACAAAATTATTTTAATAAAAAAGATACCAAAAATATTGAGATATGTGATGAAGATATTTTAAAACTAACAAAATTTATAGATAAAAATAAATTAATTAAGAGAAATTTTAAATTTAATAAAATAGAAAAAATTAATTTTTATATTCTTTTGTATTGTTTATGGTGGATCACAAATAATAAAAATGATATAAAGGATTATTATGATGGTATTAATGAAGTTTTTAACATTGTTAATAAATATTTGGGAGAAAAACATATTGAAATTATAAATATACCCTCAAATTTTATATCTGACATTTTTACTCTTGAAGAATTAATACAAAAACCAAATAATGATAGCTTTGAATTATGTATATTTAAAATAATTGAAACATTTAAAGTAATTGATTATGAAAAGTCTTACAACCTTTGTAATCCTAAATTTACATTTCCAGATTGTGGTGAAACAACTGCGAGAAATTTAATTAATTTAATATGTTTTCATGAAAACAAATTTAATATTGAAATATTAAAAGAATTAGGTGCTATTAATGAATTAATAGAATATTATACAACTTTTAATAATTTTAGTGCACAAACTTCTACAGATGTATCAAAAATTTATAATGATTATTTAAATCCAAGAGATGCTTGGAGTAAATTAATTACAAATTTTGCTAATAATAATATTGTATTTATACAAGAATGTCCAAGTGATAAATGTAAAAGATTTGAATTAAAACCTGGATTATCACATGATAAACAAACAACAAATTTTTTTCAATTAATTAAAAATTTATTGACATCAATAGAAGAATGGGATGATTTACTTGTTAATAATATTGAAGAAATAAATGAAGAAATAGATAATGGAACAAGGGAAATAATAATTTTTCATAAAATTTATAATGAAATAATAATAAAATTAGAAGAACGCCATTATTATATGAAAATAGAACAAAAAAATTTAAATTATAATTATTCTCATATATGTAATGAAAACCAAAAAAATTTTTTAAATATTTTAACTGATAAAATAAAAATTAATAAAGATAATTATTTATGGAAAAAATTTACAGATGAAACATTTATCAATGAATATGAAGAAGATGACGATGACGACGATGATGTATATAAATTAAGAAAAGAATTATTAGAATTATCATCTACATATAAATTTGATATTTATTTAAGGGAAAATTTAACTATTAATACTGATAGAGATTTAAAATTAGTTGATATAAATAAATTAGAATTTAATGATTATAGATATAAGAGTAACGATAATTTTGAATTTGTAAAAAAAATTCCAGAATTACAATATTTATCACATGAATTTTCAAATTATTTTGAAATTACTGAAATAGATTTATCACCATTAAGTAATATCATATTTATTAATACTTTATTACTAGGTTGTGAAAAATTAAAAAGTATAAATTTATCACCCTTACAAAATGTTACTGAAATTGGTGACGGATTTTTAATTGGCTGTAAAAGTTTAACAAGTGTAAATTTGTCACCTTTTAATAAAGTTGAATCTATTGGTAATGAATTTTTAAGTAATTGTAACAGTTTATCGAATGTAGATCTTTTACCTTTAGAAAATATTACAACTATTGGTTATGGTTTTTTAGCTAATTGTTATAAATTAGAATATATAAACCTATCACCATTAAAAAATATTACAAATATTGGTTCACAATTTTTAAGTGAGTGTATTAATTTAAAATCTATAGATTTGTCTCCTTTAAAAAATGTTACAACTATTGATAATGCATTTTTATACAAATGTAAAAAATTAAAAAGTATAAATTTATCATCTTTAACAAAAGTTAAATTTATTAGTGATGAATTTATGGCTTATTGTAGTAGTTTAGAAAGTATAAATTTATCACCTTTAGAAAATGTTACTGAAATTGGTGAAGAATTTTTAATTGGCTGTAAAAGTTTAATAAGTATTGATTTGTCACCTTTTAATAAAGTGGAATCTATTGGTAATAAATTTTTAAGTATGTGTATTAATTTAAAATCTATAGATTTGTCTCCTTTAACAAAAGTTAAAATTATTGGTTATGAATTTATGGCTAATTGTAGTAGTTTAGAAAGTGTAGATATATCATATATGGAAAATCTAACAGAAATTTATGATGATTTTTTAAGTGAAAACCGTAAATTAAAAAAAATAATATGTACTAATAAACAAAAAGAAATATTAATGATAAATAATTCAAATCTAGAAAAGAAAATAATAATTAAAAATTAGTTAGTAATTATTGCCTTTTTATTTCTTCCAAATCCATATCCAGTTATTACTTGATCATTATTTTGTATACATAAATTAGTATTTTCTTTAATTATAGGATTATTTTCTTTTATAATTAAATTCTCTTCTATAAATTTTTCATCATCTATATCATCAAATAGAATATTTATGTAATTTTTATTTTTATCATCGGTATCTTTATATATGTAATTTTCATCTTCAAAAAAGAAATTTTGAATGTACCAATTATTAATACCATAAATTTCATTTCGTTTAGTAGACCATTTTTGATATATTGATAATAAATCAGATATATCGATAACTAAGGGAATTGATGTCAAGTCATCTAATTTATCTTTTCTTAAAATTCTTCCTATAGATTGAGTAACTGTTTTTTGTTGTTTTATTGGTAAAGCTAATAAAATTGTATCTAATCTATCAATATCTAATCCTTCTTCGGCTAATTGTAAAGTAGCAAATATTATATCACCATCTTTTTCAGCCATCTTTCTCTCTCCTTTTTTGGTACTACCCATATAATAATATGTATTGTATATATGTTCTTCATCTGCTTCTTTTATTAGTTTATCTACTCCTTTTTTTATTTTAGTTAAATGATCTATTCTGGAACTTAAAATTAATATTTTCCTTCCAAAAGATCTTAAACTATCTATTAATTTTATTATAAGATTAGTTCTAGAATTAATTAATGATAAATTTTCATTCATTTTGGTATGATTAGGTCTCATTTCACCATTAATCCATCTTTTTTTTTCTTTGAATAGAAAATCATTAGTCTTAAACATTATTTTTTTTATTAATACACGATAATCATATTTTTTTTTCATTTGATATATAATATCTCCTATCCAACTATTAACTACTTTCATCATTCCATCTTGTCTTTCTGGTGTTGCTGATAAACCAATAGTATATTCTGCAGAAGTTTTTAATAATGTTTTTGAAAACATATTTGAACCTAGATGATGAACTTCATCTAATATTACTAAACCAAATTCATTAAGAACATTTTGATCATAATTAATTGCTGAAATAGAATGTATCATACCTATTACTATATCATAATCAGTTTGAAAAGATTTTTGTCTAATTATTCCTACAGTTGCATTAGTAAATTTTTCTATTTTTTCTTTCCATTGATCTAAAAGAAATTCTTTATGAACAAGAACAAGTGTTTTTAGTCCCAACATACATGCAATAGCAATTGCTAAAATAGTTTTACCTCCACCACAAGTTAATTTTATAATTCCACCTTTTGGTAAATTAACTGATTTTTTAAATAAATCCATAACATAATTAATAATATCTTTTTGGTAATCTCTAAGAGATCCTTTAAATGTTATATTAATATTTTTATGTACATATTTGTATTTACTAATTTTAAAATTTAAACAAGTAATTTTTTTATTATCAATAATTAAATTATCATCAATATTTATTTTATTTGTAAATTTAGGAAGAACTATATATTTATCATCCTCGTAAAATATTTCGTATGGTTCTATTTCGGCATTCATTAAACCTTGTTGAGGTTTAACAGTTAATTTTTCTTTTATAAAGTGTAAAATATTATCATTTATTTTAGATTTTTTTATGCATAAACCATAATTATTAAGATAACAATTAATTGTATATATCATATGATATAAATATATATATATTTAACCTATATACATTTAACATCAATTTTTATAATTATATATATATAAAAATTTATTGGAAACAAGAGACACCTTTTATAGTTACAATATTACTATTTTTTATGATATTATTAAAATCATTATTCTCTAATAATTTTTTAGGAATTCTATATTCAAAAAAACCAAAATTATCAATAATATAATAAACATTCTCAAAATTTTCAAGATTATGCATACGTTTTGAAAAGCGATAACTTAGATATTTAACATCTATATTGTTCATAATTATATATATTAATTTTTATAAATTAATATATATTCATTTTTTTTAGTAGGTATATTTTTTTATAATACATTTATATATGTTATATAAAATTGTTAATCATATTAATGATACATATAAAGATTTACAAAATGATAATATAACTTTTTTAATTTTATTATTAGTTTTAATATTATATGGAAGCTTATATATAAAAAGTATAGCACCTATAACTATAAATCTATATAATAGTAATTATTTTAAGTTTCTCTTGTTTATTCTAATTTCATATATATTAACTATTAATATTTCATTATCCATATTTCTTATTATTCTTATTTTATTAACCCTACAACAAGTATCAATAAATAATATTAATAAAGATATTACAATATAAATATATTTATAAAAATTGAAAAAATATTTATTATAATTAAGGATTTATTTAGGATGTCTCGTGCAAATACAACATCTACAGAATTAGCTCGCTTGTATACTGGTTATGATTATGATAAATCCTTAAAAGATGGAATATATGGATTACCAGATGTTCTTCCAGATAGTTATAAAATTATAGATAGAACACTAAAAGATACAGGAATTTTTGAAAGAGCTGAAGAATATACAGGAAAAAGTTATGTAGATTATTTTATTGCTGAAGAAGTAAGTGATTTTATTATTAGTGAATTTAGATACAGTTTATCTGCTAAAGATATAGAATTAAGATTAAATATGTCACAAGAAAGATGGTTTTTTTTTCTAGATCGTTTTGATCAAATTAAGGGTAATATGTAAATTATATAACAAAATAAATGATTAAAATATTTTTATAATATGTAATAAGTATAAAAATAATTAATTAAAATAATATAGATAAAATAAATTAAATTTTTATTTTATTAATATATAAATTTTATATAAATATATATATATCTAATGACTGAAAATTCAATATCAAAAATGGATATTATAATTATTATAATATTGTCATTACTAGTTGCTTTTATAATAGGTTTTAATATAATTCAACTTATAGATAATAAACTTAGTTCAGTTTCAATTAATGTCCCTCCATCAAAATGTAGTATTCCTCCTATATATTTAAATTTGGATAAAGATAAAACAATAAAATTAAATAATTATATAAACGAAGAAACAAAATTAGAAAATATGTCTAATACAGAAAGTATTATAGAAAATTATGGTAATTTACCGGATGATGTTACAGAAATGACAAAGTTAGATTATCAAAATATATCTAATAATAAAGCAACATTAATAATAAATAAAAATGATCAAGATACTATAACTGATTTATCTGATAATTATAATACGATGAATAATTTACCATTTTTAGTAGATCCAAATAATAATAAGGATGGTTATTTAAAGAATAAGGTAAAGTTAGTTGAAAATAAAAATAGTCCACTATTAAAATTAGATAAAATATATAAAAATAAAATTGATAGTAATATTAAAAATTGTCCACCTGAAAAAAAATTATATGATGGATATAATAAATATAATGATTTACGTAAAGATAATTTTGCTAATGTAACAGCAATTGGTAAAAATTTAATAGTACCCTATACATCCTATCCGATTGCTTCATAATAATTATATAAATAAAATATTAAATAATTAATATTTTAGTATAATAAATATTTTATAAAGATTTATTTAGAACCTTTTTTAGAATTTTTTTTTCTGGAATTTTTAAGATCAGCTGCAACTTTTTCAATTTCACCTAAAATTTTTCCTTTAGAGTTTTTAGATAAATAATCTTCAAATAATTCTAATTTTTTTTTATTAACAGCCTTAAAATCTTTTGGATCCTTAACAGAAGTTTTAGCATCATCTCCAAATTTTCTAGCTACATAAGTAATTAATGCAGGACTAATATTATACCCTACTTTTTCAGAAATTATTTTATTAGTTTTTTGACTTTCTGCTAATGCAGGAGGAAGCTCTCTTTTTAAAGAAGATTTTTTTTTTGAGGCCTTTTTTTTTCCACCAACCATTTCTTCATTCATATCATTCATTGGAATACTTCTTGCCATTTTTTTTGATCCTTTTTTAGATCCTTTTTTAGATCCTTTTTTAGATCCTTTTTTAGATCCTTTTTTAGAACTTTTTTTAGAACTTTTTTTAGAACTTTTTTTAGAACTTTTTTTCTTTCTTCCACCTGATTGTGTAAGTGCATTATTATTTAAATTTAAGTCTAAATTAAGATCATTTTGATCATTAGAGTTGTCATCGTCGTTACAAAATAATTTTTTTAAATTTTGTTTAGTTAAATTTTGCATTATATATATATATATATATATAATATAAAAATTGAATATAAAATAATAAATATTAATCTATATATTATTATGGGAGTTCCTGGATTTTTTAAATGGTTACTAGAAAATAAAAGTAAATTAAAATCCAAAAATTTAATAAAAAATAATATAGAAAAAAAGGTTAAGTATTTAATGTTAGATACGAATTGTCTTCTTCATCCGTGTGTAAATTGTGTAAAAGATAATTATTTATCAGGAAAATTAACATTAAAAAAAGATATATCCATTAGAGAAGCAATTGAAGAAGAAATAAATAAATTAATTGAAACAAGAATTGAAGATATGATTAATAAGATAAATCCTGAGTTAATTTATATAGCAATAGACGGTGTTGCACCTTTAGCCAAAATTTTACAACAAAGACAGAGAAGACATAGATATTTATATGATACAAAAATTAAACTAAAAGATAATATGAATAACGAGATACAAAATATTATAGTAGAAAGAGTTACAGATGATGGGATTATAATTCCGTCTCTCCCAGTATCATCAATAGAATTAACACCTGGTACTGATTACATGGAAAGAATAAATAAAAGAATGATAGAATTTGTAAAAAGAATAGGAAATGAGAAAAAAATAAAATATATTTATTCATCCTACCATGTAGAAGGAGAAGGTGAACATAAAATATTACAATATATAAAGAATAATATTACCAAAGGAGATACTATAGCAATATATGGATTAGATGCAGATTTATTATTTTTAGCATTATCATTAGATATAGAACATGATTTATATATTATGAGAGAAAAATCAATATTTCAAAATAAAAAAGTAGAAATAGATGAGGAGATGTCATATAATTATGTAGAAATTAAGGAATTACATTCATTGATATGTAAATTAAATATAAATACATATGATTTCATAATGTTATGTTATTTAATAGGTAATGATTTTATACCAGGATTATTAACAACTGAAATTAAACGTAGAGGATTAGATAAGTTAATAACGAGTTATGAAGAAACAAGGAAAATAATTAATAAAAATATTGTAGATAAAATAAATGATAAAATAATTATAAATTATGATGTAATTTATGAGATTTTTAAAAAATTAGAATACACAGAACGCGGTATATGGAGAAATATTAATAGAGATAAAATGGATATAACAGAAGAACAGAAACAAGAAAATTTTAAAAAATTTTTAACAGGTCAAAATATGAATACAGATTGTTTAGAAAAAATAGAATTTTCATCAGAAACAGAATACTATAATTATTATTTAGGAATAAATGAGTCAGTAGTAGATAAAAATACAATAAAGAAGATGGTAAAAGATTATATTACGGGTATGGAATGGTGTATAAATTATTATTTGGATGATTGTAAATCATGGTCCTGGGGTTATAATTTTATGATAGCTCCATTAATAAGCGATATATTAAAATATTTTCCAAATTTAATTAAAATAGAAAATAACTCAAGAGAATTATGTCCTGTAGAACAATTATTATTAGCAATACCTATAGATACATATAAATACGTTGTTAATAAATATATAATAAAAAAAATAAAAGAAAATAAAGAAATAGGATATATGTTTCCTGAAAAATTTGATTTAGATGTTAATAAAGAAACAATTTATTGGAAATGTCAGGTTAGAATACCAATGGTAGAATATTTTGAATATATAAAAAATATAAAATTAATTAATATTATTGATGAGAAAAATTTAATTTTAAATAATATAAATAATTAAAATATAAATAATTTTTTTAATATAAAATATTTAAATTGTAAATAAAAAACAATATAACAAAATAAAACATGTGTTTATTAATAAATAACATTTTATTCTTTATTAAATATATTAATAAATGGAAAATGATAAAAATAATAATTCAATATCAACAATTCAGAATAGATTATTTAATATTAAAAAACTTATGGAGATGTCAAATTTAGAAATAACAAATCCTTTAAATAATGTAGATGATAATGTTGAGACTGATTTTTTTATAGGACAAAAAGATAAAGATAATAAAAGTAATGATACAAGAACAGTCTTAGGAAAAAAATCATTAAATTTTTATAAAGTTATAAATAGATTAGATAGTAAATTAATTTATATAAAAAGTGGAGCATATGGGAATACATTTAAAGGTATAGTATCTGATGAAAAAGATAATGAAGTAATGTCTTTTGCAGTTAAAGTTGTAGCATATCCCAAAAAAGATGGCTATGGATCTATTTATAGTATTTCTCGTCCTGAGAATGCTGAAATTTATATGTTAAAATTATTATCTTATTTTGTGGTTAAATGTCAAACACCTCATATAATATTACCAATTAGTACATTTAATACAAGTATCAAACCTTTTTTAAAATTACAGGAAGAAGATATAGTACCATCAGATAATACAAAATATGCAGATTTTATAAAAAATTATCAAGAAGGTAATTATTATGAAAATGTATCAGTAATAATATCAGAATGGGCAAATAGAGGTGATATGGGTATGTTTTTAAAAAAAAATTATAAAAAACTACAATTAATACATTGGCAATGTATATTATTTCAAATAATATCAACACTAGCAGTTATACAAAGTAAATATCCATCTTTTAGACATAATGATTTAAAAGCCAATAATATATTAATATCCAAAATTGATACATCAAATAAAAAATTATTGTATAAAGTTAATAAAAAAGAATATATATTACCAGCTATAGGTTATTGTATATATTTATGGGATTTTGATTTTGCATGTATTCCAGGAATAGTAGAAAATTGTAAAGTTTGTCAAGAATGGACCAAAAAAATTAATATAACACCAGAACAAAATAGATATTATGATATTCATTATTTTTTTTGTACATTAATTTATAAGGGATTTTTACCAGAATTAATGTCAGATAGTGATGTTCCAAATGAAGTTAAAAAATTTATTAATTATGTATTACCAGAAGAATATAGACCAAATAATGAAAGTAATTATGTTAATAAAAGATGTAGATTATTAGTAAATCATGAATTATATAAACCAGTTGATTTAT
>VFQS010002602.1_pt1 | contig 14612 bp, 9 predicted proteins | sample 3512361 | NCBI WGS metagenome assembly VFQS01 (sample SAMN10412375, study PRJNA504923) | tailings metagenome | isolation source: Relicate 1 Philex TSF3 active mining | place: Philippines
GACATTTGCGGCACCCAATAGCCTCGCTTGCCATTGTGGGCATCGTCAACTCCGCCTAAAACCAAAGAGGGGAACTTATCTCCATACATTCTGGCACCATTGACTTGCCCACCCATGACCATCCAGTGACTTCCCCAAGCATGGTCTGAACCATTACCAGCGGCAGGATCAAGCGTACGATTGAACTCACTGGTCACAAAGACTGCGACTTCATTGGCCATGCCTGCTGCAGAAATGGCTTGATCGAAAGCAGCCAAAGCATCTGCCAATTGTGCAAGTTGCGTATCTTGATCTTCTGTGCCTGCATTTGTGCTTGTATTGCGTTGATTGGCGTGTGTGTCGAAACTGCCCCACTCCGTGAAATAAACTTGACGGGTAGAACCACTGGCCTTGTAAAAAGGCAGTGTCTGCGCAAAGAAGCGCATACGCCGGCCAATTTCATTGTCTTTGAATGCAGCTGCAGGTTCTGTTGCAGATTTGCTAGCAACAGCCAGTTCTCTTGTATCTAAGAATGCACCTCGAAATGTCCTTGCATACTCAGCTTCAACACTGGTCGTTGATTGCAAGCGCGACAGTGACTCCAAAATTTGGGTCCACCTGTTGTTGGGATCTGTTAAGTCGGCAGAACCAAAGTAGCGGGAGTTACCTGTATTGGCGTTAACAATTCGACTTCGCTGTCCAAGCACCAAGGTGCCGTTACTACTGCTTAGTGCAATCAAGGGTGCTTTTAAAGATGCATTACCACCTAGCGCTTCAATTGCACGACCACCCCAACCACTTGGATCTTCATCTCCCATCCATCCTTGGATGTATTGAGATTGCTCTGGATGAGAGTATAGAAATGGTGGCAGCACAGCTTTTCCATACAAGACGTCTGCAGCGGTGGTAGGTTTGATTAACGCACCGGCGTTGACCAAGAATGCCAACCTGCCACTTTTAAATACGTTGGCTAAAGGCGACATGGCTGAATTCAAACCCATGCTGTGACCTAAGTAACTACCCGATAAAGGTGTTAAGGCATCTTTTTTAACAGCAATGCTTGGTCGTGATTTTTCATAGTCAGCATAGGCTGCGTCCATCGGCACAATCATGTCATTTGCATCATTGCCACCATTGAGGTGAATCACAATCAGTGCTTTGTAACCGGCCAAACCAGCTGAGAAGCTGCTCATGGAATAAAGACTTGAACCTAGTCCCACCCCAACACCAGCAGCCAGAGAAAGTTTTTTGAGAAAATCGCGGCGAGCATTCATTTCACAACTCCAAAGGTTGGCGTACTGATTAGCACTTCCAACAAGCGAGCAAATTTTTGCACAGGGGTTTGAGTGGCCAATTCGTTGGACAATAAATTCTTAGCACCAAGCCTTAACGTTGCGGGCATTGCCCCTTTACAAAATCGTTCACTGATTAAAGCAATTAAAGCCTCATCCGATTTTTCAACCGCTTTAACAAATACATCAAGCTCACAGCCAGCATTGATGAAGTTACTCAGCATTTCCATTTCATAGCTAAGTGCACTAATTCTTCTTCTCACCTCATCTGATCGGAGTAATTTTTGTTCAGGTGCTGGCGTTAATGATTCTGGTGCTTTGTGGTTGGGTGCAAAGTAACCAAATACATTAGGAGCCGCATAAATTCTTTGTGTCCAAACAGAAATGATTCTGCCTTCACCTTGACGAGACATTACCGTGGAGGTACAGCCCAGCGCTCGCATTGTGCTTGTGAAATGCAATAAAGGCTCCTTGATTTTTCCAACTCGGGCAATTTGTCGAGTGGGATCGTCTCCTGCTCGTGCTTCAGGATCTAGCAATATTGCTTTGACAACTTTTGCAAGGTTACCGTTTGAACTGGTAAATACTTGGCTGATTCTTGAAAGATACTCGGGCGAAGGATCGCTTGAAACAAGACTTTGAATAAGTCTTCTAGAAACAAAGGGTGCCGCATTAGGGTGTTTAGTCAAAATATCCAACAAACTATTTAAGTCTTTTTCAGCATTTTGACCTGCTGGAATTTTGACGCCCATCACAATTTTTTCTGAAGTGTCGTGCGCACCTTCCCACGATCTCATGCGCATGGGAACTTTCAAATTACTGCCATTGGTTCTAGGCAATCCCTTCTCCCAAGAATGCTCCCATCCGGACAACGCTTTGGTTGCCATGATCACATCGGTTTGCGAGTATGTTTCTATCGGCTTGCCTTCAGCATCACGCAAAATACTGCCATCTTGTCCAAGCTTTACAAGGCCAACAGAGAACAACTGCATCAATTCGCGTGCATAGTTTTCGTTAGGACTTTTAGCCAAGTTTTCGTTGTTGTTCAGAAAACTCCCCATGGCTGGGTTCAGGGTAACAACTCGGAGCAACTCCTTAAAACTACCCAATGAGTTAGCTTGAAGCGCATTGAAATACTCAATGCGATCCAAAGCAAATCCATTCTGACCAAATACGATGAAGTTGTACAAAGCCCAGGTTGTCCGTTGCCGCAATTGATCTTGACCACTGAGAGGCAAGTCATATAGGCTCTTGTCTGTCCATTGCCATGCTAAGTCGCGGGCAGCACGATTGTTGTCGTCGTAGTCAATGACATAGTTAGGTGCATTCAGGACAGAGGCACGCAAACCCAATTGTTGGTCGATCCAAGCTTCCATCCCTAATCTTTGAACTTCCGCAACAGCCGCTGGTGTGGGCCCCCAAGTGGCTTGTTCTAAAAATCTAGCGGCAGCGTAGGCGTTCACGCTTGTAGGTTTGGCAGTCACGACTGACACTTGCCCATCTGCAGGTACAAAGCTTGCCTTGGTCGCTTGATCGTTCGAGGCTCCGCCACAAGCCGCTAACATCGCAATCGTGATAACCACAGCGCCTAAATTCTTCAGATGGAATAGACTCATTTCAAAATGCCGCTCGTTATAGATATTTGAATTATGTCAAAGTATTCGGCACAATGCATCTAACTACCTTGAAGATACACACCAAGCCTAGTGAGGCCCAATACCTGTGAAAAACCCTAACCCCATACTTGGCCAACTACACAATCAAACGCGCGAAGTAATAACTGGCACCTCCATGGATGACACCATTTATCCTGGTGGAGGTTGGGATGTGGTGGACGGTGGCGATGGGTTTGATACCGTAATGATCATTGGCCGTTCTAGTCAATTCAAACTGGTATTCGACAGTGGTGTCACCTACATTGACTCACTTTCTGGAGCCAGCGCCACGACAGAGCGCGCTCAATTGAAGAACGTAGAGCAAGTTCAGTTCTTGGACCAAACCGTTAGTCTGGTTGTCGACGACTACCTCAAAGGCCAACCAGGTACCGATTTTTTTGATGGCGGCTTAGGGCGTGACACCGTGGTTTACAGTGGTCCTCAGGAACGTTACAGCATTACTAAAAGTGGCAACCGTTATGTGGTCAGCGAACCCACGGGCAGTGACGATACCGATTACCTGTCCAACGTAGAGCGCATTCATTTCAACAATGGCAAAGTGGCTTTGGACATGAACGGCAACGCGGGTGCTGCTGCTCGGCTGATGGGTACTTTGCTCGGGCCTGAATTCATCAATGACAAAGCACTCGCTGGCGTGGTCATTGGCTTGGTCGATCAAAACTACTCAAGCCAGACCATAGCCAACCTAGGCTTAAACACCAGTCTTTACCTTGCGCTAGCAGGTTCTTCAAAAAATGAAGACTTTGTGAATCATGTATTTCGCAACGTGATGGGTAGACTGCCAGATCCTACAGAACAAAAAATTTATGTCGATATGCTCAATGCAGGCACATCGCAAGCAGCGCTTGCCGTGCTGGCTTCAGAAACTGAGTTCGCTGCGAATCAAATCGGTCTAACGGGCTTGAGCTTGCATGGATGGAGTTACCTCTAAACAAAGCTTACGTTTTATCAATGGGCAATCAAACTCCCATTCACCAACTCCACAGAACCCATGGCATCGTCCCCCACCAAAGAAGATAAGCGAACTTTAGATAACAAATAAACCAATCTGGCTTGTGCCAAATCACGCAAAGCGAGGGTGTATTGCTGCTGCGCATTCAACACATCCAACTGGGTCCGCGAGCCAGCCTTCTGAGACATCTGGGTCGACATCATCATTTGCTCGGCCGACCTTGCTGCTTGCTCCAGCGCCCGCACGCGCATCACGCCTTCGCTCACACCGCGATACTCTTTGTGCACACGCACACCCAAATCGCGGCGCAGGGCCTCCAGCGTTTCTTCAGCGCGGGTTTGTTCGGCCACCGCTTGGCGAATGGTGGAGTTCACGTAGCCACCCGAGTACAAGGGGATGTTGAGCTGCAAGCCAATCGTTTTGTTTTCGTAGCGCGAGTTCACACGCGTGATGTTTTCACTGCCGCTGTTGGACCATTGCGCCACGGCATCTAACGTGGGCAAGTGGCCTGCTTGGGCTTTGCTGACTTCGCGGCGGGCAGCGTCCAAGCGGGCTTGCATGGCCTTCATTTCGGGGCTGGCCTGTTCTGCTTTGCGGGTCCACTCGTCCAAGTTGGCGGGCTCGGGCGGGCTTAGCTTCAAAGCCGACACATTCAATTTGGCGATTTGCCCGACGGGCTGGTTAATTAGCAACTGCAATTGACGGCGCGTCAAATCTTGGTTTTGCCTTGCCTCCAGTTCTTGTGCTGAGGCCATGTCCAAACGAGATTGCGCATCATGGATGTCGGTGCGCGTACCAGAGCCGGCAGCAAATCCCTTTTTCGCAGCATCTACCAAAGCTGTGTAGGTTTTCTTTTGCGCCAACACCAAGTCCAATTGCTGGTCGGCCATCAAGGTTTCAAAGTAAGCACCCGCCACGCGCACCACCAGGTTTTGCAAATCGCGGTCGAGGTTGGCTTCAGCTTCCTCCACAATCGATTTGGCTTGTTGAAACTGCAACCAACGCTGCATGTTCATCAAGGGTTGGCGTACTTGCAGTGTGCGGTTGTCGCTGAAGTATTGGTCGTTGGTGGTGACGGGGTTGCCCAAAATATTGGGTGCGGTAGTGTCCAAGTTGTTGTTGTTGCGGCCTGCACTGGCCGACACCTGCGGCAGCAGTCCGGCGCGCGCTTGCGGCACTCGTTCACGACCCGAGTCGGCCGCCGCGCGTGATGCACGAATCGAGGCGTCTTGTTCCAAAGCAGCTTGATACACCTGCTTCAAATCCATCACAGCAGGTTGCGCCCAACTGCCCAGCGCAGCGCTAGACAATGCACAAACCAGTGCGGTTTTTAAAAACAATGATGAGGCTTTCATCACTCTTCCTTCATAGAAGCGGCCATGCGCTTGGTGAGGGGGTGCATCAAATAGGTCAGCAATGAGCGCTCACCCGTTTTCACCACAATTTCGACAGGCATGCCTGGCTGCATCTGGCGTGAACCCAAGGTTTTCATACCTTCCGGCGTCAATTGCACACGTGCCAAGTAGTAGGCAAATTGCGGTTGCTGGGGGTCGCTGAGCAAGTCGCCCGATACAGACATCACTTTGCCCTCCACCACCAATTGAGGCGAATGTGCAAAAGAGTTAAAGCGAACGTCGGCCGACAAACCGGCTTGCACTTTGTCAATGAGGTGCGGCGGGATGTGAGCCTCAAGCAACAGGGTTTGGTTGTCGGGTACCACATCCAAAAGTTTTTGACCAGGCTGCAGCACGGCACCCACAGTTTGCACGGTCAGGCCCACCACTTGGCCGTTGGCGGGTGCTTTGATTTCCATGCGATTCAAATCGGCACTGACCGCCACAAACTTTTCTGCATCTGATTGCACTTCGCGTGTTACATCGGCCAACTGCGATTCAATCTCTTTGCGGTACTCTTGTTTGCGCGCCATCGAGCGTTGTGTCAGTTCGGCCACTTGGCGCGACACCCGCATGCTGTTACCCGTGAGGTCTGCAATGGCCGCGTTGGACTCGGCCACCATGCGCTCAAGCTCCAATTGACGATTGCGCGGTGCATAGCCTTCTTTCACCATGCCGCGCGTGTTGGTCAGCTCTTCAGTCAGCAAAGCCAACTGACTGCGACGCTGAACCAAAATATTTTGATAAGAATTCAACTGCTCTTTCAAGCCCTGAATGCTTTCTTCAATGCCCTGCAAATCGGCCGCCAACGCTGCGCGGCGCGCTTGAATCAGCTGCTGCTGCGTGGTCACTTGTTGTTTGATGAGGGGATCGTTCATGGCCGCTTTCACGTCCGGATGAAAATCAATCACATCACGGCCGGCTTGTTCTGCAAACAAGCGGCTTTGCATGGCCCGATAGCCCAAGTAACGCTGGCGCACCGCTTCAAAGTTGGCTTTGGCCACAGCGCCATCTAGGCGCAGCAAGGTTTGGCCTTCCTTCACTTGCTGGCCTTCTTGCACCAACACTTCTTTCACAATGCCACCCGACAAGTGCTGCACGGTTTTGCGCTTGGTGTCCAAGGTCACCATGCCTTGTGTGGGCACACCTTCGTCTAAAGGCGCAAGACCGGCCCACAGCAAAAAGCCGCCAAAGCCCACGGCCAGCACCAAAAGGCCTGTGCGCGCCACGGCGCGCGTGTCGGAAGAAGCGCGTGGTCCTGTGTCTTCAGTGGTGGACACCACTTGCGCATCTTGCACAACAGGTTTTGTAGATTGATTCAAGTTAAGGTTGGCCATGACAGTCTCGATTTAAGCGTCAAAAAATATTAAGAATTAGAAGAAGGGTTGCCATCAGCAGGTGGCACGGAAGGTGGTGCTGCAGGCACATCAGGTGCCGCCACTTGGGCAGGCTGGGCAGCTTGCACGGCTTCACGTTGTTTTTGCAACGCTGCCAAGACACCATCGCGCGGGCCGCTGGCCTGTACCGTTCCTTGGTGCAATATCAGCAAACGATCGGCCACGCCCACAATGCCTGGGCGGTGGCTAATGAGCACCACGGTTTTGCCTTTGGCTTTCATGCCCTGAACAGCACGCACCAGTGCGGCTTCGCCTTCATCGTCCAGGTTGGCGTTGGGTTCGTCCAACACCACCAAAGCAGGTTCACCGTACAGTGCACGGGCCAAGCCAATGCGTTGACGCTGCCCGCCCGACAACAAACCACCGGCTTCGCCCATAGGGGTGTCATACCCTTTGGGGAATCGCAAAATCATTTGGTGCAGACCAGAAGCTTCTGCCGCTGCAATCACTTTTTCAGAAACAACTTGGCCAGCGCGCGCAATGTTCTCGGCAATGGTGCCGTCAAAGAGTTCAATGTCTTGCGGCAAATAACCTACATGCGGGCCCAACTCGATGCGATCCCAGTTCAATACGGGTTGGCCATCCAGCAACACCTCACCGCTGTTGTGCGGCCAAATGCCCAGCAACACACGCGCCAAGGTTGACTTGCCTGAACCCGAAGCACCCAGGACCACCGTGACGGTGCCAGCAGGCATGAGCGCATTCACGCCTTTCAAAATGGGCTCTTTGCGGCCAGGGGCAGATGCCACCACGTCTTTCAAGACCACATCGCCTTTGGGCGTGATGCCCATGGGTGCTTTGTTGCGTGTTGGGTGCGCTTGCAACAAATCACGCAAGCGAATGAACGCATCTTTGGCGCTTAAAAAACCCGTCCAAGTGCCCACCATCAAATCGATGGGGGCCAAGGCGCGTGTCATGAGCACGTTGGCGGCAATCATGGCACCGGGCGACAACTCGCCTTGAATCACCAGCAAGGCACCACCGCCCAATGCCAAAGACTGCTGTGTGTAACGGACAAACTTGCTCCAAGCCACCACGCGACCCGACACCGCTTGCGCATTCAATGCCGCGCCCATGGCTTGCACATTGCGCTCGGACCAGCGGCGGTACAAATGCTGCAGCATGCCCATGGATTCAATGACTTCGGCATTGCGAAACTTGCTTTGTAAATAGCCGCCCACCTCTTGCTGTGATTTGCTGGCCGCAGCTTGCGCAGGCTTGGTGGCATTGCTGCCCCACCAGGCAAGCACCGCCTGCACAGCCCCAAAGCCCAAGGCCATAATGCCTAGCCAAGGGTGCAACATGAACAGCACACCAATGTAGATGGGCGCCCAGGGCGCATCAAAAAACGCAAAGATGCCATTGCCCGTTAAAAACTGGCGCACCTCGGTCAGGTCATTGAAGGCGCGTGAGGGGTTGCTCTCTTCAGGATTCAAATAGGCTTCGTAGCTGGCATGAAACAATCGCTTGCTTAGCAGGCTGTCTAGGCGCACACCAGAGCTCACCAACAACTTAGAGCGCGACCACTCTGCAAACGTGAGCACACCAAAGAAGAACAAGGTAATTAGGGACACGGCAATAAGCGTGCCCGTGCTTTGACTCAACATCACACGGTCGTAGACCTGCAACATGTAAATGGTGGGCGTGAGCATGAGCAAATTGGCCACCATGCTGAACACGCCTGCCACCATGAACTCATAGCGGAAGCCCCACAGCGTGCGCGACAACTCGTCGCGGTTCATGATTTCTGGAATCTTCATGATTTAGCTTTCTGTTGCAGAGCGGCCAGTACCTCATCGCGCGGACCAAAGGCCTGCTGAGCGCCATCTCGCATGATTAACATTTTGTCGGCCACACCCAGCACACTTGTGCGGTGGGTCATCACCACAAAGGTGGTGCCCAGTTGTTTTAAAGCGGCAATGGCAGCTGCCAGCGCGGCATCGCCGGCCTCGTCCAAACTGGAATTGGGCTCGTCCAGCACCACAAAAACGGGTTTGCCATACAGCGCACGCGCCAAGCCCACACGCTGGCGTTGACCGCCCGACAACATGGCGCCGTCGCGGCCCACGGGGCTGTTGTAGCCTTGGGGCAAAGACATGATGAGTTCGTGCACACCTACCAATCGGGCTGCCGCTTCGACTTGCACCATGTCGACATCGCCAAAGCGCGCAATGTTTTCTGCCAAGGTGCCTTCTAGCAATTCAACGCCTTGTGGCAAGTAACCCAAATAAGGACCCAGCTCAGTCTTGTCCCATGTGTGAATGTCGGCGCCGTCTAGGCGAACCTTGCCGCCCATCGAGGGCCACAAGCCCACCAACAAGCGTGCCAAAGTTGTTTTACCCGAAGCCGAGGGGCCCACCACGGCCAACACCTCGCCTGGGTTTAAGGCAAATTGCACACCGCGCACAATGGGCACTTGCTGGCCTGGGGCGCCTGCTACCAAGCCTTCGACAGTGAGCACGCCCTTGGGTGCGGGCAAAGGCATGGCCTCTGGCTTGGCTGGCATTTGCGCCAACAACATGTCTAGTCGACTCCATGCGCCACGCACGTTCACAACACTGTTCCACTGCGCCACCAACTGACTCAAAGGCGCCAACACGCGACCACCCAACACCGAGCCAATGATCATCATGCTGGCACCGCCGTTGAGCATGTTGTTGAGCATCAGCCAAGCACCCAAGCCCAACAACAAAGAAGACATCACTTGCTGCACAGCTTTAGACATGGCCGTCCACAAACCAGCACCCATAGAGGCTGTGGCTTGATAAGCCACAAACTCTTGTTGGCGTTTTTGCCAGCGGTCATGCACTGCATCGAGCATGCCCATCGACTCCATCACGTGCGCATTGCGCAAAGAAGCTTCGGCAAACTGCTGTGCGCCTGCGGCACTGCGATTGGCCTCACCCAAGGGCTTGCGCGTGGCCCGCTCGTTCATCCAGGCCACTGCAATTTGAGCAATGGCACCCACAACAGAGGCCCAGCCCAACACAGGGCTGATGGCAAAGATAAGTGCCAACGCAACCAAAGCCACAGGCGCTTCAAAAATGGCCATCAGGGCGGGGTTGGCCAAAAACTCGCGCACCACCTTCAGGTCATTCAAGACCTGCATGGAGCCGCCCACTTGGCGTTTTAAAAAGCCCTGAAACATGGCGTTGTAAACCCGCTTCGACAAAGCCTCGTCTACCTGCACACCTGCAGCACGCATCAATGCGCCGCGCACTTTTTCTAACAGTTCCATGATGGCGTAGGCCAGCACAATGAGCACCGTCAGCATGGCCAAGGTCATGCCGCTGCGGCTGTTGACCACTCGGTCGTACACCTCCAGCATGTAAACGGTGGGCGCCAAAGCCAGCAAACTAATGAGCGTGCTAAAGCCAATGGCCTTCAAAATGACGGGCTTGAGCGGCTCAAAGGCCAAGGCCAGTTCGGACGGAAGTGTTTGGGGCTTCATGCAGCAACCTCAATGGAAACGTAATCGGGAATGGGCGACTGGGCCATTAGCGCGGCAGGCACCTCTTGGTCGGGGTGTAACATTTGCACATCCAGGGCAGCTTGTGCTTCTTGCTGGGTGAGGGCTTGTTGGCTTTCTAGCCAAAAAGCCAATTCATACAAACCATCCAACCTGCGAGTTAGAGAAATTTCGCGCAATTTGGCCACTTTAAACAGCAAAAGCTGAGATTCAGGCAAAGTTAGCTCAAAATGCATTCGACCATCGAGGGTGAACAAAGACAACTTGGCGCCCTTGATGCTGAGGGTGTGCCGATCGAAGTAAACAGGGCAACTGTTGGCAAACTGCAACAAAGGAAGTGGTTTGTCGCCCAACTTTGCCAAACTGAACGGGCTGGCCGGCATTTGAAACACCATGCGCGACGTGCGCGATACGGCATAGATGGCATTGCACACCATTTGCGAGCCCAAAGCCGGGAACTTCTCGCGCAAAGCGCGGTAATGCATGTGATGCAAGGCCACCCGATTCCAGACGCGCGTGCGCTGAACCTCAGGCGCCAAGGCGTTGCAAACCTCGGCAAATGCAGACTGCAAAGCTTGCAGCCGCGCAAATTGCTCGGGCGTGGTGTTGAGAGGAACGCGTACTACAGAATTCATATAGGAACGAATTCTAACCACTTCCTATATGAATATTTCAAACAATTTCAAAAAAGTGGCAATTATTTTCCGCTTTAGCAAGGCGCAAATCTTGCTTAAGATGCCTTATCCGTTAAAGAATGACTCTTTATTGACAGCCCAACACTCAGAAAGTCAGAACCGCGTCATGCCTCTACTTACAGTTTTCAAACGCTTGCTCTTGATAGCCGCCGCGGGCTTGCTTGGCGGGTGCGCCACGCTGCTAGACGAAGACACGCAAGAGGTCAAGGTGCGGTTCATGTGCGCAGAAAAAAACATTGTGGCCACTTGCCATTTGCAAAACAGCAAAGGCCGCTGGATGATTTCTACACCGGGCAAAGCCACAGTGCTCAACGACAACAGCGCTTTAGAAATTACTTGCAAAGCGCCCTATATTCCTTCGTTCACTGTCAGTGCCCTGCCCATGCCCACCACTTCCATGCTGGGCAACCTGTTGGCAGGTGGCGTGATTGGTGCTGCCGTCGATGTTTACAACAACACGGGTATGAAATACCCAGAAAACATCGACATTTCTAACCCATATTGCAAATAATCTAGCCCATGACTCAATCACTGCGCGCACTTTGCCTGTTGGCATTTCTTCCTGTCTTGGTTTCTTGTGGCGGTGGCGGTAGCGACTGCTCTACCAGCCTTGGGGCACTTGGAGGTGCCATTTGCGGCAACTCTTCGCCCAACAGCGCACCCGTTGCCAACGCAGGCGTGATTCAAAATGTAACGGTCGGCACTTTGGTGACCTTAAATGGCAGTGGCAGCCGTGATGCAGAAAACGATCAATTGACCTATTTGTGGGAACTCAAAACAAAACCCACAGGTTCTGTGGCAGCGCTAACGTCCACCTCATCTGCCGCACCTCAATTCACGGCCGACTTGGCCGGCACCTACAGTTTCAGCCTGATCGTGGACGATGGCAAAACAAAGAGCGCAGCCTCCAGCGTCAGTGTGGTTGCCAGCGTTAACAATTCGGCCCCCGTGGCCATTCCTGGCCCTAACCAAAATGTGCCCCTGGGCACCGTAGTCACCTTGGATGGCACAGGCAGCACCGACGCCAATTTTGACACCCTTACGTATAAGTGGGCCATGATTGGCCGGCCCGATGGCAGCACTGCCGCGCTCACCTCCAGCACGGCACCCAACCCCAAATTCACCGTCGATGTCATGGGCATCTACACCGTCACTTTGGTGGTCAATGACGGCAAAGCCGACAGCGCCACCGTGCCTGTCACCATCATTGCCTCCAATGCCAACTCGGCCCCGTTCTCCAACGCGGGCGTTGCGCAAAGCGTGGTGGCCGGCAGTGTGGTGACGCTGGACGGCACAGGCAGTACCGATGCCAACAACGACCCCATCAATTACAAATGGTCTTGGGGTACCAAGCCCACGGGCAGCACCGCCACCTTGTCTTCGGCCACTTCGGCCAAGCCCACCTTCACCGCCGATGTGGCAGGCACTTATGTCTTAACGCTGATCGTCAACGATGGCCGGGTAGACAGCACTGTTTCGGCGGTCACCATCACCGCCTCGGTGGCCAACTCGGCGCCAGTGGCCAATGCAGGCAGCAACCAAAATGTCACCGTAGCCGCAGTGGTCACCTTGGACGGCTCTCTGAGCACCGATGCCAACCGTGATTTACTGACCTACAAATGGACCTTGGTGTCCAAGCCCAGCACCAGTGCTGCGGCATTGTCGTCTGCCACGTCGGCCAAACCCACTTTCACAGCAGATGTTGTAGGTGTGTATGTGGTGAGCTTGGTGGTCAACGACGGCAAACTCGACAGCCCAGTGGTTCCGGTCACCATCACCGCTGCCTTGGCCAACTCGGCCCCTGTGGCCAATGCCGGTGCCAATCAAAACGTCACGGTGGGGGTGTTGGCCACCTTGGATGGCACAGCCAGCACCGATGCCGATCGCGACTTGCTCACCTACACCTGGACCTTGCTGGCCAAGCCAACAGGCAGTACCGCCACATTGTCTTCCACCACATCACCCAAGCCCACCATCACACCCGATGTTGCTGGCACGTATGTGGCCAGCTTGGTGGTCAATGATGGCAAAGTGAACAGCACTGCAGTGGGCACCACCTTGACCGCTGCCGTGGCCAACTCTGCGCCTGTGGCCAATGCAGGTCCCGATCAAAACGTCACCACCGGCAGCACCGTGACCTTGGTGAGCTCGGGCAGCACCGATGCCAACGGCGACACCCTCACCTACCGCTGGAGCATGGCCTCCAAGCCCACCTCCAGTGTGGCTGCGTTGTCGTCGGCAACTGCTGCTTCGCCTACTTTTACGGCCGATTTGGCGGGCACCTATGTGGTTAATTTGGTGGTCAACGATGGCAAGGTCGACAGCAGCAACGTTGCTGCGGTCACCATCACAGCATCGGCTGCCAACTCTGCGCCGGTGGCCAACGCAGGTGCCAACCAAACAGTCACACGAACCGGCTCACCCGCTGTGGTCACCGTGACACTGAACGGCACTGGCAGTACCGATGCCAACGGCGACACCCTCACCTACCGTTGGGCCATTACCACCAAGCCGGCTTTGAGTGCGGCCACGCTGTCTTCAGCCACTGCGGCCTCGCCCACCTTTGTGGCCGATGTGGCAGGTATTTATGTGGCCACGCTGATTGTGAACGACGGCAAAGTCGACAGTGCTGTGTCTACCGTGGCCATCACTGCCAACTAAACCTGCTCGGGAGAAGCCTGTTTGGGCTCTTCTGGGTGAGTTTGGATGGGAAACTGTGGAATCACTTCCACAGCCGCCATCAGCCTTTCGCGGCTTAGGTGTGCATAGCGGCTGGTGGTTTTGATGTCGGCATGCCCCAAGAGTTCTTGCACCTCGTACAAACTGCGTCCAGCGTTGACCAAGCTGGATGCAAAGCTGTGGCGCAGGTCGTGAATTCTGAATTGCGGCATGCCAGCCCGAATGCGTGCGTTGTTCCAACTGTAATAAAAAGAAACAAACGCTTTGTTGGTTTTAGGGTTGGCAAAAATAAATTGCGTGCCTGGTGTGATGTTGTTCAAGCGCCGTTTCAAATTCAGCAACAAGGACAGCGCACCGGTCGACAAAGGCACATGACGCACTTTGCCCGATTTGGTTTTGGGAATGCGCCAAGATTTTTGATCCCAATCAATGTCTTGCCATTTGGCGTCTAGCACTTCACGCTTGCGCGCGCCCGAGTAAATCAGAAACAAAACAATGTACTGCAGCATTTCACTGTCGCTTTGTCGAACCGCTTGCAGCAGTGTCATGGTTTGGCTGGGACTTAAGAAACGCTCAATTTTGTTGTCGTTTTGAATGTTTTTGATTTCTTTGGCAGGGTTGGATTTAACACCCTCTTTGTGCCAACGAATGGCCAACTCAAAGCCATAGCGCAGTAAAACCAGAGCGCGGTTGCAAGTGCCGGGCGCATAATTTTCTGATTTCATTCGCTCTACAAATTGGACAACGTCGGCGGGTTTCATGCTGCCCATGTGCAAATGGCCAATTTTGGAAACCAAGTGATTGCGAATCATGGACTCGTCGGTGTCCCAACTGCGCTTGTAACTTTTGACATAGGGCAAGTATTTTTCAAGAAAAAATTCTTGAACACAGGGTCCTGCTTGCAGCGGACTAGAAATGATTGGTTTGGGTGCAATGCCCAACTGCACTTTGCGCAATATCGCAATGGCCAATTGCTTGGCCTCTTCCGCAGAAATTAACTTGGCATTGCCAAGCGTGATCACTTTGGCAACTGCATTCAAACGGTAGCGCAATCGAAAACTTTTGTGCCCACTGCTTTG
>VFQS010002604.1_pt1 | contig 14603 bp, 14 predicted proteins | sample 3512361 | NCBI WGS metagenome assembly VFQS01 (sample SAMN10412375, study PRJNA504923) | tailings metagenome | isolation source: Relicate 1 Philex TSF3 active mining | place: Philippines
CCCTCGAGCGCCAGAAGCAGCTGAAGGCCGCCGGCGCCACGAAGATCCTCAACTCGCGCCACATCACCGGCCATGCCGTGGACCTTGTTCCTCTCGTTGACGGCGAGGCCCGATGGGACTGGTCGCTCAATCACCGGCTCGCGCCTGTCATCCGGGCGGCTGCGCGCGCCGAGAACGTGCCGCTCGAATGGGGCGGCGACTGGAAATCCTTCCCCGACGCGCCGCACTGGCAGCTTCCCCGCAAGAAACCATACCTCATCTAACCCGCAGAAGGAGACACACGCATGTTCACCTCGATCGACAAGGCCCTCGTCGCCGCCATTATTTCGGGACGCAGCTAACTCCCATGAAGTTCCCACTTTGCAACTGGAGTATGACGTCAAAGGCCGGATTGCCTCCATCACTCTTGATGGCCGTACTTACGACACGGCTATAATCCGATTCAAAGCCGCCGAGAGGACCCCGCCAGTTTATTGTACCCTCGGGAGTGGTGTCCATCGGATACCAATCGCCAAATTGGCCATCAAAGGCTGGGCCACGGTAGAAACCATCCCGGAGTTCGATATCGCCCATAAAATATACCATACCACCCGTAGACTTGCCGCAATAGTAGGTCCCATTCGGTAGCATCTGTCCCTGGGGCAGGCCATCCGTCGATGCTCCGGGATCTGGCAGTAGCTGGGCCGTCGGCAGGTCTTCTGGTAATACCTCTGGCTCTGTCATTTGCTGTGCCGCCGGCAGGCCGTCTGTAGGCGCCCCTGGCACACGCATCTGATCAGGTCGCAGTATCAATTGAGGCGTCCCGGCATATCCGGAACCTGGCATCATTTGAACCCGGAAACCATCCTCAATCTGCTCGATGACCACGGCGTCCCCCCAAATGCCTTCCGCAGGGCTCGCCTCAATCATCATACCCGGATAGTAATTGACTGGGCCGACCGCCATACCCCCGTTTGAACTGCTGGCCGCGGTGCCCTGAGCATCAGAGAGTTCCTCTGGCGAAGTGGGTGGCTGGACCTGAGCTTGTTCGTTCTGAAAAATGGAGCTTTGGGCTCCGCCGGCCAATTTGAGGCGAATGTTATCCTTGGTCGCCGGCAACACCTGGGTTCTGGAAACGACATACACAACTGAACCACATTGGATCTCATAACCGTTGATCTTATGGAGCGGCTGTACCACCGAACATCTTTCCCACCTGTCGGGCAGGTAGGTTGGCGAGGCCACCACTTCGGTACCGGCGGGCATCAGATCCCTCGCAGCCGGAGGCATCAATAGTGCTTCATTCCGCTCGTTGGCCTCAAGAACGAACCGAGACGGAACGATGTATTTCGTGGTCTCGCAAGACAGCTCATACCCTTGCGATGCAGGTCTGTAGCTGACGACAATGCATTTTTCCCAGCGATCCGGGAGCATCAACGGCGAGGCTATGACCTGTGAGCCCTCGGAAAACACTGGCACCTGGGCGTACAATGGTGTGGCCAAAAGCATACCGAGGACGAAGAGGGGGAGCTTCGCTTGCATCTGTGAGATCTCCGCACGAATTAATGCAAAGAGGTTTCTATAAGACACTGCAAAAGTCAGATATTAGCACAGACGAGGATTGCTTGATTGGCCGTTCAGATCAAGTGGCATGGTGCCTGGAAAACCGAGAATCTCGTCAGACAATTGGGTTTGAGCTGCGCCCTTGTTGGTCAAGGCTATTTCTCACCTGAAGATCGAAGAATGAATGGCGATCGTGGTTCTTCTGGATCAGGGATGTAGCCATGGCGCGGTTGGCAGCAGCCAGCCGGAGTGTTCGGCCGGAGTTGATGCCCGACTGACAAACTGTCATGCCGCAAGAGCGTTTTAGAGACAGACCGTAAGTAATGTTACTTATTGACTTTTAAGAACCAGATCGAAAGATCCGGGCCTTATACTGTAGATTCTGCGCCTGATGGTGGTGCCGATACAGGCATTATCGCCTGAAGCTGCGGTCGATGACACGGCTACGGCAAATTTCCTCGAAGACGTGCGTATACCACGACTGGCGAGAGCCTCGCGAAATAGCATATGCACCTAAGCATTCAGAGGAGGACGACTGTGATTGTGCTTCGCTTGATGGCTGCTTTCCCCTTCGTGTTGTCTCTGATGATGTATCAGCCTGACAGTGCGAGAGCTGCACTTATGATGAGCCAACTGGGAGGCGTCTGCATGGATGCCGAAGGGGGCGTGCGCGAAGGTGCAAGGCTGTTGGGTTACCCTTGTCATGGGGCTGCGAATCAGAATTTCGAGTTCGTGAACTCTCCCAATACCCGCCTCCGGGCTGTTGGCACCAATTTCTGTGCGAGTAGCGATAGTCGGTCCCAAGGTTCCGAAATTCGCCTGCGAGCATGTGACTTCTCGAACCATGGGAACGCCCTTCAGAACTTCGCACCGTGGCAGGGTTACCTTATTGGGCATAACACGGGTTACGTGATGGACCTCTCCGGCGGATGGGGCGGTCAGCTACTCACGGCCTTTTCTGGCATGCGGCAGCCAGTTGTATTGTGGGGCAAACATGGAGGCGAGAATCAACGGTGGGCCTTTGGCTACATGAAGAGATACAGTTCATGGTCGCAGGTGTCGGATGGTTCTTACTTCGCAATCCGCGGACTGAAAGGGCTCTTCCTCAAGCGTGGGAACAGCGTAGTTGATGCCAACTCAGGCAACCTCATAGGTGTTGATGCCGGAACGCTGATTGGAGTTGACGCCGGTACATTGATTGCTGCTGGTGGTTTGAACTGAGAGCGCGGCTATTCTCCCAACCGTGTTCGGTCCTCTTGTTTCTCTATGCCGCTAACATGCTTGCGACAGTAATATGGCACTAGCTTTCACTCTCCGTCGTCTCATACGCATCCTATCTGGTTGTTATAGTTTCATGTAAATACATGACCGGGCGTGCGACTACTCAATTCTACAGAAGCCACCTCAGAAATGTTCTGTCTGTTGCCCTGGTGGTATTTGTTTGCCTGAATATCGTCCTTGTTCTCGTAGTGGGCACACTTGGGGTTGCCCTTCCGATTGTAAAGTTCGTTTGGGGTGCTCTGGTGGTCTGGAGTTGCTATAAGGTTTTGAAGGGTATGATTCTGCTTGTTTGGGTGGCGGACAGCTAAAATGCCGGCTTGGGAGGATGTCGTCAACCTACCATGTCACCACTGTATGATGACTGACGAATGGTCGCCGCATCAAAACCATCCGTCAGCACGGGGCATCTAGCAGGGTTCAGAAGATGAAAGGGATCACCGCTTACCTGCTTGCTGCCGAAAGACTGCTAGACCAAGGCTGGGATTGGGCAGAGATTGTTGGTGTCATGCTTGCGTTGTCAGCTCTGGTCATAGCGGTCGCATATCTGGTCGTGTGGCTGAGAAGAGATCGGTAGTCGAGCGTGAAAAGTTGAGGTCTTCACATGATTTGGCCGGCGACAGTAAGGGGTTTGACGCTGTACAATCTACTTGCGCACTGCAGAGCACAAAGCTCCACATGCGAATGAGCGAGGGTCCGGCCAAATAGAAGGGTGGCCGAACTACTTGTTCTTTTTCTTCAACTTGTTGATCGGCGCGCAATAAAGGTTCTAACGTTATCCTGATAATTAGTTGGCTCTGAGCAATCGGGTTTGATGGTGGGGCTCCGCAAGGTCGCCCTTGACACCTGGACGCTGTTCGGGGACCTCGCATGATTACAGGGCTCCAGCGCGAGATGCTTCTCGAGATCGCCGCGGAGTGCGAGGCGCGAGCCGAGAGGGCCGCCACCGAGATGCTCGCCCACAGGCGCCAGATGCTGCAATTGCGCCAGCGCGCCGCCGTGCTGCGCGAGATGGCGGATGTCGAAGAAGCTCCGCCGGAAGCACCCGCGGCGCCCTGAACGCGGCCACCCACTCCCAAATCGCGAGGTAGACCATGGACCCTTTGCAGACGCTGCTCGGGATCAAGACGACGCATCTGATCGCCGGGGTCGCAGGCGGCATCGTGAGGGCCTTTCTGGCCGGGGGCGGCTGGCTCGCCGCCATCTCCGCCGTGGTCATCGGCAGCCTCACCGCGGGCTATCTCACAACCCCCGTCTATGCCGCGGCCAAGGCCTGGTTTCCGCTGCTCGCCGGTGACGCCTCCTCCGAGCACGCCATCGGCTTCCTCGTCGGCCTCACCGCCATGCTGATCTGCGAGGGCGTCACCAAGGCCGTCCGCGGCTGGTCGAACAACCCCAAGCTCCCACCCTCCAACTGAACAAGGAGTCCATCATGAGCCTCTCGAAGACGTGCCTGGCCCGGCTCCAGGGCGTCCATCCCGATCTCGTGCGCGTCATCCGGCGGGCCGCCGCCGAAACCAGGGTGCCTTTTGCCGTGGTCGAAGGCCTGCGCACCCTCGAGCGCCAGAAGCAGCTGAAGGCCGCCGGCGCCACGAAGATCCTCAACTCCCGGCACATTACCGGCCATGCCGTGGACCTCGTGCCGCTCATCGACGGGAAGGCGTCGTGGCACTGGCCGACATATCACCGGCTCGCACCTGTGATCCGGGCAGCCGCTCGGGCCGAGAACGTGCCGCTCGAATGGGGCGGCGACTGGAAATCCTTCCCCGACGCACCGCACTGGCAGCTTCCCCGCAAGAAACCTTACCTCGTCTAACTCACACAAGGAGAACCACGCATGTTCACCTCGATCGACAAGGCGCTCGTCGCGGCCATCATGGGCATACTGTTCATCGTCCAGACCTACACAGGCATGAAGGTCTGGTGGGCAACGCCGGATACCATTGCCACCATCATCGGGCTCGTCACGCCGGTGCTGGTATGGGCCATTCCGAACAGGAAGCAGGGCCAGCGATGAGCCGGCTGTATGTCTGTGCGCCACTTTACGATGTGGGGCCGGTGCGTCGGCCGGGAGCCGCGCACCTGGAGTCGATGAGGAAGAAAGTGATTTTATAGTAGATAAATTGAGAGATCTAAGACAATGTGTACGTTTACCACCGAGAAGTTTTCGTCTTGCCTGTCGAGGAGTGAACGTCTTTGAGCATGGAAGCGGAGATTGCGCGTTCCCTTTATGAGGAAGTGCGGGACAGTGCTCAGGCGAACATGTCGGTGCGACTGGGTGTGCGGCTTGAGGAATACAAACGCCGCTGGCCCGGCGCCTCCAGGGACCAGATCCTGCGTGGCTGTTTGATCGCCTACGAAATGCTCATCCAGGACGTATCGGAGGCCGTCGCGACAGCGTCTGGCAGGGAGCGGACGGCGGTGCCCGCGATCGGAAACAACATTGATGACGAGGGCAGCTATCCCTTGGGGGCCTGACCCACCGGATTGCCCGATGGGCGCAATGCCCGTCTTCAGCGGGGATTTCGCCGCCGCAGGGTGGGCTGGCGAATTCCTGCGGACCCGGCAGAACCAGCCGCATGCTGTTCGTCTCTGAAGCACCCGGAGGGTTGTTCGAAGTGAGATGCCGGAGTGGCACGAAGGGCGGCAACCAGAACCGGGTAGGTGCGGCAGAGAATAGCTCTGTATTCGGAGTGCACGCGGTACGCTGCGGGGACCAACGGACTCCTCGATCCCTGTTGCGTGACGGACAGTCGGACCCGGCAGCTGGAACATGAACGTGGAACCGTCGTTGCAGCTTCAGCGTCCCACCTCCAGGCCAGAGACCGCCCCATTGTTCTTCCGAGCGGGAAGATACGATCCGTGGCCCACTCAAACCTCCCGCAACAGGCGCGCCGCAAACGGTGATCTCGGCAATTCTACACTGCGTATCAGAAGATATGCGGATAATCGCTGCACGGGCAGAAATACGGGATGGAGCAAGCTGAAAGACTGACCTTGGCAGTGGCAACGGTCCTGGCAAGCGGCCTGCTGTGGACCGGCTCCTGTATCGCCAGCCAGGTCTATTTCGATTTCGCACATTACTCTCTGGGCGTTGACCTAATCTATCTGCCTGCCGGAGTGCGGCTGCTGCTTGTGACGGCCTTTGGCCTTCGTGGCGCAACGGGCATTGCACTTTCACACCCAATCCCCACGCTGATGGAATATGGGCAGCAGTCTCCTCTTGAGGTGATCACGGCTTCGATCATCTCGGGCTTTGTTCCACTCCTTGCTGTCGCCATCTGTTGTCGCCTGATGGGCGTGCAGTGCCGGCTGTCAGTCCTGCGGCTACGGCATGTTGTGGCCTTGGCGCTTGCCGTGTCGGTTGCAACCCCAGTGGCATTCACGATCCATCAACTTGCCTTTGGCACGAAGTCAATGCAGGCGTTGTTCTCCGACCTTCCGGTCTTGGCAGTTGGTGATCTGGCGGGGTGTCTGGTTTTCCTGTTACCCGTTGTTGCAGTTTACAGCATCGTGTGCGGGGACAGCCCGGGCGGAAGAGCTTCCTCATAGGTCAGGCGCCTCACTGCTATCTGCTCGCGCACGTCATCCGGTCGGCCGCCCGGGCCGAGAACGTACCGCTCGAATGAGTTGGCGACCGGAAATCCTTCCCTGACGCGCCGCACTGCCAGCTTCCCCGCAAGAAGCCCTACCTCGCATACGGAGACACACGCATGTTCACCTCGATCGACAAGGCGCTGGTCGCCGCCATCATGGATATCTTGTTCATCGTCCAGACCTACACAGGCATGAAGGTCTGGTGGGCAACGCCGGATACCATTGCCACCATCATCGGGCTCATTACGCCGGTGCTGGTCTGGGCCATCCCCAACAAGAAGGTGAACTGAGTATTAACCGGCAGGAGGGCGTTGCGGTCATAGTCCTCGGCCTCGGGGCCGGGGTGTAACTCATGGTCCCGCGGCCCGCCTTCTGGATCGAGTTCGGGTCACGGTTGCGGAGGGCACTGTTTCGCCTATCACGCCTCTACGTCATGAAGAGAATGCCGCGCGGCGTCAGGCTGCGATGGGGAGGAAGGGAGATGAGTGGCTTACGGAGCGATGCCGTCGAAGAGTGACGAAGACATGACGGCACCAGGAACGGGCAGGCGCACAAGCAGTCACAGACTGGTATCTAAACCGCCGTCGCGAAAACGGAGTGGCGGACACGAGGGCCGCGCAGCATGATCATTCTCGACAGCGTCATTACTGATCGTGGTTCGAAATATGCCGTCTCGGGCGGGCCATGCCGCTCGGCCGACGAGGCCCGGACCTTTCTGGCGGAACTGAAGCGCAACAAGAGATTTGCCAAGGCCACGCATAATTCCTTGGGCCTCATCTGCGGCGATCAGATGATCAAGAATGATGACGGCGAAGCCGGAGCCGGCATGGTCATTCTTCGGATGCTCGAAAGGGAGGGATTGCGGGACCACATCGTCGTGGTCACGAGGTGGTTCGGCGGCAAGCACCTCGGTGGCGACCGCTTCCGTCATGTGCAGGAGGCCGTGAGGATCTACATCAGCGCCTTGTGACGCGCGCATGATGCCGTGTCCGCTCGCCCAGAACCCTATCGTAGGCCTGCTTCGACTTTGGATCAGCCGTGCGGTATGCAGCCGGCGAAGCAGGGGCCGAGATACAACTAATGCGAACAACTGTTGCAATCGTCGGGGGAGGGCTTGCGGGCCTTTTTGCGGCGCGACTCCTGCTGAATGACGGAACCGAGTTCCAGCTTCTCGAAGCCAGGCACCGCTTCGCGGGCCGCATCCCGCCGGTAATCAGCAAGGGGGATCCCGCGGCCGATGGCTTCGATCTGGGGCCCTTCTGGTTCTGGCCCGGGATGCACCCAAAGATGACCCGCGTTGTGGTAGGCCTTGGGCTTCGGGCCTCACCCACGAGTACTCGGCCGCCACGACGACCACCATCCAGGTGGCCTCAGGCCCGGTCGCCGTCGCCGACTATTTCGAGTGCTTCTTCCAGACCTCCGACATCTCCGTGGGGCTCGAGGCCCTGCCTCAGTTCTACTCCGTCAGGACTCGCGCGGGGCTGCAGAGCCTGTAGCCCACACCTCGGATCGACTGAATTGCGGGGGGCTTTACGCCGCACCTGATGAGCTTCTTGCGCAAGCGGCCCAGCCTCACTTCCAGGTTTTCCTTGCTGATCTGCTCCCCCGGCGAAAGATGTGCCGCCACCTGCCAGTGCTCGAGGCTCTGCTGCGCTGCGCGGGCGAATGCTGACATAAGAACGAGTTCCTGCTGAGTGAGTCGTATCTCGCCGTCAGGTCCCGTGACGAGCATGCGCAATGGGCTTACGACGAGTGGCGCATCCATCGCGCTTTCTCTCGTAGTGATCCGTTCTCCAAATCCAGTTACTACCGCGCGAAGTTCCTCCAGCGAAATTGGCTTTGTCAGATAGATATTAGCTCCGGATCGATATCCGCCTACCCGATCATCAACCGTGTTTCTGGCCGAGACAATCACAATCCCAACCTCCGGGTGGGAGCGGCGAAGTCTCAAGGCGAGGCTCATCCCATCTTCGCCCGGAAGATTGATGTCGATAATGTACAGATCGCCGACAAAGCCTGTAGGTTCATCGTCAACGTCTTCCGCCATCGCTACGCTAACCACGTCATGGCCTTCGCGGGTCAGCACTTCGCAGATTGCCTCCCGCACTGCGTCGTTGTCCTCAACAACCATTATGCGGAGGGATCGCATCATGCGGGAAGCCAAAAGCTGAAGCTGACCGAAACACGTCCGTCCGGGTGCCGCTCATGTTCGTAATCGACGCTGCCACCAAGTACTTTTATCCAGCCAGATATGAGAAACAGCCCGAGACCTGAACCGGGCTGCCGGTGCGATCCCCGTGCTCTGTAATACTTCGTAAATACTTTTTCTGGATCAGGCAATTCAACGTTACCGATGTAATTGGCCACAGTGAGCGTCACGCCGTTCACCCCGCCACGGATGGCGTGCGCAGCAGACACCCGGATGCGCGAGTCCGCTGCGCTGTATTTTGCGGCATTGTCCAAGAGGTTGCGTATTACGCTTGCCAGGATCGCCGCGTCCGTGACGATGCAGAAATCGGCGGCAATGTCGATTTTGGTACGGCTGGCAAGCGCATGTTCCTGCACGAGAGGCCCGACGAAATCTGCAAGCCCGAGAGGTGCCTTCTGCACACTAACTGTTTCTTCGCCGATCTTCTCGCTCAACTCGACCCGCTCGATTACTTTCGCCATTTCGAGTGCAGCTTTCTGAACCGCCTTGCCACGCGAAGAGTCGGTATTCGTCATCAAACGGATGACGGTCAAAGGATTACGCAGTTCATGCGTCAGCATTGACAGAAAGCGCTCCTTTTCGACCCGCCGGGCATTCTCCTGCGAAAGTTCCCGGGTCTTGATCTCGCACTGCAGCATAGCATCGCGTGCCAGCACGTCGCGCTGTCGGTTGCGGATAGACAATATTGTGAACAGCACGACAGTCGAGATCACGGCATGGGCAAACAGCACATTTAGGACCGACACTTTGCTGGTGATTAGGTTCAGGTACATGAGTGTCGGCACGAAGACCACGAGACCGATCAGGCTATAGCCCCAACGAATGACCGTCACAGCAAGTCTCCCGTAGGGCTTCTTGTCCCTGTCGTTCACGGAGAGCGCTAGCGGCATTATCAGCAACATGGCGGCCGTCACGATCAGGGCGTTGACCTGAAGCGCCAGCTGGCTCTTCCCCGACAGGAGCAGCAGCAGGCTGATCGCGGGAAGGCGGAGGACAGCGATGTAGATCTTCTGCAGCCATCGCGCCGCCCCAAAGTCTGCAAGAAGCCGTACATCGAAGAGGCCAGAGATTGGCAGGATGGTGATCGTCACAAGGCAATAAATGAAGTCTCGAGCAGCGGCGCTCAACTCTTCAGAATAGAAGTATCTCAGCAATCCGAACCATACGAAGATGTGAACAGCCGAATAAATCTGTCGCAGCACAAACAGCCCGAAGAGCCCGTCGCGATGAACGACAAAGCTAACCAGCCCCCACAGGCCAAACCCCAGCAGGAAGGCGATGTAGACGGCGAGCTTCCCTGTGAGTACCTGGCTGCCGCGTTCCGCTTCACTGAGAGGCATCACATTGATATCGATTGTAAGGGCGGTCGACGAAGAAACGCGCAGGAACACATCGCGGTCTGCCGGGCTTGGAGTGATCACAAAGCCGTTGTCCGCCCCGATATGGTTGTCCAATTCTATCGTCGAATCCCGACCGCTCAGAACGGGATCGGGAGGTTGTCCAGCTTGTTGCTGAACCGGGTCGTGCAAGGCAACGCTGCGCAGAAAGGCCGGCCGGACGACAATGGCGAGGGGCTCAGTTCCCTCTTGGCCTGCAATGCGCAGTTTCAGCCATATCGCAGAGCTCGAATATCCCTTGGCGAGCGTGCCTGTGTAGGATTGGAAAGGTGCAGACGCCACGTCATCATAGGTGGCCGTGCCGCTGGTGTCTTCCCAATAGGCTTTGGCGACAAGGAGTGGGCGGTCACTCGCGAATGTCGATGCGATAGCTGAAAACAGCCCGAGCAGACAAAATGCGAGGAGGAGTAGTCGGGTTCTCAATCCGCTCACAGCTCTCTTTTCCTGCCTTGTGCCGTTTACCCATGGCCCTCATTGATGGGCGCTCGGGATGTTGAACTTACTCCTCCATAATGTAGTTTAAGTAACGCCATACGAGCAAGCAGCTTGCTATCTGGGCATGCGCCACTCGCACATATCATTTTATGCCTAGCCCTCCGCGATACCCGTCTGTTGGCTTTCGTTGGGTTTCTCTCAAGGCGGTGTGATAACCGTTGAAGATTGCAACTTGCTGCATGTGCAGGCTGGCCAAATTTAGAGAAGAGCGCGAGACCATAATGCATCCATTAAACTACGTAGAAAAGATTGTCGCCGGTAGCCATGGTGGCCGGATCACCAAATGGCGTGGCAAAGTGGCCAGCATCGCGCCGGGGATCTTCTTCGCTGCCATGGCAGTAGCCGGGCTGGCAGCCTCACCGGCGGCTTCGCAGGTTATCTCGGGTGCAGTCACCACGGAACAGGACGTTGCCGCAGACGGTGATCTGACGGTGACTTCCTCCGGCAGCGTGGCAGTGACCGAAACTAACACCGCAACGGCAATTGACGTAGCTGCAGGTTACACCGGGGCGCTCATCAACCAAGGCGTGATCAATGCTACCGCCCAGGCCGCGTCGGGCAGTGCAATGGCAACAGCGCTGAGCTTTCAGGGCGACGTCGGCACGATTGACGGTGCTATTGTCAGCAGTGGTTCAATCTTGAATAGCGGAATGATCAGTGCCACAGCTATCGGCGGAACGTCCGGAACCGACGCCAGCGTGACGGCACGCGGCATTCATATTCAGGGCGGTATGACTGCTGGCTCAGACTTCACCGGGACGGGCAACATAACCGTAAACGCGATGGGCGGGGATGCAGAAAGTAATACGGAGGCAGTCCGCACTTCAGTTGAAGATACATACAGCATCTTTGTGAATGGTTGGGTTTCCAACGGGTCATTCTTCTCCCAAAGCGGCGATGTATCTTTAACCGCGGTGGGCGGAAGCGGCCAAGTGGATGGTAGTTTTTCCGCCAATACCCGGATCAACGAGGTAGCAGGAATTCGTATCGGCCGCGTTCGGGACTCCACAATTGAGCTCAGCGGGGACGTCGGAGTAAGCGTCTACGCCGGAGCATCTGCGTCACAAGATTACTCAGACTCAAGTGTCAAGGAAGTTGCAGGCGTTTGGTTTTATGACGCAATTGAAAACCAATCATCCGTGTTAAACAGCGGAAACATTACCGTCATTGGCCAGGCGGGTGACGGAGCCGGCGACGGGAGCGCTAGTCTTCAAGTTGAAGACGTCGGCGCGATAATTGTGAGGGGAAATGTTAGTACCTCTGAATTTGAGAACAGAGGTGACTTGAGCGTCGCCGTCAAAGGAGGCGCTGAGGCGGTGGGTAGCAAAGGCAGGAAAAACACCGATGTCGAAAATGCTGCTGGCATCCTGTTTGACAGAAGCAACATTTCAAATGGCTCGAATCTCAGAAACAGTGGCGACATTTCTGTGCGTGCGGAATCGGGCGCAACGACAGGAAATGCACGCGTACGATATATTGGCGGTATCCAGTTTTTCGACGGGAACATCGACACTGGGGCAGCGCTGAACAACAGCGGCGCCATTAGTGTTCAAGCAAGAGCAGCAGCAGGTGGCATACGCGCCAACACCCAGACGGTGGCAGGCATCTCACTCATGGCCGATGGTGGGAAAGGAGTGTTCCAAGGACGAGTGGTTGATGGTCAGGTCGATTATGCTGAATTGGTGAATAGCGGTAACATCACTGTCGCCGCCCATGCAGGTAAATCGACAGGCCTCGACGGTTTTGACAGTGCTGATGCATCGGCATTGAACACAGCAGGTATTCTGATCGGAAGGGCTCTAAGTGGCAATCTGATCAACAGCGGTGATTTCAATGTTTCATCCAGCGGTGGAACGGCTAATGGCGGTATAGACGGCAACGCTAATGCCGATGCATCCGCTTTTGGTGTACGGGTGGCAGGCAACGTGGAGAGTACCTCCATTCAGCCGAACACGGGCTCCACTTTCTCCAACAGTGGAAACATGGTTGTCACCGCAAAAGGAGGTGTGGCCCAAGCAAGCGGAGCGGGAGAGGCCGCTGCCTCAGCATCGGCTTATGGGGTCAGCATCACAGGTACCATTACGGAAGATTCTTCCTTTGTTAACAGCGGAGACATTACTGCTCTCGCTACGGCTGGCAGTGCCACTGGATCCACGACAACCCAAGATGCTAAAGCCTATGCGGCGTATGTGGGCAGCATTACCAAGACCCAAATCGAAGAGGGCGACTTCACGGGCGTCGTCACTACCGGTACCTTCACCAGTACCGGTCACCTGACAGGCCGAGTCTACGGCGACAGCGGTATCGGCGCTGGATTTTGGGTCAATGGTGACATGGACGGACGCGTAGATCTGCAGGGCTGGATCAGGGGCGTCGGCGCGGGCCAGAGTGCCGTCGGTCCAGATAGGGACAGCTATGCCGTCTATCTCGGCAGTGGTAACGGCGACCTGAACATCTCGGCTCCGACCTGGTTCGTTGGTGCTCTCAAGATTGCCGACCAATCCGTCAGCCTCACCTCCGGAGATTATCATTCGGTACACTGGGTTTTCGACTACGGTGAGGGCGCGGATTTCACCCTGATCGAGGGTGACGGGGTTCCGTGGTTCAGCCGGAATGGCGATACGCAGTCGGGTGAGTACGCGACCTATGACACGTCCGGCCAGGTGCTGCAGGATCAGACAATCGCCGAGATCGTCGGCTTTGGCGACAGGCAGATGTGGCGCAACCTCCGCAGTGATAGCGATGTGGCCCATCCGAGGGTGTGGTTGGAGCTTGATGGCGCCACAAGCGAGTTTTCCGGCCAGTATGCTGCGATGGATGGCTTTGACATCACCACCACCGGCGGAGTTGGGGGCATCACGTGGCAAACCGGCCATAATCTGAGCTTCGGGCTCATGGGAGGGGCGGTTGCCAGTGACGCCTCCGGCGATGACTCCGGCCAGAGCATTGATGCGAACACCCTGCTGTTTGGCGCGGGGGCGGCAGCCGAGCTGAACGGGTTCATGCTGGATGGCGGAGTGAAGCTCGGCAGCACCAGCATGGACGGCTCGCGCCTGGTGAACTACAACCTCGCCGTCCCGCAGGATGGCGCGGAATATGCCGAGTCGGATGTCGACGCGAAGTGGGCGAGGGTTGCCCTTGGCGCATCCTATGCATACGAGATCGGTTTGGGGGTGACGATCACGCCTGCGGCTTACTTGTCCTATACGAAGGCCAAAATCGACGAGTATGATGAAAGTGGGGACACCGCGAATGCTAGCGTGGATTCGCGTGATGTCGGCATTACCGAGTTCGAGGTCGGTGTGGATCTCAGCAAGGAGATCGGGGCAGGTCTTATCAGCGGTTCGCTCGGCTACGTCTCCAGAAGCACGGATGGCTTGGATTCGGTCGATGTGACGTTGATCGGAGACGAGCAGTCCGTCGGCCTTGAGACTGCCGATTTCGGAGCGACGAAGCTCGGACTGGGCTACTCGTATAAGGTCGGCGAGAATCTGATCTTTGACGTTGAGGGTGGTATTCTGATGGGAGAGGACTGGCAGAGCCAGAACCTTTCAGCCAGCGCCACACTGCGCTTCTAATATCTGGGACGTTGATCTGGCCCAGGCAAAGAAGCTTGGGCCAGGTGTTCTATGACCTGGACACTTCCGGAAACTGGCTTTGGGTTGCGTCTGAAATGAAATCTGGGTTCTGTGCAGCGGACTTTGCTATTTCGTGGTGGATGCTGCGCCTGGTTGGGGGCCTTTACCGGGCTGGCCTGCAACATCCAGGCGATGAACCATCACCTTGCCGAGATCTCCGCAGAAGTGACACCGGGCCGCCATGCCGTGCTGCTCCTCGACCAGGCAGGCTGGCACATGTCGCCACGTCTCAAGGTCCCCGACAACATCACCCTGATGGCGCTGCCACCCAAATGCCCCGAGCTCAATCCGGCTGAGAACGTCTGGCAGTTCATGCGCGACAATTCGCTGTCTAACAGGATCTTCAAATCCTACGAAGACATTCTCGATCACTGCTGTTTCGCCTGGAACAAGCTCATCGACCAGCCCTGGCGCATCATGTCCATCGGCCTCAGAGACTGGGCTCAC
>VFQS010002606.1_pt1 | contig 14600 bp, 10 predicted proteins | sample 3512361 | NCBI WGS metagenome assembly VFQS01 (sample SAMN10412375, study PRJNA504923) | tailings metagenome | isolation source: Relicate 1 Philex TSF3 active mining | place: Philippines
TACTCATATTGAACAGGGTACTTATGAAGTTTTGAGTCTTTGTTTTAGCTTTCTATTTGCGTTTCTATTTTAGTTTTTCATTTAAGTTTCTTGTATCGGCAGATCAATATAGAAACTAGCGCCTTCGCCATATACTGAGCTGAAACTGAGCTTGCCATGCATGGCTTCAATTAATTCTTTGCTGATCGCTAATCCAAGCCCAGTTCCTCCTCTTTGTCTCGTATCCGATGAATCTGCTTGCGCAAACTTTTTAAATATCTGTGTTTGAAAGGCAAGGGGAATGCCAGGCCCTTGGTCACTCACAGCGATACGCACCTGTTTTTCTTGTCGTGATACGGTAATTTGAATATGCCCATGATTCGGTGAATATTTAATCGCATTCGAGATTACATTCGATAAGACTTGTTGTAATCGCTGTGTATCAATATGGATTCGAATCTCTTGATACGGATTATCAATCGCAATTGAAATCATGCGCTCGATGCCCGCGCCAAGATTGCTTTCAACGGCATTTTGCAGCAGTGGAGCCAGCGCTTGTGTTTCCATCGCGAAGCTTAATTTCCCTGCCAAGATTTTTTCCATATCAAGTAAATCATTGATCAGAAAACTTAGTCTTTGGCTGTTCTTATAAGCGATTTGCAACATGCTAGAAATTTTGTCGGGAATCGCGCCCATCACGCCATTCACCATCAAACCCAAAGAGCCAGAAATCGAAGTCAATGGCGTTCTAAGTTCATGACTGACAGTGGAAATAAATTCATCCTTCATCCGCTCCACGCGTTTGCGCTCGCTGATGTCTTGGATAGTGCCATAGACACGCTCGCAAACGTCATCATGAAATTTACTCATGCCGACAATTCTGACCCAGCGCTCTTTCTTCTGATACGTGAGAATAGATAATTCGGTATCGAAGGAAATACCTTGATTGATTGCTCGTTGGATCAGTTGTTGGATGGTATGTTGATCTTTTTCATTGGGATAGAACTGCGCTGTTTGATGGATTGCACAGACAAAGTCGTCAGGAACTTCATAAATTTCTTTGGTGACTTTGCTCCATTGCAGCGTTGAACTTTGTAAATCAATTTCCCATGTTCCTATTCGCGCAATGGTATTGGATTGCTCTAACAGATCATATGCGTTAGCAAGTTTTGCATCAGCCTCTTTTTGTTTTGAAATGTCAGCGTGACTGCCGGACATCATTAAAGGCTTGCCATCTGCGGTGCGACTAACAAGACAGCCACGATCTAAAATCCAAACCCAGTGCCCATCTTTGTGACGCATACGATTGATGGCTTCGTAATAATCGAGCTCGCCGTCAAAATGCTTCTGTAATAATTCACTCGATTTTTTTAAATCATCAGGATGGGCGAACCTAGTCCAAGTAGAAATATCCGTAGGCGAAAGCTCCTCAATGCTGTAACCAATAATTTCTGCCCAACGCTGATTAAACGAAGATTCACCGGTTTGTACATTCCATTCCCAGGTGCCAATATTGGTGCCCTTGATAATATCTGCTAGACGTCGTTCGCTTTCTGTATGCTGCACTTGTACCCGATTCGCTTGAACCAGTTGACCTATCGTCAGTAAGATCGGGTCCAGAAATTGGATAAACGAATCCTGAAAACCAAAAGGCCGATTCGCCAAACCAATCATGGCGATCCGTTGTTCGTTATAGTGAATTGGTATCGCGAGAAAGTTGTGGATTTCTAAGTCATGTGGAACAAAGTTGGCAAATGCTTTGCGGTCGTTGACGGCATTATCGATCACGACAGATTTGGAACGGATCGCCGCTGTGAAAATATCGTTTTGTGGTCGGATTTCAATTCTTTGTTCGATTTTTTGTGCGAACTTATCTTCATTCAATCGTTCGGTTTTTTGCCTAAGCTCGTCGACATTAGGTGTAGTAATATCGACAGCGGCTTCAGATCTTATGGTTTCGATCGCGAATGTTTTTACAAAGGGATCACCAGATTTGTCTTCTAAAATCTCGCCGATAAAACCGAACTGACATTCTCCCAAAGCGAGTATGTCATGCAGCAATCCTTGAAATCCTTTGCTTTGATCTTGCCCATGAATAAAGCGTTCTTGCGCACGTGAAATTGCCTTTGCCAGATCTTGTTGTAGTTTGAGTGATTGATCCAGTTCCCATTCGTGAATCTTGCTGTGTACCCATTCACTAAATAATTGAATGAATTCTATCTCCACCTTACTAAAATAATTTGGGACACGTGCTTCTTGCGATATAAAAACTAAGTTGCCATAGGCTTCACCACGAAATTTGATCGGTACGCCAATGTAAGACCCAATTTTTAGCGGAGATTGATTCCCGATATCCGCATATGGCGATTTTTTTAGGTCAGGAATTAAACTAAGCTGATCGTTCTCAATGTAAAACGGACGTAAGCTTTGGCAACTCGGATCAAATACTGGTGAACGCGATTTATGCGATTGAAGCTTGCCGCACGGTGTGCCAGTGCAAATCAAGGTTTCTAGTTGTTGATCTCGCATGCGATTGATCAACGCTTGTGACATTCCTAAAAATTCTTGCGCGATGCTTAATCCCTTGCTCAGCAATTGCGCATAATCAGGATCAAGCAGCGATGAGATTTGGGTTAATGCGAGTAAGGCTTGGTGCTGATAATTTTGTTGTAGTTGGGCGATTTCACGTTCAACGCTATCGGCCAAATCTCGTAAGATACGCTGCTCTTTGATGCTGAGCATACGGGCTTTACTATCGATAATGCATAGGGTGCCTACGCTATTTTCACCGTCTGGGCGTAGTGGTGCGCCTGCATAAAAGCGAATATTCGGTGCTCCCGTGACGAGTGGATTATCGGCAAAACGTGGATCATTTAAGGCGTTTGGAATATGAAAAATATCGCGTTCTAAAATTGCATGACCACAAAAAGAAATTTCGCGATCTGTTTCGCAAGCATCAAGTCCTTGTTTTGATTTAAACCATTGACGATCAGCGTCAATCAAAGAGACTAGTGCAATATCAACATTAAAAATCTGTTGTGCTAGGCGAGTAAGGCGATCAAAGCGTTCCTCAGGGAGCGTGTCGAGGATGTGATACTCGCGCAGTGCTTGTAATCTGGACTCTTCATTCTGAGGAATTTTGGGTGATTCCATTCAGAGTGCTCCTGTGTTGAAATGAATGGTGATGCAAACGCTTTCGATCAGTTTGCTCGATGGCGATGTGACAGTATCCACGAAGAAATGTTCCTCATCAAGGCAAGTGTTGTTGATGCGAGCATATGAATTTATTTACTTACTTTTTTAGAAGCTTTATTTATACTGAAGTGGGTTAAAGACAAACAGTTTCTTGCTCAAAAGCATCATGGCTGCGATACTGGGCGCTATTCAAATATTTTGCCTATTTATGCGTGTTTTTTGTTTTAGATTAATTGCTTATTTGCTAGTTTGGGTGTTGCCGAACTTAGTGTTAGCCGCTACCCAAGAACCAGTTCGATTATTTTTACAAGAAAGCCTAGATCAACAAGGCAAACAATTGCCGACCGATCCAAAGTTGATCGAGATTTTGAAATACTTTGAGAAACAGACTGGCTTAAAGTTCGAACCAGTCATTTTGCCTTGGAAGCGTGCGCAAGTAGAAACCTTGGCCGGAAAAGGGGTGATTTATGGTTTTTCTCGTTCAAGAGAACGAATTGCTGCTTACCATTTTTCGGAGCCTGTGGTGGTCGAGCGAATTTGGGGGATTACCTATGGCAAGCCAAAGCCGAAGTATCGTGCAGTTGAAGATTTACGCGGCAAGGTAGTGAGTACTGGACGTGGCTTTAGTCATGGCTTGGAATTTGATTTGGCACGTGATGTCATTTTTACGGTGCAAGAAGATTCTGCCTCTACACATGCGCGATTTAAAAAATTGATGGCAAAACGCAGTGATGTGATGGTGTGGCCTGTGCGTGGAATGGAAACGCAAAAAGAAGTGGAAAAATACATCAATCGCATTATCGTACAAGAATCGAATGATCCTGAGTTAGCAGGGCGTTATTTTGATGTAAGTAATCAACCACTGTTTTTCGACACGATGCACTTTGCCAGCGCAAAAGGGCGTTACCTTGACGTGATAGCGAAAATCGATGCCGCTATCCTACGCGGCAAGAAAAATGGCAGTTTGGCGCAAGTTTTACGTGGATATCATTAAAGTACGATGCTAACATTATCTTTATCTTTATCTTTATCTTTATCTTTATCTTTATCTTCATCTTCATAGGCCTGAAGTAGGCTGCCGACCTAGAAGATATTTAGTATTAATTAGTCCGCGTGAATTTGTAGGCGATGCGATAGCAGTGTATCCAAAGGCATAAAGCAAGCCTGATTGCGACCTTGCTGCTTTGCCTTGTACAGTGCGGTGTCGGCTGCATCAATGAGTGTTGACACTTCACGATGTTGATTCGGATCGTAGGTGCTAAAGCCAATGCTAATCGTAATCGTTTTGTCTGCTTTGGATTTGAGGTGAGGGATCGCCAGTTGATTGACTGCGCTAATCAATTTCTGAGCGAATTGCATGCCATGATCGTTACTCATATTAGGCAAGATCAAAACAAATTCCTCACCACCATATCGAGCCAGCATGTCGGAAGAACGTGACAGTTGCGCTTTTAAAGTCGTCGCAACTTGCATCAACACTTTGTCCCCAGCCGGATGACCGTAGTAGTCGTTATATTGCTTGAAGTAATCGATATCGACCATAAAAATCGATAAAGGATGCTTCTGTCGAATCGCTTGTCCTAAAGAGATTTTGTAGTGTTCGTCGAAGAAGCGTCGATTGTAAAGTCCAGTTAAACTATCCGTGGTCGCATCTTTTTTCAATACTTCAGAATGCGAGCGCAACATTTTCTCGCGGCGTATCGATGTGCTGGAATCGCTCACTTGAATTAAGCAGCAGTGCCCAACTTCTTCAGCAACCAAAGGGGAAATTGTGATGGATTGATGAATCGCCATTTGCTTTTTGAAGCTTTCATCAAACGAGAATAAAGGTAACGGCGAACGATGCAAGGCATTTGAAAGCACTGCAGGTAATCCATAATTAATCGTATTGCGTAATGCAGAGAGAAACGCTGAACTTGGTGCAACCGGAAACACGTCGGCAATGGTTTGTCCGATCGCATTCTCAATGGTAATGCCAGAGTGTTTTTCTAACCAAGTGTTCCACAATAAAATTTTTTCGTTTGCATCGACAACGATAAGGCCGAGGTTCAAACTGTCAAAAATTTTACTCTGGTATTGTTCTACAAAATTCATTCAATTTTTCCTAAAAACAGCTCTAATTGCTGCACTAAACTACGAAGTGACATAGAACTTAATAAGAAAATTAAATGTCCTTCTGAATGACGCTTCTCGATAGAGAGGTCAATATGTAATACGAGGATATACGGTTGATCGTCTGAATTTTGCAGACTTTTAAAAATGTCTTCCGTTGACGCGATACGATAGTCAGGCAGAGAGCTATTTAGCGAGATATGCAACATATCTGCCATCGCGGATAAGCAGGCATTGAGAATGATATTGCCCAACTCGCACATCGCTTCTTGTTCAAACTCTGCAAGTTCTTCGATGCTCATTTGTGAGCCCATCATATCGCGCACGATTTCTAAAGCATGACTTTCGGTAAAGAGTAGTAATGCTTGTGCGTCGAATGGTCCTGAAAAATGTTGGCTAACAACACCAAATTTGGCATTGTTGAAATCAATCACCGTCGAGTCCACTTCGGCGCTCTTTTTGATTTCGACTGAAGGTACCGATAGCTTGACTTCGTCGCCAACAATTTCACTTAAGCTGGCGGCAGCACGGCCAGCGCCAACATTAAAGACTTCTGCCAGCGCATCAAGATGGAGTTCGCTTAGACTGTCCACAATTATCCTAAGAAATAATGTAATGCTTCTGCGATTGATTTTTCGGTAATCGGCTTTGCCACAAAGATGGCGCCCATGGCGTTCGCTCTATCTTGAAAGCTTTCTTGAATATTGGCAGAAAAAATCACCACGCGAATATGTGGAAAGTCTTTCAAGATAATTTCCGCTGCTTCGGTACCTAACATGCCTGGCATATTGATATCCATGGTACAGAAATCGGGCTGATTTTCTCGCACTTGCGTGATGCCTTCTGCCCCTGTACTAGCTTCTAGGATTTCCCAATCTGGATAAACCGCTAACACGCGAGCACGAATAATCATGCGAGATACTTTGCTGTCATCAACAATCAGTAATTTTTTTATTGTCGCATTGCTTGTCATGAAGATATCCTGTTTTGGCCAAGGTTCGGAATACTGAATTTTAACCGAAGCGTCTCTTTTTGAAAAAATAGACTGAGTTATACCGCATTTTTTTTACTTGATTTGTTACTTATTGTTTCTTTTCGGTCAGAGATTTTTTGTTTTTGAGGCGACGCCATAAGGTGGTTCGACTAATTCCTAAATGGCGCGCGATATCTTCTCGATTATTATTAAATTTTCTCATCAGGGAATCTAAATCGGAATTTAAATCACTTTCTAAAGCGCGATCTGAATTGGTGCTTGATTTATCAGTGTCGATTGATAAGTTAGAGTGAGAAGTTGCGCCTAGCTTATCGAGACTTGTAGTGGAAGCCGATTGCAGCTCTGGTAATAATTTTATTAGAAAGCCTGGCGTAATGGCTTGTAGTGGTGCCGCTGATAGATGTAGCGCCAGTCGTTCGATCACATTACGTAGTTCTCGCACATTTCCCGGCCACGCATATTGTTTCAAAATAAAGTGACAATGCGCCAACTCATTTTGCGCATTTGGATGGGCGCGTGTGCCTATCGCCGCGCAAGCTTGCTTCAAACTCCATTGCGCTAGTGAGACTAGATCATCGGGGCGCTCACGTAAAGAAGGTAAGTGCAAACGTAGCACCGCTAGGCGGTAAAATAAATCGGCGCGAAATCGTCCTTCACGCACTTTTTGTTCCAGGTCGCAATGGGTTGCGCTAATAATACGCACGTCAACTGGTATCGGGCGTATGCCACCGACACGAACAACCTCACGTTCTTCTAACACACGTAGTAAGCGCGTTTGCAGATTCAAAGGCATTTCACCAATTTCATCTAAAAATAAACTGCCTCGATGTGCCGCTTCAAACAAGCCGGCGTGTCCGCCCCGACGCGAGCCGGTGAAGGCGCCTTCTTCATAACCAAATAATTCTGATTCCAGCAAGGACTCGGCAATGGCACCGCAATTCACCGCCACAAATGCTTGTCGTGCACGTGCACTTTCTTTATGGATTGCCTGCGCTGCCAATTCTTTGCCGGTGCCGGTTTCGCCTTGTAATAATACGGTGGCAGGTGAGCGCGCGTATAACATGATGGATTGCCGCACTTCTTGCATCTGCATTGAATCGCCGCGTAAATCATTGATACTGTGGCGTGCGCGTAATTCTCCTACTGGTTGTTGCCGTCCTTTTGAAGCTTCTAAGCGGGTTAAGCGCGAAATCTCGATTGCGTCGTCAAAGGCTTGGCGGATAGAGCCTGCGGAGTACATGAAAATTCCCGTCATTCCGGATTCTTCGGCTAAATCCGTGATTAAGCCCGCACCGACGATAGCTTGTATCCCCATCGCCTTGAGTTCACTGATCTGGCTCTTAGCATCCTCTTCCGTCACATAAGTTCTTTGTTCCACTTGAAAGCCAAAGGTCGCTTTAAACTCAGCTAATTCCGGCATGGTTTCTTGATAGGTGACGATGGCAATTTGACGCGAAACCTTGCGTGCGCGCGCCAAGGCTTGCATCACATCAAATCCACTGGCTTTGGCAATGACGACGGGAATCGGTAAACGACTTTTAAGGTAGGCACCATTGGAGCCTGCCGCGATCACCGCATCGCAACGCTCGGTTTGTAGACGTTCACGTAAAACTTGTGCTGCCTCTTCAAAGCCGAGGTGGATAGGCTCAATGTCGGCGCTAGCGTCGTACTCAACCATGATGTCGCGAAATAAATCGAATAGGCGTGAGATCGAGACTGTCCAAATAATCGGTTTGTCTTGAGGATCACGCGGAATAGGAGGGCGACGGCTCATGGTTAGTTTTGGGTGGAGTTTCTAATAGTGTTTCAAGCAATGTTTCAGGTGGTGTTTCAAAATGCGTTTCAATTATGTTTCAAATGCGTTGCGGCTGCAACGTATTTTCGCTCTATTGCCTAGTGATTTAGTCGGGATTGTATTCATGTCTCATCACTTAAGTCTTTGATTTCTAATATGTCTCCGTGTTTTAACTTGAATATGTCTTGATGCTGGCACGCGCTTTGCAATAGCAGCAGCATCCAAACAAAAGGAAAAGAACATGTCTCAATATTCCGCAGGTGCCGCCTTCCGTAAGGCGATGCAAGAAGAGTCCCCATTACAAGTGGTGGGCGCGATCAACGCGAATCACGCTTTGTTAGCGAAACGTGCAGGTTTTAAAGCAATTTATTTGTCCGGTGGCGGTGTTGCCGCTGGTTCTTTGGGTTTACCTGATTTGGGTATTTCGAATTTGGACGACGTATTGACTGACGTGCGTCGTATTACCGATGTCTGCGATCTGCCTTTGTTGGTCGACGTGGATACTGGTTTTGGCTCATCAGCGTTCAACGTGGCTCGCACTGTTAAATCGATGATCAAATTCGGCGCGGCAGCGATGCACATCGAAGACCAAGTCGGTGCTAAGCGTTGCGGTCACCGCCCAGGCAAAGAAATCGTCAGCAAACAAGAAATGGTCGATCGCGTGAAAGCGGCAGTGGATGCGCGTACCGATGACAACTTCGTCATCATGGCACGTACCGATGCGCTGGCGGTAGAAGGTTTGGAAGCTGCAATTGATCGCGCATTGGCTTGCGTTGAAGCCGGTGCAGACATGATCTTTCCAGAAGCGATTACCCAGCTCGATATGTACAAGCAATTCGCCAATGCTGTGAAAGTACCTATCCTCGCCAACATCACAGAATTTGGCTCCACACCTTTGTACACAGTTGAAGAATTGGCGTCTGCCGATGTGGGCTTGGTGCTTTACCCATTGAGTGCTTTCCGCGCCATGAACAAAGCAGCAGAGAACGTCTACACCGCGATTCGTCGTGACGGCACGCAGAAGAATGTGGTCGATACCATGCAAACGCGCATGGAACTCTACGAGCGCATCAACTACCACGACTTTGAACAAAAGTTAGATGCCTTGTTTGCCCAACAAAAAGCGAAGTAATCGGTAAAAGATACATTGAACAAATTTTCGGAGAATTAAAATGACCACACAAGAAAACCCAACATTCAAACCAAAAAAATCCGTTGCTTTGTCTGGCGTTGCTGCTGGTAATACAGCGTTGTGCAGCGTAGGTAAAACCGGTAACGATTTGCATTACCGTGGATACGATATTTTGGACGTGGCAGACAATTGCGAATTCGAAGAAATCGCGCATTTGTTAGTGCATGGTAAATTGCCAAACGTCGCAGAACTCGCTGCTTACAAAGCAAAATTGAAAGCCTTGCGCGGCTTGCCAGCGAATTTGAAATCAGCTTTGGAAGCTTTGCCAGCATCTTCGCATCCGATGGATGTGATGCGTACTGGCGTGTCTGTATTGGGTTGTACTTTGCCAGAGAAGGATGACCACAATGTGCCAGGTGCACGTGATATCGCTGATCGCTTGATGGCGTCTTTCGGTTCTATGCTCTTGTACTGGTACCACTTCAGCCACAACGGCAAACGTATCGATGTCGAAACAGATGATGATTCTATCGGCGGCCATTTCCTGCATCTCTTGCATGGCGAAAAACCAAAAGCATCATGGGTACGTGCAATGCACACTTCCTTGATTCTGTACGCAGAACATGAATTTAATGCGTCGACATTCACCAGCCGCGTGATCGCAGGTACAGGTTCTGATATTCATTCTGCCATCACCGGTGCGATCGGCGCTCTGCGTGGTCCAAAACATGGTGGTGCCAACGAAGTCGCGTTTGAAATCCAAAAACGTTATGACAATCCAGACGAAGCAGAAGCTGATATCAAACGCCGCGTTGAAAATAAAGAAGTGGTGATTGGTTTCGGTCACCCTGTTTACACTGTGTCCGACCCACGCAATAAAGTCATCAAAGAAGTCGCACGTACTTTGTCGGTCGAAGCGGGTTCGACCAAGATGTATGACATCGCAGAGCGTTTGGAGACAGTGATGTGGGATATCAAAAAAATGTTCCCGAACTTGGATTGGTTCTCTGCCGTGTCTTACCACGTGATGGGTGTACCGACAGCGATGTTCACTCCTTTGTTCGTGATCGCACGTACATCGGGCTGGTCAGCACACATTATTGAACAACGTATCGACAACAAGATCATTCGTCCAAGTGCGAATTATGTGGGGCCAGAGGATCTCGCGTTTGTGCCATTAAAAGATCGCAAATAAATTTGGATCATTTTTAAAACCCGTAGTCGGGCGCATCGCGTTGTTGGCAATACTCGCAATATCGACATATTGCTCCGTTTGCCGCCTAGCGCTGCATCCCGACTACGGATTTTCTAAACGATCCAAAGCTGCAACCTTTATCTAAGTCTTTATGAGTTTTCGAGGATACAAAGTGCAGACGAAAAAAGTTCAAAACAGAACAATGGAATTACCTATGAATACAAACTATAGAAAATCACTCCCCGGTACTTCACTCGATTATTTCGATGCCCGTGAAGCGGTGGAAGCGATCGAGGCGGGGGCTTATGCCAAGCTGCCTTATACCTCTCGTGTCTTGGCTGAGAACTTGGTGCGTCGTTGCGATCCTGCGACCTTGACGGATTCCTTAAAGCAGTTAATCGAACGTAAGCGTGAGCTCGATTTTCCGTGGTTCCCAGCGCGCGTGGTGTGTCACGATATTTTGGGTCAAACCGCGCTGGTTGATTTGGCGGGTTTGCGTGATGCGATTGCTGATCAAGGTGGCGATCCTGCGCAAGTGAATCCGGTTGTGCCAGTGCAGCTCATCGTTGACCACTCCTTGGCGGTCGAATGCGGCGGTTTTGATCCGCAAGCGTTTGAGAAAAATCGTGCGATTGAAGATCGTCGCAACGAAGATCGCTTCCATTTCATCAATTGGACAAAATTGGCGTTCAAGAACGTCGATGTGATCCCGCCAGGTAACGGCATCATGCATCAGATTAACTTGGAGCGTATGTCGCCCGTGGTGCATAGCAAAAATGGTGTAGCATTTCCAGATACTTTGGTCGGTACAGATAGCCATACGCCACACGTCGATGCACTTGGTGTGATCGCGATTGGTGTCGGTGGTCTTGAGGCTGAAAACGTCATGCTCGGTCGTGCTTCGTGGATGCGTTTGCCCGACATCATTGGCGTTGAATTGACGGGTAAACCGCAGCCTGGTATCACAGCGACCGATATCGTCTTGGCACTCACAGAATTCTTGCGTAAGTCCAAAGTCGTTGGTGCCTATCTCGAATTCTATGGCAGCGGTGCTGCGGCTTTAACACTCGGTGATCGTGCCACGATTTCAAACATGGCACCTGAATACGGTGCGACGGCAGCGATGTTCAGTATCGATCAGCAAACTATCGATTACTTGAAGTTGACCGGTCGTGAAGATGCTCAAGTTGCTTTGGTGGAGACTTATGCCAAAGTCGCTGGCTTGTGGTCCGATGCTTTGGTGACAGCAGAATACGAACGTGTCTTGCAGTTTGATTTGTCTAGCGTCGTGCGCAATATGGCAGGTCCATCGAATCCGCATGCCCGTGTTGCGACGACAGATTTGGCAGCAAAAGGCATCGCAGCGGCTTGGGACAATGTGCCAGGTCAAATGCCGGATGGCGCCGTGATTATCGCGGCCATTACCAGCTGCACCAATACCTCTAATCCACGTAATGTGATTGCTGCAGGTTTGTTGGCACGTAATGCCAATCGCCTCGGCTTAACACGCAAACCGTGGGTCAAATCCTCCTTAGCGCCTGGCTCCAAAGCGGTCACGCTGTACTTGGAAGAAGCCGGCTTGATGCAAGATTTAGAAGCGCTGGGTTTTGGCGTGGTGGCGTATGCGTGTACCTCGTGCAATGGTATGTCCGGTGCTTTAGATCCGGTAATCCAACAAGAAATTATTGACCGCGATTTGTATGCGACGGCTGTCTTGTCTGGTAACCGTAATTTCGACGGACGTATTCATCCTTATGCGAAGCAAGCTTTCTTGGCTTCGCCTCCATTGGTGGTTGCGTATGCGATCGCTGGCACGATCCGTTTCGATATCGAAAAAGACGTGTTGACCGTGGTTGATGGCAAAGAAATCCGCTTAAAAGATATCTGGCCTAGTGATGAAGAAATCGACGCGATTGTGAAGTCTAGCGTCAAGCCAGATATGTTCCGCAAAGTGTACGAGCCAATGTTTGCGATCTCGACCGAGCAAGCAGCGAGTGTGCCGCCACTCTACGATTGGCGTCCACAATCGACCTACATCCGCCGTCCACCGTACTGGGAAGGCGCTTTGGCAGGCGAGCGTACGATGAAAGGTATGCGTCCTTTGGCAGTCTTGGGCGACAACATCACGACTGATCACTTGTCTCCTTCAAACGCGATTATGCTCGACAGCGCGGCAGGTGAGTACCTCGCAAAAATGGGTTTGCCGGAAGAAGATTTCAATTCCTACGCAACGCATCGTGGTGATCACTTAACCGCACAACGCGCAACCTTCGCGAATCCAACCTTGAAGAATGAGATGGTGCGAGATGCTGACGGCAAAATCAAAGCAGGCTCCTTAGCGCGCATTGAACCAGAAGGCAAAGTCACGCGCATGTGGGAAGCGATCGAAACCTATATGGAACGTAAGCAGCCTTTGATCATCGTTGCCGGTGCTGACTACGGTCAAGGTTCTTCACGCGATTGGGCAGCGAAGGGCGTACGTTTGGCGGGTGTCGAAGTGATTGCGGCCGAAGGTTTTGAACGCATTCACCGTACCAACTTGATCGGTATGGGCGTTTTGCCACTTGAATTCAAAGCAGGCGTGAATCGTTTGACTTTAGGATTGGATGGCACAGAAACCTATGATGTGGTTGGTGAACGTACTCCACGCGCGACCTTAACTTTAGTCATTCATCGTAAAAATGGTGAACGCTTAGAAGTACCGATGACTTGCCGTTTAGATACAGCGGAAGAAGTGTCGATTTACGAAGCGGGTGGTGTCTTGCAACGTTTTGCGCAGGACTTTTTGGCGTCTTCCAAATCCGCATGAGCCTCGTGAAGGTGTTGAAGAAAGCCCTTCTCCCGCAAGCGGGAGAAGGGTTGGGATGAGGGGCGTTGATCAGGATTTCGAGATTGTTTGAAGAAATGACCGTGAACAGGTTTCTTGATTTTGCTGAATCAATTTCGCTAGCTCAGCGCCCCTCACCCTAACCCTCTCCCGCCTGCGGGAGAGGGAACTTAGAATCAAGAAAAGGAAAACAATGTCCCATCCAGCCCAAATCAAAATCCCCGCTGTCTATATGCGTGGTGGCACCAGCAAAGGTGTATTTTTCCGCGTGCAAGATTTGCCAGTCGCAGCCCAACAAGCCGGCGCTGCACGTGATGCTTTGCTGCTGCGCGTGATCGGTAGTCCAGATCCTTACGGCAAACAAATCGACGGCATGGGTGGTGCGACATCAAGCACCTCGAAAACTGTGTTGTTAGCGAAGAGCTCTAAACCAGATCACGATGTTGATTATTTGTTCGGCCAAGTCGCCATCGATAAAGCATTCGTTGATTGGAGCGGCAATTGCGGCAATCTTTCTGCTGCAGTGGGTTCGTGCGCGATCAGCATGGGTTTGGTCGACAATGTGCCGCAAAATGGTATCGCCGTGGTGCGCATCTGGCAGGCGAACATCGCTAAGACGATCATTGCCCATGTGCCGATGACTAACGGTGAAGTGCAAGAAACAGGCGACTTCGAATTCGACGGCGTCACCTTTCCTGCCGCTGAAGTTCAACTCGAATTTATGGATCCAGCGGCCGAAGAAGAGGGCGCTGGTGGTTCGATGTTCCCAACCGGGAATCTAGTCGATGATTTAGAAGTACCAGGCATCGGCACTTTAAAAGCGACCATGATCAATGCGGGTATTCCAACCATTTTTGTGAACGCGGAAGAAATTGGCTACACCGGCACTGAACTGCAAGATGCGATCAATAGCGACACCGCAGCCCTAGCCAAATTCGAAACGATACGAGCCTATGGCGCAGTACGTATGGGTTTGATCAAGCACATCGACGAAGCGGCGAAGCGTCAGCACACTCCGAAAGTCGCATTTGTATCCAAACCTTTGGATTATGTGTCCTCGAGTGGAAAACAAGTGAAAGCCAGTGAAATCGATTTATGCGTGCGCGCACTGTCGATGGGTAAGTTGCACCACGCGATGATGGGCACTGCGGCGGTGGCGATTGGTACAGCCGCGGCTATTCCTGGCACTTTGGTGAATTTGGCAGCGGGTGGAGGAGCGCGTTCTGCTGTGCGGTTTGGTCATCCTTCTGGCACTTTGCGTGTTGGTGCTGAGGCGCAGTTGGTCGATGGTGAATGGGTCGTGAAGAAGGCGAGCATGAGTCGTAGTGCTCGGGTGTTGATGGAAGGGTTTGTGCGCGTGCCGGGGGATTG
>VFQS010002608.1_pt1 | contig 14593 bp, 19 predicted proteins | sample 3512361 | NCBI WGS metagenome assembly VFQS01 (sample SAMN10412375, study PRJNA504923) | tailings metagenome | isolation source: Relicate 1 Philex TSF3 active mining | place: Philippines
AGAAGCTGCGAAAAAGCTTTTCTCTCAAGGTCAAAATAACAACCAGGGGCCTCAGTAAATTGGTAAGATGAAAAACGATAAATCATAAAATGATGGAAAGAAAAATGTCAGAGAGATTAAACTCTTTGCTCTCTTCTAATTCAACAGAGCTGCAAGAGATTCAAAGTCTGCCAAGGTCTAAGTCATGGTGCATAAAAATGATTTAAAGGACAAAAAAATTTTTGAGCTGGAGCGAGAACTCATCTAGTTTGGTAATGGAAGCTTCAATGTTTATGCAAATTCAATAAAGCTTCTAGAAAATTACAATAGATAATTCCAGCCAAAACTAGCAGTTGAAAGAAGTGCTATTCTCTCACCTTGGGACTACTATGAAAAATATGGTTTCATGAGAGAATTTCTACTCGACTCTCCAGTTCAATTTATATTTGGCCTCAAAATAGTGAGGAACGATAGCAACATCTCCTATTATGAATGTCCTGGAGAAAATATAAAGGAGCCCATGATGGAATTGATTTATTTCACGCAATACTTGCTGGAGACAGGCTAAACCGATCATTTGCAAGAGCTTATTAGACAGTACAAAGTATATTACAGATAACAGACGGGACTATCTGCTGATCAAACAAAAATCATATCTGACCTTTGTGAAACTCTCATCAGTGAAAGAATAGATGAACTTGAGATTTTCCTTCCTTAAATCTTGTCAATCTTAGGGGTCATCCCGCATGAAATGAGAGCAATTAGAGATATCAAGTTGACTAGTTCTTCTAGGATTTTAATAACAGGGCTTAAAATTGTCAGAGAAGAAATTGAAACCCTTAAAAATTAAGTAATGGACGTTTCCGGTAGCGAGAACTCCATTTTTAATAGAATAAAAAAGTCAAACAATTTAATAATTAATGGGTTCATATTTGCAATGTTAAACGATTAGAGCAACGGGAACAAGAATTGGTATGACTCAATCATTGAGCTACAGGACGCAGATCCCCTTACTATGTATGTTCTAGCTGACAAATTTCTCAATCAGATGATTGAAAATCAGCAAAAGATCAAAAAGGATGCCATTGAAAATTTTCTTAAGATATTTAAAGCAAAAGCTAATCAAGTTCCAGAGATGAATTAGTTCGATAGCCAATCCCTCATTCTCCTTCTCTTAGAACAGGCAAGCGATCTCAAAAGCTTCATTTCTTTTCTCCGTGCTATTTATGAGCCCGTAAACAACGAATCGTCCATTGCTGTTTAGCAGGAGGATCAGATTTTAATCTTCTCATAAACAGAATAAACACAAGCTTAGATAATCAAGAAAATCAACCTTTTTATTGAGAAATACATCTTAGGACTTCAGAATGTCTTCGAATTCCTTAAACTAATGGTCGAGGAATAGACGGCTTTCTACTTCTATCTTTTCCAAAAGTCTGATGCAAGACTTATAATTTAATAGATTATTCATTATCATGAATTCAAAGAATACCCAGAGAGAGATTTAGAGATGCTAAATAAAATTTTCTTTGCTCCAAATGCTACACAATTCATTCCGAACTAACAAGACCTAATTTAAGAATTGCTGAAGAAACTATTCTAAACTGATAACAATTTGAGACATCTCAAAGAGGTCTATAAATTTCTATTAAGACCCTTTTAGAACTGGGCTCTAACACTTGTGTACGCTGGAAAATATTTCAGATTCATTTATATCAAGTCTTACGATATCCCTGAATTGATAAATCATCATGTGAAGATCATAGACGAATACATTGCATAATGCCCTGCAATTTAAGACAAAGAAAACAGGAAGGAAGAGGAATTTATCAAAAACTTGTGCGAGAATTCGGTCTAGGCCTTACATGAACGGTGTGTAATGAGTGGCTCTAAAACATTGTGCGACTTTAACCAATTAATAAAAGTCAGCAGCTGCAAAAATAAGTACTTTGTAAAGGCTTACAAAGAGTTTGTTATCAAGGCTTTAATATAACCAGCTTTAGACAATCGCTAATAAATGAATCAAGGCGGAAGACCTCAGGACCCATTAATTCTTTAAAGTCTAATAAATTCGCATCAGAAATTCAAGGCATGTCGTTCTGATGAGACCTTGATTAGGGAGTTACTCGATATTACCTTCTAGCTGGCTGATGAGAAGCCAAGTAAAGGCTAAGTGTACCGAGCGCTCATTGAAGATCCAAAACTCGATCATCACTGGTTCAGATACATTGATCGATTCAGTGACTACAATCAGTACGAATCGGTCGTTAGCATTCATACTATAATCTCTGAATTTTTCAGAGATCTTATCGAACAAAAATTCAGCTTGTAAGATATCCTCATGTTGAAAAAACATTCAAACGTTCAGAAAGATGCATTTCTAAGGTATCTCTTGGTTATACAGCAATAAAATAATAATTAATAAGAGATCCTCAACAGAGAAGCTCTTGAAGATTTGTTAAGAGGACAGATCAATTAAGTTGATAAAATCACCTAATAGATCGATGAGATCAGGACCTATATCTATTCCACGGTTAAACTAGAGAAGACGGACATGTTGTCCACTCTATTCGAAACTCACACAAAGGACTATCTGAAAAAGCAGTACAAGGATTTGGCAGTTTTCCCCCCTGAACTTGAAGCTTATAGAGAAATTGCAGAGAAAATCTACTCACTATAGTACTCTATCATCTTTTAAAATTACAAGACGAAAGCTGAAAAAGATAATGAGAAGCAACTATAGCTTCCTTAACTTCAACAACTGGAGATAGTCTAAGTGATAAAGCCGTCTGCTGCTGATTTGGTTTGTAAAAATTGCGAGACTGCATATTAGAGACTGCATTTGGACCTTCAGTCATTTATCACTAATGATGTTGAAATTAAGATAAAAAAGATTAAAGAGATGATGGGAAAGGCTTAGCTGAGTCCAAGTGTAATTTAAAAAGAAATAAATGAGTTTATCAAGCTATTTCCAAGAAATGCAATTGCTGAGAAGAGATTAATAGAGTTAGGTTTCATTCTAAATGCTATCGGCTAAAGAGACCGATATAGAATTGTTTGCTAAGGTTTGATAAACATTGCAAGCATGAAGTGCACATTTAAAGACTTGAAGAATAATGGAGAGGAAAGAATTGAAAAGATATTTAATATTGATATGACTGAGGAGTAGAAGACAGCTGAAACGTATATTGATGTGTGCATTGAGAATTTCAATTCTGCTTCGGTCAAGGATTTCACCAAGATCCATAAAATAACTTCGGAAAAGATCACTCTGAAAATTGAAGAGAGAATCAAGTACCAACTAAAGAATAAAAACGATTAAAATAAAGGGAAGGTACTTGATTAGGATATTTAAAATGCATTAGAGGAATAAGATCAGCAGAAGATAAATGAGATATTTGGAGTTTTTAAGCAAGAATAATTGAACCTATTCTAGTTCCTGAAAATAATGACAGACAATGAGCTTGAACAATTGAGAGACTTCGTAAATGACTATGATGATGTCGATGTGAGCACCCAGACTATTTTGGATTGTATGTCTGTCTGGGACTACATTCATGAATTGACCGGAGGATAGAGACCTAAAAATTTTGAGTAGCTCATTGATTTTATGTTAGATTCCTAGCACTAGAATGCTAAGTACCAGGACATCGATCGAAAGATAAAGTAGTGTAGTATTCATGTTGTGGCTATATAGGATCTCAAAAATACTTTCCTAAATAAGGAGGAGGCAAAGAAAAATTAAATCATTCATATCGTCAATAGTTCTTTAATCAAATTCATCAGTACTGATGAATTATTGCTCTCTTGGGACATATGCGTGAAATATCAGCGTGACCAGATAATTAAGCAGGATAAGCCCTAAGAAGAAAAAAAGTTCAAGTATGAAGAGATCAGTGAGCTCAGAGATCGCGCCCTACTGATTTAAAACACGCTAAGCCAACAAAAGATCTAAAAGAATGAAAAGAGAGAGGGCGATGAATCACAAAAGAACTAACTAGAGTAGCTTCAAATGAGTACTTTCGTGAAGCTAACCAAGCTTATTCAGTCGACTATTCAAAACCTTAGCCTTCTCTTTTAGTCCGGCTACCCAACTGATTCGATTGATTTTATCATTTAAGGTTTCGAATGCAGAGAAGGAAAGTTCAAAAAACTTGAAGAGTTTCAATAAATGGTAGCTCTCATTCTCAAACAATGGCAAATTTAACTAATTAAGTGCTATGAAGACTTTTATTTGCTCACTTTCCTGAGTGGAGGCAACATTTGGATCCTGGAAAAATACCTTCTTGGATAAAAATTGAATCCGACTGAAACTCAAAAGGCCTAAAACATTCTAAATTACATGGGTAAGACTGATGTTGAAGGAGAATAGTTTAAAGAATTCATCAACACTAAAAATTTAAAGGACATTAATATCAACAAATTACAGCTTCCAATTCATAGGCTCAAGAGATTAGGTAGCTTTCTTGAAACACTAGAATTTAAAGATACTCGCTCCTTTGAAAAATAAGATTCGAAAAATTTATCATTCAATAGTTAGGATGGAAAGAAAGAGCTATTGTTAAAAATTGTGGTAAAGGAAGACGAAATAATGTATCTAGAGACCCACAGATCATTTGTAGGAATTATATCTATTTTCATCAACTCTGGAAAAGCCTTTCCCAGAGCGGACCAACTATTCTTTTGCAATGATTCCGTAAAATGGGAAGAAATTCAAAGCTTTATGTACAGATGCTTGAAAAATCCGAATAAAGAGCTCCACTGCATAGTGAATCCGGACCAGTTGACCCTTGAAATACAAGACAAGCTGATTACACTTATTTAAAAATTTATCAAGGAAGAATTTGCAAACAAAAATTTCTTTTCCTTTGCGGTTATCGTGGGTGATGGCAAATCTAGAATCTCCAACTTTATCAAGATTCAACCTTGCAAAAAGATCGTCAAAGATTAGTTATTGCTGAACGATGAAAAGATATAAGAGATCATTAAGAAGCAAGATCAAACAACCATTTTTGTAACCTCAAAAAGAACAGGGCTGGGGAAAACTTACTTTATTAAATTATAAGAAGCAGTACAAAAGCGTGATACTGAATTCTTTCCCATCACTGGCACTTTGGACCTAAACTAAATCGGGCAAAGACTTTCAAATATAAAAGATCTAGGCAAGAAAAACCTCGCTTTTCATATTAACTACGTTGATAGCATGGAATTACTAAATGAGATCCTCATTAACTTGGCTCTTTTCAGAGTCTTCAAATCGAGCAGTCACATTGTTGTGATTCCTATAGAATGTCACATATTCATTGAGTTGTCCAATACTCTTGGAGATATATTCGAAAACTAAATTATATACAGGAAGTATCTTCTAGAGAGAGAGCAACGCATTGAAGCTTTCGATATAGGAAATTTGAAAATTAAATAAACTTAGCAATTGTATCCCATCCGGTATAATATCGATCAATATATTTGTAAATACCTAGCAATGATAGATTCGTCACAAGGAGACCCATAACTAGCTAACCAAAAAATGGATGATGACGAATTGGCAGATATAGATTGTAGAACACTTATTCATAAGCACTTTGTGGAGAGCCAGAAGAAAATTGGACAAAAACCTAATTTCATTTAGCTAGAAATCTTCAAAAATATTTTATACACGTTGATTAAGAACTTTGAGATGTGCAGCTTCTTTATGCCTGAACAACTGGAATGGATGTCTCAAGATATGATTGAGAACGGTTTAAAAAATCTGGCTCCTGAAATTTAGACTCTTCGTAAAACTCTTTTGAATGCTTTACTAGCTACTGTCAAATAATTTACTGTCAAATCTCTCAATCGAAATATTAGAAAAGGTCAAAAACAGGCGAATGATGCTCTAAGACAAATGAGATAGCGAAAAGAAGAGGTTAAGGAAGAGGAGGTGAAGGGTCAGCAATAAGATGAGGTTCAATATGAAATGCGCCTGAATTGGGAAAATACGAAGCACTTTTATATCATATTCTGTGATGATGGCTCATTTATGCCTATCTATAAAGACCCCAATCACGTCCCTGAGGAGTTCCGCAAGCTCATCTACATTTAATCCAATATCATGACTGATGGTAAGCAGCTAAGTTAAAGGATTTCAACTTCCAACTACCAGATTGACGACCTGTCATAGTTTACAGACTTCTAGCTTGTATCACTACTTTAAAACTTTAAGACGCACTCATAATTCTAGATACAATCAGACCCGGACTACGTGGTTACCACAGACAACTTCCTTAAGATGTGCATCATCTACCTTCGAGTAATTTCAAAAGTGCCAGTCATTATTATGGGAGAGACTGGCTGTGGAAAAACCTCACTTATTCGCTTCTTTAGTCAGACCATTTTGAATGACAAGTTAAAGATTTTTAACATTCATGCAGGTATCAGCTCTTAGATCATTATTGACAAAATGACTAAATATATCAAAAAAGCCAATATCCTATAAGATAATGATAAAAAACTATGGATCTTCTTTGATGAGTTTAATACGACCGAGAACTTAGGCCTCATTTGTGAGCTTTTAACAAGTAGATCCCTCCTAGGGACCCGTATCCCTGAGAACATAGTTCTTTTAGCGGCGTGCAATCCTTATAAGCTGAGAATGAAGAAGAACAAGTTCGATGAGAATGTGGGGATCAAGAGAGCAAATGCTCAGAACAGATTCGCCCAGAATGCACTCATGTACACAGTGAACCCTTTACCTGACAATATCATAGAGTACGTTTGGGATTTCGGAGCACTTACCGAAATAGACTACACTAAGTACATTAAAAACATGCTGACAAGAGCGAAGATTGAAAATGTTGAAATGATGACAGCGATGATTATTGCATGCCACAAGTATTTCGGAGAAAACGAGGATAAAAGTAGTGTCAGTCTTAGAGATGTCTCTCGATTCATTATATTGTATAAATGGTTCAAGGAATCTCTGCTTAAAAAGAAGAATATAGAGCTTAAGTTCAGGAAGCTTTCGTAATAATCAGTCAAATATCAAGCGAATGTAGAGAAGTTCAAGCTAAAATTTGATGACTACTATGTGATGGACCTCAAGGAAATTGAGGTGAGGGCTTGCGTTCTTGCTTTAGCTCACTGTTATTACCTGAGACTCTCAAATCTTAAAGATAGAGATGAATTCTTGGCTAGAATATGCAAATCACAAAATTAGTTCCCAGCTCTTACTCCTAAGAAGGTACTTGACTACTTGAATTACGAACAAAACGATTACATTTTGAGAATGGATCTCGAAGAAGGCATTGCAGTCAACCTTGCACTAAAAGAGAATGTTTTTGCTATAATTCCTTGCGTAATGAACAAGATCCCCATCTTCATATGTGGTAAACCTGGTTGTAGTAAGTCAATGGCAATTTCATTAGTCTTCGAAAACCTCAAAGGAGAAAAGTCATCTGATCCCTTCTTCAAACAGTTAGATAGTCTCATCATGGTTTCGTTTCAAGGGTCAGACTCTTGCACATCCGACGGAATTCTTAAAGCGTATGAAAAGGCAAGGAAATACTTGGATGATTAAAGCTAGAAAAATCTTCTCCCGGTATTTGTCTTCGATGAAATTGGTCTTGCTGAGCTATCCAAATACAATCCTTTGAAAGTGCTTCACAGTCTCTTAGAGCTGGAAAACAGAAAAATAGCTTTCATAGGTATATCAAATTGGCGTCTTGATGCCTCTAAAATGAATAGAGCTCTGTACTTGGCAAGACCAGACCCTGATTAAAACGATCTCAAAGATACTGCGCTGAGCATCTACCAGCAGCTATGTCCTGGCAAAGATGACACCAAGACTCTCATGATCACAAATCTGGCAAATTCTTATTTTGAACTAAAACAGTTATTTGTGCAGACATAGCCGGAGTTCGCTGATTTCTATGGCTTGAGAGATTTTTATCACCTGATCAAGCATGTGGCAAGAGATATTTAGAGGAATGGCATGGCGAATAGAGAGGATTTGGCGGCGATAGCTAAGTTGGCTATTGATAGGAATTTCGGCGGCAAAATCAAGGCAAATGAGTACATGGGCAAGATGTTTGCAAAGAATCAGGGTATCGAAGAAATCTATCAGAATATACCTAATTGCGATGTGAGATAATTAATTGAGAAGAATATGGCTGACAAAAACTCAAGGTATCTGATGCTGATAGGCAGATCTGATGTGCTCACTTACATCCTTGAATAACAGTTTAGGAAGAGGTTTAAGCATAGTAGAATCATGGTTGGCAGTCATCTTGAGAACGATATTAGCAAAGAAGAATATGGCTTCAAATCACTTAGTGACATCATACTTCTTATGGAGAAAGGAATTCCAATTATCTTGAATGGAATGGATCATATCGAGAGTTCATTGTATGATCTTTTTAATCAGAAGTTTGCCATCAGTGGTGAAAACCGTTTTTGCCGCATCGCTCTTGGGGCCCAGCTGAACCCTTAATGCTTCGTCCACAACGAATTCCATTGTGTAATCTTTATAGATGACAACGATGAGCTTTTAAAGTCAAAAGATGCTCCATTGTTGAATCGTTTCGAGAAGCATCACATTAAGCTAGAGAATATACTGTCTGATTAATAGAAGTATGTTATTAATGAAGTCAAAGGTTGGATCGATCAGCTCTTAAAAATGCGGTACAAAGAAAACCCGATCCTACTGAATGCAACCAGTTTGTTTCCTAATTACAGCTCTGATACTTTGGGTCTCCTTGTGCTCAATGAGTATGAGCTGACAGGTAAAGATGATGCCGATGTGGATTTGATGATTATCAGATGTAAGGAAAAACTAATTGAAATGGCAACTCAAGATATCTTGATTCTTGCAAGAACATCGAATATTCCTGAAGAAGAAGCAAGATTTATATTCGATACATATGCTAAAGCTCATCGAATGAGTTTTCATGAGAGGGTCAAAGAATATTTCAACAAAGGTGGCGAAATTGAAAACAATGTAAGCAAAAAGCTTATTTGTTTTACTTACACCATGAGACTTGATCTTTCCCCGATTGAGAATAATGATACCCTAATTCTCTCACGAAGTGTCACAAACTTCAAGTCTGAGGCTGAGCTCGTGAAGACCCTCCAGTAGTTCTATGATTCCAAAAGACAAAATGTACTAATAATAGAGGCGAACTACATCAATGACAAGTAGCACTTGAGCTTCATTAAATTTATTGTGGACAAGGTTGAGCACTAAAATCTTGAAGACAAGGGTTGGAATGGATGCAAAACCGTTATTTTGCTTGTGCATATGCAGAGGAACTACAACGAGAAGGACTTTAGTTCACTCCCACTATTTGAAAGCTGGGGTCATAGAGTCTACTACAATATTGATCCTAAGAGCAGTTTTGATTTTTCCCAGCAATTACTCGACAAAAACATCCTTCAAATCATTCAAGAAGAGAAAATTGCAGAATTTAGGTCTCTAATTGGCCCCTTGACAGAGAAATGCCTTTTGAAGCTCAATTTTGAGGGAGAGATTTCTTCTGAAACATAAGATGAGATCAACAGCAATATATTCTTTATCATCGACTAGATCTCTTCGAATGATCAGCTGATCGACATATTCAAAGCCAAGATATTTACGTCAATAGCAAAGCAGCAGAGAATCATCGACTGGAAAGACCACATCTGCTCAAATCCTGAGGTATTTAACGAATGTACCAATGTAGAGGAGGCACTCAAAAAAGTAATTGAGATTAATATCGAGGGGTATCTGACCAAGCTCCTATTTCACCTTGAAAAAGAGTCCGCCTTCAGGAGTTATTTCACCAAGACTCACATTCTTGAAGCAGATGAAATTCTCCAAAATATCTGGATAAGAGGTTTCAATCGACTCAAGTTCGATGAAATTTAGCTTTAGAATCTGCCATCAAGCAATTACACGACATATTTTTCGAACTTGCAGTTTCCATTTATTAGAGAGGAGGCCCGTATACTTGCAGATATTATCACTGAGCAGAGGAAGTTTGAGATTGAAAATGAGAAATCTCAAACGCGTGATGAAGATAAGCTGGACTTCTTTGCCCTTAACTTCATCAAAAAATCGAAGATTGGCGAGGAATTTATCAAATAAATTGCAGAAGAATGTGAGCTTCAGAAAATTTACCTCCAGGATATCGTGAAGATTTTCTTAATCGAAAGCTTTTTCAAACCCGAGTACTTCAAGATATTAATGATAATCATCAACAAGATCATGAAAGACACTATTGGCACATTTTATGATAAGCTCTACACTTTCTTGATGAAGAAACATTTATTCTTCATGATCTGCCAAATTTTAGACACATTCATGAAGATATAGAAAGGAAAAGAAGATTTGAGTCTCGCAACGTTAGAAGAAGTTTTCGAGCAGGCTTTGGATGAATTTATTGATGCCTCTTGGGAAGATATGACGGGAGAAATAATTGACGAAGATATCATTGGGGGTAGCTATCCTAATGTTATGATCCTCCAAGAACTTGGCTCGGTCAACAACCTTTCACATTTGCTTGAGAAATTGTTCAGATCCCTGCTCCAAATGGTTTAAGTAGTGAAGCTTTAGAAAATTAATATTATCAAGTTCTGGAGCGACTTTACCTCCCTTATTGCAACTCTTGGTGGAGGTCACGAGCATTTTCTTATTGAGTGTTCGAATGATGCATAAAAACTTGACCAAAAATATTAAGGTCGGCCTTTCCTGGATCATCCATTGTTTATAAAGAAAATCCTGACATATTTCGAAGACCCAGAAAACAAAGTCCGAGATCGAAACAACCAACTACCAGATTGCGTGGTGAAATTTATGGCATCTTACTTCACTATCCTTTGGGAATTGAACCCAGAGCACCTTATTCTCTTTATAGATAGATTAGACCTCCCTCTGTACCTGAATCTATACACTTACTCTTCGGCACTATTTCAGAAAGTTATTACCTAAGCTAAGATCGATAAAGCAATTGAGAATTTTGCTCAAGACTTATCAGAGTATGTATAAGAAGCGAAGTTGTAGATACCATAAAATGCTTATTCAGAGGTACTTGGATAAATTGTGGCAAAAGACAAAAATCTAGAGTTCAATTTCTCAAAAGCAATCTGTGACTTCCTCGTCAAACAGATTGGCAAAGATAAGTCCCCTGAAGACTTACCTTCTTTGCTGCCTCAATTCCACTCTTATCTCCGCTTGGCTCGCGACTAAGACTCCTGCAACCTGAGCAAGCTGATCTCACATGCTTTTATGAAAGTCTTCATGGACGTCTATGCTGAGCTGGTTTCCCGCATATAATACCAGGATTATGAAGTGACCGATGAAATTACTCAGTGTTTGGAGTATGTCAACGACATTCTTGTGAGCAATGATGTCAAACAAGTAGTGAAGACACTATAACTGTACTTTTTCAAAAAGCTTAAATCGATGCTCCAAATAAACGCTTCTTAGTTTAAAGAACTTTTGAGTAAAGACTTTGGCGAAAAAGTACAATGGATTTAAACTTGCGATATCAAATAGATCGGTGGCATGAATCAAGATGAATAATAAGCCATCGATGTGTACCCATTTATTGAAGAAATCGTGGAGTAAGAAAATTAGCTTATGAATCTTTTCGAGATAACCATGAGAACTAACAAGAATGCCTACAGAGAACAAGTCAAAAACAAGTTTAAAGAGGTTGAAAAGCGGGAAGACTTTATCCGTCTCGGTCTAGCCACAATGAAAAGCTTCTACCTAAAGTATGCAATATAGTATGATCCTCAAAATCCTGTGTGTACAGCTGAGTTTTCTGAATTCTACCAACAAGAAGTCGAGTAGATACTTGAAGTTAAGTTAGGAAAGCAATTTTCGATTCTTATTGGTTGCTTGATAAGGAATTTCCCACGAGATAACTTTTTTAATTTATCACCGAATTAAGACTAAAACGAGCTCCATCAAAGAGTCATAAGCTGCTACTAACTTCTTCTATTGCTATCTTCTTCTAAAGATATGAATCCTTTGACAGGCATGTATTTCAGAAATCAAGGCGGGCAGTTCTCGATAGCCAACGTTAACAAATCATTTATTATCGGTCTTGAACTTGAATATAAGCATACTTACTTGATGAATTTGCATTTGAATTTCCAGACATTAAGGAATCCAAATGGCACTGGTAGTTATGCTTGCGGCGGAAACTGTGACTATGTATATATCGTTTAGGAATGTGGAAATGTAACACATGCAGCAAAATGCCCTTGGTGCGGGGCAGATATTGGAGGACACACTTACAATAATATAGTATAACGACCTGGGCATAGAAGAATGAACGATGCTGAGGCCATTCAATTAATTGCTGCTCTTGTAGCAAAGTATAACAATACTCAGAAAATGGGTTATTTCAATGTTAATACTCCTTCAGAGGATCCTTTCCTGACACAAAATGGAATCCGCCCGATAACTTGGCGTTTGATGAGGACTTTTATTCATGTCTCTCTATACTTTTTCATGACAGTCGGAGGCTCCAACGAATAAGAATTTTAATAGATCTTGAATCAATAAGAGCTACGACTTCTAAACAAACGTTCAAGGGATTTTTTGGAAGGACACATCCAGAATGATTTCAAAATTCTTTTTAAGCAACTCTCAAGTGCTGGTAACGACTGTCAACCTGCCTGGATATATTCTACATTAAATAGTGTACCAGAGATATTTGACAGATACAAGAATAAGGGTCCAGAAAATTTCAATACAGCTTAGAATTTCTTCAAAGATTTTGAGTAGATAGTAGTGGGACAAAAGACTGAAAAGATTGCCGAAATATCTTAAGCCTTCAAGTAAAAAGTAATTCAGGGTTAAAATCGCTAGAGTGCCAAGTTTGAGATGATCATATAAGAGCTTGAAATGGATAATGTAGAATACCCTTACTTACACTTGTATCGCCTCACCAAGGACTATTCCTTTGAGGACATGCAAGCCTCTTTTAAAACCACTGAACAAAACGACAAAAACTTCCCTTTGCTCAAGATCTGTCTCGAAAACTACGACCAGATGATCAAACTTCGCCAGCTCTACCCAGTAATCGAGTTCACCAATTACATGGTTAACCGTTACAGTCACTTGACCACCAGAAACAACGCGAGACAGTTGATTTTGTCAGATGCAATCAAGGAGGCAAAAGAAGATGGAGAAATGATTCACAGGTTGTTCGGAAAGTTTAGGAATGCATGGTCGAAGATTGGATTTGAAGCATAGATTCAATATGGATGCAAGGTGAACCCATATATAAAAGAATATACGGATAAGCATGAGCTTTCATTCTTCTTACTTGATAACAAGGAGGTTGGAGGCGGCATGTGCTTGGCAGCTGGATTACAGGAGCTTGCAAAGATTTAGAATAACATTTTGGGCCAGATCGTGACACAATACTCGTTGAGGAATAATATGAATGCGGATTATGTGATTGACCCATTTAAGTACCCACCGCAGAGAATGAAGCAAGATCACATCCTCAATTTCAACATTGATCAGGAAAGTACTCTCAGATTGTGCTCTCTAAGTAACTTGAAATATGGTGAGGGACAGTAGCTGGTATACGACTTCGGCAGGCTTGAGGGTAACATCGTCAAGGACCTGATCCACAAAAAACTGATGAACGAGGAACATTTCGAGTTCATCTAGTATCAGCTTGAAATCATGATCATTAATGGGGAGCGTTCTAACTTTATCACCGAAATTCGCTAGAAGATCCCACAAAAGCCCTTGGATAAGCCCGAGAAAATCTAGTTGGAATAGTATTTGGCCAATGCGGATGCTTAAAAACTCAAAGTACTGCATGGAGGTCTCGATAAAATTCTATGCTTCCTTCAGAATTCTACCATTGAAAAGAATAAGGTGGACAATTTGACTATCGAAGAATTTTGTCGAAGGATCCATGGATAAAAAGAAAAGGTGTACAGTGATCGTTCTGTCTTGTCTCAGATAAAGCTTGTAAACATTATCGACCTCTATCAGACCATTGAAGTCAAGTACTTCCCGCACATCACGCATGCTTTGAGACAAGAGTTCTTTAACATGAAGAAATAGCAACAGATCAAAGAGAGCCTTACTGCATTGCTTAAGCACTGTGACTTGAAGAAAGATGGAGGCGAGGCAGTGAATGAAGATGCACTTATCCCTGCAAGAGAGGACATCTAATATGCCTTGATGAGATTCATGATAAGGTGTCTTGCTGGAGAGCTTGACCCTAATCAGCCACTTAGCCTTTACATCAATGGAAGCAAAGAGGACTTGTGGGATGAAGACTTACTTCTTAACCATTAAGCTAAGTTTGATAACTTAGATAGACTCATTCCAGTTGACATCAACATGGAGGACATTTACTGTGTATATACTGAAATAAGCAAGTTGAATACGGCTTACAACCAGAATAAGCCCTTGGGTCCTGTGCTTCAGCCGGTCGCCCCAGCACCTGTTCGTCTTCAGCAAAAGTACATGCCTAAGCCCCTGAAGATTAAGGGTGGCAGCAGAGATGATGATGTCCAGTGATTAATTATTACACTCTCATGTATTCCATTTTCAATTTAATAAAAAAATCTTTCAATATCAACTTCGAATGTTCATCAATGGGGTTTTGGGGTTTTGGGG
>VFQS010002609.1_pt1 | contig 14588 bp, 25 predicted proteins | sample 3512361 | NCBI WGS metagenome assembly VFQS01 (sample SAMN10412375, study PRJNA504923) | tailings metagenome | isolation source: Relicate 1 Philex TSF3 active mining | place: Philippines
CCCCAAAACCCCAAAACCCCATATTTTGAGAGTGTAAGTGAGTAATGAAACTGTTACTCTGAAAAATATAGATAATATATAAAGTAGTCACACTTAGATGCGGCTGGTGTCTCAATTAGCAAGAGACATAACAAGAGCGGTACCGCGTTTAATCCAGTACTCAGCAGGCATATCTCCAAGCTTAAGGTCAACCTTGAGCATGAAAGAGTCCTTATCCACAGTACCCTGTCTGATGGGATAGTAGTAGCAAGGACATTCGTAGACATTGGCAGGAGGCTTGAGTCTCTTCTGGATGGGCTTGAACTGAATGACAGGCATAAGGACAGTAAGTTCCATCACTTCTGGCTCCATAAGGTTCATCTTTTCGAAGTTCCACTTGGCACCTTCCAAATAGAGGCCGCTAATGTATGAACCGTCCTTCGGCGGCTCAGTTATATCCTTGATCGGCTTTCCAATAGGGATGAAGTCGAATTCAAGCTTATCGATTGATGGTGCACCTCCGCGTCTGCTGAAGCGTTGCAAGAGAGAGGTGGTGAAACCTGTGGGATAGGTGAAGGCACCAATCCAGAACACGTGGGGTGCTGCCTTCTGTGCCCACAATGAGAAGAAGGCATATCTGTCACAAAGATCTCTCATCCAAGTGGCTAAGGGTTTGAGAGAGAAGTAAGATTTAGCCCAACTCTTGGGAACCTTGTTCTCAAATAGTGAGAAGAGAACAGCTTCAAGATCAGGTGAGATCAGGACAAGACCCTTTATACCCTTTTCGAGCTACTCGAGAGAGCTTCTCAAAGAAGCTAACAATATGTTGTATCTCTGAAGCTCCTGAACGAGTACCACATTCAGAGGGTTATCGTCGTTCCTAAGTTTATACTTAAGAGCACCTATGTCAACTGACTGAGGAATGTTGTCAGCAAGATCATTTATCATCTTAAGTACCTTGGTCTCTCTAGACTCACCGTCATTGGAGATCTTTTGAGGTTGTAAACTCAAAATAGAATCAAGAAGTTCATTGGAGTCCAGAATTTGAGACGTGATTTCAGCGTTAACGTGCTGTCCATAGGCTGCTGGCTGATCAATGCTCTCCATCTTCGTGTCAATCTCATCATAGAAGAATTAAGGGAGGAATACATCAGCTGGCTTAGGATGCTTGATGTTTACTTCGTCAGCTGGATAGCCGTAATTAAGCTCCTCAGTGCCAGGTGGCTTCCACTTATCAGGCTGAATGAGGTTCTCATTGAAAATTTCCTTGGCATACACCTTGATCAAGCGTCTATCGCGATCGTCAGTAATACGACCTCCATAGTTGGCCTCAGCGATCAGATACTGAATAGCTTACCATGGAAGAGGAGCTTTTTTATCATAAGTGTCTAGTGGCTTGGAATCTTTTCCGAATCTTCCCATATAAATGGCAAGCAAATCCTCACAGACTGAGTAATCAGAGTCGTTGAAATCGTAAGATACATTCCAACCGAGAGTCTTAAACTTCTTTCTCTCAATAAGGACTGAGTGGAACCAGATAAGCCCATAAACAGCCTTTCTAAAGTTCCTATCTTGGTCCACAAGCTGGAATTGACCACCCATGTTGTCGAAGAGTCTTAACATGTTGGCCTTGATACCTTTAGGTGGTTCTTAGGTTATCTTGATAGATCTCTGTAAGAGTGAGATGGGGAAGTTAGGATGAGGACTTGCAGACAAGAAGAGTCTGAAATTAGGATCGTTATGCTTCTTGAAAATATCATCAATCATGGATTCAAGTTCGGGAAGCAATGAGATTGACAAGTGGCAGTTAGCCAGGAAGACCCAGTTACCCTTTTCGGCACCTTCACTAAGAATTCTCTTAGCTTTCTCGCTCTGTCCACGACCAAGTGAAATGGATTCGATTCTCTGGCCAAGCTTTTCAGCCAGTTTCTTGAGTTAATCAGTAGGATCAACTCCTGGTGAAAGAACAAAGATGATAGGTGTGTCTGGTCTTGATTCGTTGTAAACCTCTTCAAGGTTGGTAGGCTTATTCTCAATGAACTCCTTCTTCATGTAGAACTCCACAAAGTTTCTAATGGCAAAGATAACACGATCAGGTCTCAGGCATCTAACCACAATCATCTTCTTGAGTCTATCTTCACACTTAGTTTCCCATTCACCTGGGAATTGAGCATTCTCAGGCTCAGGCTTGGTAGAGAGGAACCATCTCTGCCATTCTTTGGGATTTAGAGTGATGGCGTTGGGAATACCTGCAAACGTTGATGGCAGTTGCTTCTCAAGCTCAGTAATGTTATCCCAAGCAACTGTGGTGATCCAATCGAAGGGAGGCTTTACAGGCTGAGTGGATCTGTCCATGACAAGACCACCTCTAAGGAAGAATGACCACTCGTCCTCATTAATCTCTCCTTCAGACATCTTTAGCTTAACACACATCTGCAAGCTGAGAAGAATCTTGTGCTTCTCAAATAATGAGCGGCAGACTTGCTTATAGACCTTTAGTTAGTGAGTCTTTATGATGTTTTTGATTCGATCACCATAGTTATTGTTTCTGCTTTCTTCAATTGAAGTCTGGAACAGCTCTTTATACCAATTAAGTGAGAACTGATACATGGGATCGATCTTATTTAAGTCATTGAGCACGAAGAAAAGGATAGAAGCAACCCGACCGCAAATTCTATAAGTTTCTCTAGTCTCATCAATTCTCTTCATTGTCTGTTCAGCAGATTCAAGATCACTCTTGACCTTCTCTGAGGTCTTTTTCGAAGTCTTAAGGGTCTCATTAAGAGTGACATCCTCAAGAAGGTTACCCTTTGACTCAGACAAAAGTCTAAGAATCTTGTCTTCGAGGTCAATCAAGGTCTGTTTATTAGCAGCGATATTCTTAACCTCTTGGTTTTTCTTCTGTTCAATTGTAGGCTGTTCATTCTTCACGACAATACCAAGGCATTGCTCCTCAAGACCAGATTCCTTGACAGTGAAGTTAACCAATACAACCTTTGTAGAGACCTCAGGAGTGTAGTGAGGATTAGACATTCTTGTAGTGATATAAAGCTTGAAGTTCTTGTGATACTCAATGTCGTTACCACCCAGCTTAACGACTGCGCGCTTACCGATCCATATAAGTGACTTGTTAAGCACATTATCAAGCATTGGATCAAGCTCCTACTCAACGTCTTGAAGAAGCACTTGTTTACCCAAAACTATACCAGACTCAATCTTTCTAATATAGTTGGCATCCTTGAAGTCGGCAATAACAAGAGAATCACCGCACATTTTCTTAATCCAATTGTTAGCCTAAGTTTGAGGATCAATGTTAAGAGCCCATCTCAATCCCTTAGTTACGAAAACACCATTCTCAAAGGAAAACTTATCAGTGGGGAGGCCATTCATTTGCCACTCTTAGGCCAAGGCAGCACCAGCCAAAAACTCACTGAATTCAAATTTTGTAGTGTAAGGGATCTTCTCATGCTCGACTGTTATCTTCCAGTTTGCAACAAGATTGTCGCGATACTCTGATGGGAATGGTCCACAATAACTCATGAAAGCTGCGGCCAAAATGCAATCACCAACTAGTTTATCATATTGGCTTTCCAAGTCAATCAATGATGCTTCCCAACGAGTCTTTTCTCCTCCTAGTCCAGAGACCAATTGCTCTCCGCGATCAATCTTAGTCTGAAGATCATCCAACTCAGCTTTGTAAGCAGACATTTCAGCGTTTGTCTTCTAGAAAATGTTTTCAAGTTCCTCAAGGCGATCTGCGAGCACCTGGAACTCATTTTGGAGGCTGGTCAGATATTCAATTTTCTTGCGGAGCTGCTCTTCAGCATATGCTTTCTTTTCTCTTTTGGGACCAACGACCTTAAGAGCCTTTGCATAATCTTCAATTGAACGAACCCAGAGACAAAGTTTACCAGCAGCAGATGATTTCTGTCCAACGAACTCAGGGTTGAAATTCTCAAGCTTAGTATATTTTTCAATAGCCTTAAGGGTCTTTTGAGGAATGTTTTCTTTATCATACTGCATGATAAAGTCGACGAACTTAGGATTAGCTAGTTCCTTTTTAGCAGAAAGCCATGTTGGCTCTTTACCCAACATAATCATCACAGCACTCATAACCGTAGCGACGTCCTGAGGTGGATTTGCATATGACTTGATTTCATTGATACTATTTTTATCAAGAGACTCGACTGCAGATTGTGCAGCAAGAAGAGCAGGCTCAGCTTTCTTGAGTTCAGCTTCAGCATCAGCAGCAAGCTTCTCGGTATCAACTTTTTCTTTTTCGATGATAACTCTTTCACCTTCGATGTGTTTCTGTTTCTCATCGGCAATCTTCTTCTCCTTTTGAATATTGGCAGCAAGTTCTTCGCAAATCTTTTGCTGTTTAGATACTTCAACTCTCTTAATTTCAGATTCTGCAGTCATTACCTCGACTTGCTTTCTGGCATCATCAAGCTTAGCGAGACCATTTCTAAGCTTGGTAATCTGGTTTCCAACTTGAGTCCTCTTGGCTCCAATGATCTGATCGAAACCCTTGAGCAGCTCGATATAATTGGTGGGTGTCACGTAGAAGATTCTCTTAAGCTCCTTCTCCATGAGAGCTGCTGAGTCAATCACAGTCTGGTGAGAGTAGCAGCAGAGGTGAGAGAGGCCGGTCTTGTACTCATTGGGCATGTCGAGCTTAGAGACGAATTTGAGGGCGACCTCAGTCAGAGCATCATCGGGCCATCTCATGAACCAATTGATGGTAGTATTGTTAATCAGAGCGGGATACATTCTGCAGTAATCACGGAATGCCTAGCCTATAGGAGACATGCAAATAGCAATGTGGAGGTTGTCCTTAACTCTGTTGAAGAAGAACTCTTGGATAGCATCTGGAGTATCAAGTGTTCCACCAGCCTATTTATATGGCTTTCTTGCTTCTTCTCTAACCTTTGCCAGCTCATCAGCTGCGTAAAGATTAGGCACACTACCTGAGCTGAGCTGGTTGTTGACATCTTCAAGGAATGATTCATGGACAACATCATTGTCAGAGAAGATGAATACTGACTTCAGCTTATTCTTGCCCTTGTAAGCAGACATTTCATACATAGTTTTCATGAACTCACGGAACTGCTTTAGTTAGAAGCCCTTGGTGACTTCAAGCTGGAAGATGTTCATTTCAGAAATAAAAGCTGAGAGTCGAGACAGAGAGTGACGGCCTGAACCACCGACTCCTACAAGGAAGCAATGACCTCTCTTTAGATTGAGCACACGATAGATCTTGGTCACATGGGTAATGGCATCTTTGAAGAGGACTAAGTCCATCTTGATGAGCTTTGGTTGCACGTTGTAGTTTTCGAGCTTATCCATAAGGAACTCTCTAAGGCGGTCGAAGTTTGTAACCTCTTCGTATACCCTCATGTTCTCATTGAGGAAATCTACGAAGCAAGCATCCTCACCATTTGTCATGCAGTGCTCCTTGTAGTCAAGCTGGAACTGTTGTTGGATTTATTCATTTAAGTAGCCCTTGAATTGATCACGGTCCTCAAATGAGTTGAGTCTATCGTGGAAGACACGAAGAACTTCGTGAGCCCATAACTTAATGATTTGTTCCTTGCCTTCATAGAAGTTCTTATCAGCTTGATATAGACCCTGGAACACCTTAGAGATGTCACGCATGTTAAAAACGTAGTGACTCTTGGCAGGGGTGGGCAAGAAGTTCAACTGGATAATGTTGAACAAGTTAATGGTCGCCATGGCCATCGACTCGCTTAAAAGTTTGATTTCCTCGTCAAAGATTTGGAACTTAAAAGCAGCAATAGTTTCGAAGATCTTCTTCATTTGTGATTCAGTTGGGATAGTGTAGTTCACGATATGGAACTTAGACTGTAGACGCTTTGAAATCTCTGATCTTCCACCGCCAGGCTTGCCCATTGCGGAAAGAACCTGCATGTCACAGATCTGATTTGGCAAGATCTTAGCTCTGTCATACCAGAACCCGTAGTCAATCCACTGTCTGATCAGCTCAAGAGGAGGATGAGAGCCGAATGTGTCCTTCTTGGGCATATTGAGATCATCAATGAAGCAGATTGCCTTAATTTTAGCATTCTTGGGTCGGTACTTGTTCTTGGCGCGTCTCTCAAAGTTGCCTTCAATAATCTCCTGGGTTATCTCAGAAGTGGTACCAGCTGAGAAGGTGATTGAGAATGAATGAATCAGAGAATCGAGTGTCATCAGGATACCGTCAATAAGCACGGTCTTACCGACTCCTGAGTGACCGACTAGCAATACTTAAGAGTTGGCATCGAGCAGTGTCTGTACAATAAATCTATTTCTATAGGTATCAATAGTTGGTACATTGATCTTGTGGAATTCTTTTTCGACGGGCTTCCAGTTTGCCTACAGCTTATCTTCCCAAGGGGACCAGTCCTTCTTCTCAGTGTTGATGTAGTGTTCGAAGACTGTGTTTTGGTGAGGGAACATCGATTCGATATCTCTTAGGATATAATCAATTTCTCTTCTAGACTCTTCCTCAACGGTGGCACCAATGGACCAGATGAGGCAGAAGGCGAACCATTTCTCAACATAGAGAAGGAAAGCATCCTACTCTTCATCGTCAGCTTTCTTAAGGTTCTTGCAGAGGCCATCATAGAGTTTACAGAGATTAATCACGCAAGCAGTTTCTGAAGTCTCTGTCAACTCTTTGCAAGAAGTCTTCTTAACCTTAAGGACTTTGGGAACGTACTTCTCAAAGAGTGAGTCAATGAATTCTCTGAACTCGTCAGTGCCAGGCTTTGCAGCGATCCACTGGGAAACGTATGGTCTCCATCCGAGTTCTTCGATATCGAGATAAATCATACCTGCTCTTGAGACGGTAGCAGGAGAGGCCACTGAGAGGTTCTCCACCTCAAACAATAGTCTCACATTTTTGGACAAACCAATACGATCACCATTATTGAGTGTGAGAAGCTTGGAGTCGTCGAGGACTGAGTTCATAGACTCGATCCAAAGGGTGTCAACTGGGCCATCTATTAACATCCACTAGTTATGGTTGGTCTCCTAGCAGATGCGCTTCAAGATAGATGATAGGATACCATCGTGCCATTGAGGAGGACTGGCATCGTCAAAGAAACCATACAACTCATCAGTTGAAATAGATTTAGGGTTAATTGCTTCCCACTTAACGCTTGGGTACTTCTGGTCCTCCTTCTTGACACCCTTTTCTTTCTCATCTGCGTTAAGGATATTCAAAGCATCAGCGAGAATCGTCCAAGCAGTTGTCTTACCTGACATAGTAGCACCAACGAGCATGTTACCGTGACGAGTGACCTTGTTCTCGTACAGTTAGAAGATCTTTACCACCAAATTCTCATTGAGCTGCAAATTTCTCTTGCGAAGAGAGTCCTCAATAGCAAGGAGAAGATCGTCATCACCACCATCAGGCTCATCGCATCCTGGGAATAAATCAACGAAGAGGTTGTCGAATAGAACCACATCTTCAGCGATGAACTTGGACAAATTCATATCTCTGATAGCCTTAATAGCAACTGAGAACTCATCGAGGTCTGGACGCTCACGCTTAACACGACCGGATGCGTTCAAGACTGATTTGACAGCACGCATACCGAAATCGTAATGATCCTGCTTTGACAGCTGTTTCTTCATGAGTTCATAGATTGTGACGACTTTCTTAGCAAGAGCATCGTTTTGCTTGAAGCCCTCAGACATAAGAATAATTTTAGCGATTGTGTTAAAGTCTGGAACCATCATAGCTACTGGTCTGAAGAGAGCCTTCAAGTTATCAGGGAGCTCGGATCTGCCAGCATAACCCGGATTCATGGTGATAAAAAGACCTGTATCTTTCTGCACTTAAATAGTACCATCCATAAATGGAGTAACAGTCTCGTTTTTCTTTAGGGCATCAAGAATTGTAAGAACCTACTAGGCTACGACAGACAATACCTCAAGCTCAATTCTGTTGAACTCATCGAAGCATCCCCAGGTTCCTGATAGGGCAAGACCAGCGAAAGTCTTACCAATAGAAATATAGTCCATGGTATCTGAGCAATTCTGGATTACAACGAAGAATGCAAGATTTTTGCCGAGATCTTTAACAGTCTCAGTCTTTCCAGTACCAGCTGGTCCTTGAGGGGCACCTCCTCTGCACATGTTTAATGCATTAGTAAGTGTCATATATGCACGGTCAGTTAGAGGAGTAACGACAAGGCGACCATTATTACCCTGATACTCGTATCCGTAGTCGAAAACACAATTAGTCTGATCAACCTGAATCATCAACTATTCGTTTTCGTCTCCTGATCTGCGGAATCTAAGTTGCTGAAGCCATTCGAAGTGTCTAGGTGATTAGATTTTTTGTTGATAGAGTCTCTCAACGATTTCTCTGTTGTGCTCTTCGATAGTGATGAGAGCAATCAGTTTAATTCTAACAAGGTTTGGAAGGCCAGGCTTCTCGACAAGTTCGACGTAGTTCTCGACTTTTTTCTTATAAGTAGCTCTAGCCTTTTTCAGAGCGTTGACCTAGCCCGTTGCCTCAAGCTATATAAGTGCCTAAGTAACCTCAGTTGTCCAAGCCATCTATGCGCAAGTAATCAGCACTTGACCCTGTGTTGAAGCAATAATTTTCTAGAGCTTCTCACGCTCCGGAAGCTTTTTAGAAGCTTGCATATTGTCTTAGTAGAATTTGAAGAAGATGTATCTCAGAGCCTCTTTCATGTTCTCCATAAGACTCTTGAGCCATCCCTCGACTCTGGGGTCAATGGTGACGGGTTTACGAAGGTCAACTGATTCTCCATCTGATGAGCACAATTGAATGATTTCGTGAGTCTTGTTCTGTCCTCGTCCAGTTGTTTGAATTCCAAGAGAGTGCGTACCTTCGAAAATCTTTTTAATGTGCTTCTGGATGGGTTCAGGTTCTTTAGCTTAACCAATAATTTCCAAAAGATCATCGTTGGAAAGGAAATAGAAACGTGGGAAAAGTCCACGTTTACCCTCGAGGAACTGATTGAGGTTCTTCTGAATGTATTCAAGCTTCTTGTTTAGCTCCTGAAGAATGTTGATGAATCCTTTCACGTTGAGTGCACGGTAAGCGTTTCTATCCTTATTTATGCGCTCCATTTCATTCTTGAAATCAGTGTTAATCTTTGTAAACACAGAGGATTCCTGTGGCAATTACTTGGAGATATCCTGTTGTCCACGGAAGATCGACTCGAGATAAGACCATTTACCTTACACTGCGATCAAAAGCTCAAGAGTCTCAGTGATTTGAGCTATGTTGTTCTCCCAGAAGTCGATCTTATCATCAAACTACTTGTAGTAAGGAGAACTCTTTTGGTTGCTTAGCATAACTACATGATTTTCGATGATTCCATAGATGTTGTCTGTAGAGGTGATCTTGTAGTACTCTTCGAAGTTTGCCTTGGACTTGAATTGCTAGATCTCTAGATTTGTCTCAGGTGCCTCCTCCCAGATGCGACGAATTTCCTCCAGCTGAATTTCAATCTTAAGCTCTTTGCGAGCGTTGTCAGCTAACTCAGCAATCTTCTCTCCGTAATTGTTTAGGCCCAGATCGAATATCTTCTCAAGAGTGAACTCGGGTGAGCCCTCATCGAACTCCTCTTTGACCTCGAACTTGAGCTCTTTCCAGTGGCGCTCACGCATAGCTTCATCTCTAAGGTCAGTGATGAGGGGCATGGCAGTGCGGAACTGATCGATGCGGTTGCGCATGTACTCGTAGACTCCCCATTGGCGAACTTCTTTGTCAAAGTTCTTGATCTACTCCTAAAACTCAACGGCGCGATCATCCATATCGTCCATCTTAAGTTCATAGAACGAGACGACCTTCCATGCGTCCCACTCGCCGTCCCATTGTTCCTTGAGGGTCCAAATGTCACCGAGCTGATTCATTTCGCGCTCAACGAATGCCAGCTCGTGGTACTGCACGGGCTCGATCTCGAAGATGTCGAGGCCGAACTTCATGTCCTCCTCCTTGTCCCTAAGTTCCTTGGTGGAGGCGCGGAACTCCTAGAGCTTTTCCTTAGCCTTGGAATTGTCCATGGCCTTATCGACTGCGTAGGGAGCTTGCTGTTGGAAGTTGCGCTTGTTCTCTTGTACTTCCTTCTTGAAGTCGTCGATGGTGTGGTCCATCTCCGCCTTGAGTGAGATGTAGCTCTTATTGATTATTTGGAAGGCTTCTCCGAGACCCTCGTTGAACTTGTTCCATGCGTCGTCCAAGGTCGATAGTCTCTGTTTGTCTTCCTCGGTCAGTCCACCGCTCATAATTGTAATATCTTGTTCCTACTCGATAATGTATTGGAACTTCTTGCGGATGGGATCTCTGCGGTCGTCGAGCTTCTTGATCTTTGACTTAACCTCAGCATACTTGTCCTTATTCTTTTTAAGGTGAGCAAGCTCAGTAGAGGGAGTTTTGAGTTCGTCGACGGTATCGGCAAACTCCTGCAAAAGTGAGTTGAGGTCGTGCTTTGCATCCTTGATCAAACGCTCGAATTGCTATTGAATCAATTTGTTTGCTAGATCAAGCAGAGTATTCTTGATTCTAGAACAGTCAAGGATGATGAAAAGCTCAGGCTTCTGTGACTGCTTGTTCTTAATGTCATTCATAACTTCGGTCAGCAGTTCAATGGCATCCTTGTACTTAAGGAGGTCATCCTGGTCAGGAATCTGAAGACGTGTAGTCTTATCACGACGGAAGCGGAAAGATGAAACTTGTCTGTACTCCTCAGAATTCATCTAGTTATCAATGTCAGCCTTCATGTTCTTAGAGATGGATTCGATTCCTTCAATGATGTGGATAGTACTAGTATTAATTCCTTTATTCTTAGCAATCCTATCCTCATACTCAGGCTTGGCCTCGTAAGGTTTAGGAAGTATCCAGCGCTTCCTCCACTCTTCTTCCTTCTCCTCCTCACTCATGTTTTGGAAGTTGATGTCGCCAGGTCGAGCCGCTCCAGCAGCGGGCTTGGCTCCAGCTCCAAATCTGCCAGCTCCACCACCGGCTCCAGCTCCTCCTGACTTTTCAGCCTCATCAATCTCCTTTTTGATTAACAAGATCTTCTTTTCGCGCTCTTCACGGAAGATTTTCTCGATGCGGGGCACGACACGCACTACCTGAATGATCTTCTTAATAAAGCGAGAGATGCTTGACTGCATTTCTTCGTGTGTGGGCTCATGTACTACTGGCCATTTGGGCATTGTGTCGTCAGGGATCAGGACAGTCATTACCTTGAAAATTGGTACTAGGTCCTACTTTGAGTCTCCACGGATGTGCTTCGAAAGATCAGTCAATGTATTCTTAACTGACTGCTTGAGAGATTTCTCCAAATCACGATCTAAACGGTGCACAAATTGAAGCCACTCAGCCTGAATCTTAGGCCCTCGCTGAATGAAAAGATCATATGTCTTCATCATTTTCTTATTAACAATTTCGAATGAGGTTTAGAAGTCCACTTCCTTCTGTTTGAGACAATCTTCCTGCTCCTTGATGAAGTCCTTTAGACTATAGAGTTTCTTCTGAATCTAAGTTAAAGTGGTAGTGTGTATCTTCTCAAACTCCTCGCTGATGCGCATTTGATTCTTCTGGAATTTCTTGACTTTCTTGAAGACTTCCAAGCATTCGCGACGACAAGTGTACACGAAAGCGTCAGCAGCAGCACCCCAGTTGAAACGCTTGATACCTGGTTCGATGGTTCGATCGAGGAGATCAAGGTGCTCCTTGAACAGTAGCTTCTCTTTGTCTGAGATAGTATGCATGATCGTGTTGTAGTCACGGACGATTAGCATTACATTCTCACGTAAGATTCTAAGCTGTTCTTTCTTACCAAGAAGCTTTGAAACAGTGTGTGGGATGGTAATATAACCGAGGGACTGGATCTTAGTCCAGTACTATACTTCAATTATCACCTTAAGTAGTTTTGGGTCAAAGTTGCTTTCAAGAAGACCACTCTTGGTAGACTTTTAGAAGAGAGGATTGTTCGCAATTGAGGGTGGCAAGTCGCGCTTCTCTGTATCATTTCTACGGACGAGGATGGGGACTTCAAGTTTCTCCTCGAAGCCTTACTGAGGGTTAGCAATTGTTGCGATCTCATTCTTCCAGTTTCCATACTACACTGTGGAGATGTAGTTGTCGAGTGATTATCTCAATTTCTGGTACTTTTCGAGAGCATCCTTGGCATGCGAGTGCTCCGGGATAAAGTAGAGCCCGTTGATAGCGTTCTTAGCTTTGTCAATTCTAACAATCAATGATTGGGCCCAGATAACGAGTCCACCAAATTTAGGGTGAGAGACGGGCATGGGAGGCTTCTTCTTTGAAGGGTTTTCAAAAAGTTCTTCCACTTCCTTTATCTCATCCATGAAGAGCTTATAGACCCATTCAGCAGCTTTTTTCTGAACATAGTCTTTCACCATAGGTCTCTTAGCAAGAGAATTGAAGTTTTCAAGCATTTCAATTGCATCAGGGACAGTTGAAACGCTCTTGAAAGTCAAAGCGATGATATTTTAGTAAATAATTTCAAGATCCTTGATCTTCTCCTTGAAAACTTGGCCATAATCATCATGCCACTTAGTGATCTTTACATCAAGGAAGTCATAACCAAGATTTTTGATGTTTTAAAGGTTTTTCTCGAAAATTCCTTCAAGCTCCTGAAGTCCTTGCTTAATCTCGGGTCCTTTAGTGCCACCGAAAACGGGCATACGGATCTTGGGGCTCTTGCGAGCAAACTGGAGCTAACCTTCGCAGATCTCCTTCAAGTCCTTACATCTCTGAATAAAAGCCTCGTTCTCAGCGAAGATGGTCTCATCAGTATCAAGATTCCATCCCTTTCTTGGAGAGTACTTCTTGATGAGACCTTGCATCTTAAGGCAGATAGTTTTCCACTCTTTGCAGCATGCAATAGACTCATCAAGGTCGCTCATGCACTTTTCGACGTCACCATCGAGCATGTCATCCTTGTTGATTTTTGCGCGGCATCTCTTAATTATTTGGTTAGAGATCTTAGTGAGTAGACCCTTCATGCGTTCCTCAGTATTGTAGTAACGAGAGAGTTCCCAAATAATGCGCACGCTATTTAGAACGTCAGGAAGTAGTTTAGGAATGTCTTTGGGCTCTGAGTTTTCAATTTTGCGGCAAGGCTCAGCCAAAGTATTCAAAAACATCAGGTTATCATTGGCCTCATCATGGCCCTCCTTAATTCGCTTTTCAAGCTCACGGAAACCTGGGAGGTAAGAGCTGCCTGCTTGCTTTAATACACTAAGTATGCGAGTAAGCTCAGGCTTCTGAAGCTAGATGTTTAGGATGTTTAAGTTGGCTGTTCGGCTAGTCCAGTGCTTAATCTCATCCAGAGGGCTGGTGCTCTCAGTTGAGTTCTGGGAGTGTTGAGTGGATGTAACCTCCTTTATCTGTCTGGTCCAGTAGATTACAGTTGACTCAAGTCTTTGCAACAAGTCTTTATCCTTAGCTGCTGCCTCAATATCACTCAAATCTTCATTAGGAATGTAGAGTGTTGTGCGACCCTTAGAGGCATGAGAGGCTTCAGTGAGAGCAGCCATGAACTTGTGGAGTTGTGCCACAAACTCCTTTTTGACACCCTCAGGCCAATTCTTCTCACCCAAAAGCTTTGGTAGGTAGTCACCATTCATTTGGTTGAGGAGATCATCAAGTGGGTCACCATCGACGAGTCCCACCATCAAGATATCCTGAATATTTGCCGCAGTGATGACAACGTCAAAGCGTTTCTTGAGGAAATAGCATATTTGGAGTTCTGCAATACTTATTCCCATCTCTATAAAATTTAAGCGCGCATAAGATATATATAATTTGAATTTAAAGAAAGGTTACATACCAGAAAGGTTGTGAGGAGGGTTGTAGTTGACGATGATTTGTTCATTTTCAATCCAGAAGAACAGTTTGGTGTTCTCCGGCTTCTCTAGGTAGTCAAGAAGCCACTGATAGTACTGGGGTTGCCACATCTCGGAGGGAACGAACTGCTCCAGTTACTCTTCGATCTGGTTCATCATCCAAACCAAGCCTATGAATAAGAAAGTCCGTTAGAGAAAATGCTAAGCCAAACTTTTCACCAAAAGAGATGTAGTAGAAGTAACTTACGAGGTTCCTTTGCGAGGTCTTTCGACTTCTCGGCTTCAGTCTGAGCAGCACTTTTCATCGATTGCTTCTTTTTGATGCTTCTAGACTTCTTGCTGACTGGTGAGCCGTCTCCTTCCTTGATTTCTTCGTCGTCATCTTGGCCTTCACCACCGTCTTCCTGGTTTTCTTCTTCTCCATCACCATTGGACTCGCCAGCTTCTTGAGATCCCTCCATGTCGAGGTTATCTTGTTGATCTTGCTGTTCGTCATCTTGTTGATGATCCATTTCCATTTCACCACCAGGGTTGGGGTTTTCAATGTTATCTTCTCCGTCCATATATCTAATGTGTGTATGAACTATTCAAATTTATATTATAACTTCTTGCGAGGCTTTATTCAAATAAATTAAAATTCAAACGCCACAGCCTTCACTACTATATCCAATAGAATTATTACACTATTTAATACCCTAGTTCTCTCTCTCCATAGACATAGGGGTTTTGGGGTTTTGGGG
>VFQS010002613.1_pt1 | contig 14577 bp, 15 predicted proteins | sample 3512361 | NCBI WGS metagenome assembly VFQS01 (sample SAMN10412375, study PRJNA504923) | tailings metagenome | isolation source: Relicate 1 Philex TSF3 active mining | place: Philippines
CGGCCAGGAACCGGTTCATCAAGCCGGAGCCGGTGGCGAACACCACCAGGACGGCTGGCAGGGCGCTGCCATGGCTGAACACAACGCTGGAGCCGGGGCCGGGGCATGGCCTGGGGCGCGTTTTGGCGGGGCGGGGCAATGGGGCAATGGGGCAATGGGGCAATGGGGCAATGGGGCAATGGGGCAATTTTTTTTTGGGGGGGCCGCGTCTGCAGCGCCTGCCTGCAAAACGCATGCAAAGTGCATGCAAACCCGTAGGCATGAACAACCAACAGCCCACGCCGCCGCAGACACGCGAAGCCATCGCGCGGCAAGGGCGGAGGGCCGGGTGCGAGGGCCGGCACGGGCGCCGCGGCGCCCCAGTCGCCGTGGCGGCGGAATCGCCAGGATGGCGCCCGCAGCCCTGAGCCCACCCCTGTGCCGCTGCCCACGCCTGTGACCACACCCGCTCCCACCACCAGCTTCGCCGCGTTCGCACAACGGGCCGATTACTCGCTGCTGGAGAGCCTGCGGGCGGATCCCCAGGCCAGCGCCGATGGCCAGGATCACCGGCCCCGCCAGGTGTACTCCGGCCACTACGTGCCGGTGACACCCACCCCATTGCCGGCGCCGGAATACGTGGCCCACAGCAGCGGCCTTTTCCAGGAGCTGGGCCTGGCGGAGGAGCTGGCCCACGACGCGCACTTCCGCCGCTTCTTCGCAGGCGACATCACGGCGGCGCAGGAGCCGATGCGGCCCTACGGCTGGGCCACCGGCTATGCGCTCTCGATCTACGGCAGCGAATACATCCAGCAGTGCCCGTTCGGCACCGGCAACGGCTACGGCGATGGCCGGGCCATTTCGGTGTTCGAGGGCGTGTTTGAGGGCCGGCGCTGGGAGATGCAGCTCAAGGGCGGTGGCCCCACGCCCTACTGCCGCGGCGCCGATGGCCGCGCCGTGCTGCGCTCCAGCGTGCGCGAGTTCCTGGCGCAGGAGCTGATGCATGCCCTGGGGGTGCCCACCTCCCGCTCGCTGACGCTGTATGTGTCGCGCCAGGAAACGGTGCGCCGGCCCTGGTATACGCCGGGGTCGCGCTCGTTTGATCCCGACATCCTGGTGGACAACCCGGCGGCGATCACCACCCGGGTGGCGCCCTCGTTTCTGCGGGTGGGCCAGCTGGAGCTGTTCGCCCGGCGGGTGCGCCGCCAGGCCCATCCCGAGGCGCTGAACGAACTGCGGCTGATCACGGAGCACCTGATCGCGCGCAACTACCGCGAGGAGATCGATCCCGGCCTGCCGTTCAACGAGCAGGTGCTGGCCCTGGCCGAGCTGTTCCGCGGCCGGCTCACCGCCCTGGTGGCCCACTGGATCCGGGTGGGCTACTGCCAGGGCAACTTCAACAGCGACAACTGCGCCGCCGGCGGCTTCACGCTCGACTACGGGCCCTTCGGCTTCTGCGAGCTGTTCGATCCCCGCTTCCAACCGTGGACCGGCGGCGGCGAGCACTTCAGCTTCTTCAACCAACCGCAGGCCGCCGAAGCCAACTTCCACATGTTCTGGAGCGCACTCCGGCCGCTGCTGGAGGGCGATGCGGCGGCCCAGGCCCGGCTGGATGGCATCCGCGAAGGCTTCGCCGAAGCGATGGAGCAGGCGCTCGAGGCGATGTGGGCCCGCAAGCTCGGCCTGGCCAGCCCCGATCCCGCCCTGGTCAACGAACTGCTGGCGCTGATGGTGGAGTCGCGGGCCGATTACACGATCCTGTTTCGCCGGTTGTCGGCCATTCCAGCGGCCCTTGCTGGGGCCGATCCGACCACCATCGCCGCCCAGATCGATGCCCTGCAGGAAAGCTTCTACCTGCCGAGTTCCGATGAGCTCAAGGCGCAATGGAGCCGCTGGCTGGAGCGCTGGCATGCCGCGATCGCGGCCAATGGCGACCCCGGCGCAACCGCCGCAGCGATGCAACGGGTGAACCCGGCCATCACCTGGCGCGAATGGCTGGTGGCCCCGGCCTACGAACGGGCCGCCCAGGGCGACACCGGCCTGATCCAGGAGCTGCAGGCGGTGTTCCGCCATCCCTACGAGCCGCCCGCCCCCGAACTCGCGCCCCAGTACGACCGCCTGAAGCCGAGGGAGTTCTTCCAGGCCGGCGGCGTGTCGCACTACAGCTGTTCGTCGTGATGGCTGCCGCATGCGTGTTGCATGCACCGTGCCAGCAAGCCGTGCAGGCACGCGCCAGGGCACCATCTCTGGTGATCAACCTGATGTGACGTGTTGTCCGCGAATCCTGAAAAGCAACATCCGCATTGCGTCAGACCATGAGGAGTATTTTCATGATGAATCGGTGACGGCAGACTTGGCTACACCTGGACAACTGGTTTTACGATTGCATCGCGGCTAAGATTCATCAGACGCCAATTCGGTCAAGTCAGTGAGCTCACAAACCCCGGATCTGGATCACGAAAGGTTCATGCGCCTGGCCATCGAGCAGGCACAAAAGGTGCCGACGGCACCGTTTGGGGCCGTGATCGTCGATTCTCGCAGCAGTACAGTCCTAGCGGAGGGACACAATCGCTCCATAGACAGTCCAACCTTTCACGGCGAAGTCGACGTCATCAACCGGTTGGCGATGTCACCGGAACGACCCGAAGACTGGAGCCCGCTTGTGCTCTACACAACCGCTGAGCCGTGCCCCATGTGTCAGTCGGCCATCGCCTGGGCCGGAATTGGCTCCACTGTTTTCGGCTCCTCCATTCCATTCCTTCAGGATTTAGGTTGGTTGCAAATCGACATCCGAGCAGCGCAGGTCATCCGCCGGACGCCGTTCATACAGATCTCCCTTCTCGGGGGTGTTCTGGAGGAAGAGTGCAACGCGCTCTTCCTGGCCGTGCCGACCAGCCAGTGAGGCATGCCAAACAAACCGCGACAGTCCTCGCCTGAATCACGTGAATCAAGCCGCCGCAGGCCTGCGCTGCTGGGCGACGTAGAGCGCCGCACCGCCGGCCGCCAGCACCAGGCCGCCGCTGAAGGCCAGGAACACCAGGGTCTGCAGCATCAGCAGGAAGAAACCCAGGGCCGAGAAGGCGGTGATGCGCACCTTGGCCTTGATCAGCAGCGTGAGCAGCAGCAGCACGGTGGCCTTGAGGGCCAGCACCTTCGCGCTGGTGAGCGGGCAGAAGGGGTTCAACAGCATGGCGACCTCACAGGTCTCCCCATCCTGCTGGCGGCGCACCCCTGCCGTGGCTGCCGCAGGGCGCTGATCCACACCTGGCCCATCACTGGTTGTCGTGATGGTCGATGAGCACCACGCCGGCCTGGCGCATCGCATCGATGGCGCGCTGCAGCGACCCACCCTGATCAATGGCGCGGCAGCCCGGCAGGAGCACACGCGTGCGGTAACCCAGCCGCACCGCATCCTCCGCCGACCAGGCCACGCAATAGTCGAGCGCCAGGCCCATGATCGTCACGGTGTCGGCGCCGCGTGCCCGCAGGTAGCCATCGAGGCCGGTGCTGGTGATGCGGTCGTTCTCGAAGAACGCCGAGTAGCTGTCGAGCTGGGGCCGGAAGCCCTTGCGCACGATCAGATCCGCCGGATCACTGTTCAGATCCGGGTGAAAGGCGGCTCCCTGGCTGCCCTGCACGCAATGCACGGGCCAGAGCGTCTGCGCGATGCCGCCCACCAGCCCCTGCTCGAATGGCATGCGGCCGGCATGGCTGGCGGCGAAGGAGGCGTGCTCGGGCGGGTGCCAGTCGGCCGTGAGCACCCGGATCGCCGCCCCTCGCAGCAGCCGATTGGCCAGCGGCACCACCGCATCCGCATCCGGCACCGCCAGGGCGCCGCCGGCGCAGAAGTCGTTCTGCAGGTCCACCACCAGGAGCGCTTCAGCCATGCGGCACCCAGGCGGCACCGGCCCATTCTGGGCTTCGCGCGGCGGCTATGGGGGAAACAGCTCCTACCTCGTTGCATGCAGAATGCATGCATTCCGCCTGCAAACAGGTAGGCACGGGAATCGGCACCTCCGCCCCCGTGCCGCACACCTAACCGCAGCAATCGCAACGAACCACTGACCCTCGCAGATCCCTTGCGGCGTGAGGGGCCGGCCGATGATCCCGGTGATGATTCCGGCATCTGATGGTTGTTGGCATGTGATCAGGAATCGCGCCCATCACGTTGACACCTCGCATCGCGATGAGCCAACGGTGGCGGGTTGATGCCGTTAACGTGAGCAAACTCCATGAAGATGATCAGCAATGCCAATAGGAGACCTAGCTCCTAATCGTGCTCTTAGCTGTGCCCTTGTTGTGTCGTCCGCTACCCTCGTCTGCCTGGCTGCTCTGCCGGCCAAGGCCAACGGGCTCATCTTCATCAACAAAACAACTGCCAATGGTCTGGCCAGCAACTTTCTGCAGGGCGTCTATGCCAGCGGCAGCAGCATCTACGTCTCCACAAACGGCGCTGGCCTGAGCATCTCCACCAACGAAGGCGCCAGCTTCACCACCCGCACCACCACAAACGGATTGGGCAACAATTTCGTTGACGACGCCTACGCCAGCAGCAACAGCCTCTACGTTGCCACCAACAGCGGGCTGAGCATTTCCACCGACGGTGGCTCCACCTTCAGCAACCGAACCACCGCCAACGGCCTGGTTGGCAACTCTGTGTATGACGTCTAGGTCAGCGGCAACAGCATTTATGCCGGCACCTTTGATGGCCTCAGCATCTCCACCAACGGAGCCTCAAGCTGGACCAACTACACCAGCGCAAACGGCTTGAACAACAGCTGGGTGAGGGGCATCTACGCCACCGGTAGCTCCATCTACGCCGCAACCAACGGTGGCCTCAGCATCTCCAACAACGGCGGATCCAGCTGGACCAACTACAACAGCACGACAGCAGCCCTAACCGGCATAGACCACATCAAACCGGCTCAGCCCCATGGCAGCCGCACTGCCCACGTTGACAATCAGATGGCTGCCGCTTGATCTGTCGTCGTTGTACCAGACATCGCCGCTGCTGGTGTTGACGTAGATGCCCGGCGTGCTTCCTTTGGCAGCACCGGTGAACCCTGCACCCTTGAAAAAGGAGGCAGCGCTCAATGGGTTGCCGGCTCGGTTGCCACCAACGAACGTCAAACCCTTGATGCCATGGTGCACGGGTTTGTCCAGGGTGCTATCCAGGCTGTTGGCCAGCAGGATCGTGTCGTTGAGCGCCACGTAATCGGTGATCACATCGCTGTTCTTCGTGCCGATTTCACCAAATCTGAAGCTGTTGCTGCCACTGCCGCCGCTGAGGACATCCCGCCCCATCCCCCCGGCGATCAGATCGTTGCCAGCTTCGCCGGACAGCACATTCGCCGCGCTGCAGCCAATGATCGTGTCGTCGGCAGCGGTGCCGATCAGGTTCTCGATGTTGATCAGCGTGTCGGTGAGCGAGGTGTTGCCGGGGAAGCCCACCACACCCGTGGCCAGATTCGCCGTGATCGGGCCCGCGTAGAACGCATAAGTGGTGGTGTCCACTCCGCTGCCACCATCGATGGTGTCGAAACCGAAGCCGCCATCGATGAAGTCGTTGCCGGCGCCACCCGCAAGATTGTCGTTACCATCGCCACCGATGATGGTGTCATTGCCGAAGAGTCCGAAATACCAGCCAGACACGCCCTTGGACGCAACGAAAGGCGTGATGGTGTCGCTGCGAGGAGTTCCCTTGATGACCACGGAATGTCTTCACAAATTGCTGATTGCAAACTAGCCATGGCCTCCGAGCTGCGCAACGAGCAGCCAACATGATTGGCAACACTCCAGGCCGTGGCAGCACCGATCGCCTCTCGCCTGGGTTTCAGCCACACCGGCAGTGCGCGTCAACCTGCGATGCAGACCACAACCAGACTGCAGGCCTTCGTGCAATCCTTCACGCGCCTGATCGAGCAGGCTGGCGGCGATGAGCAGCGCATCTTCACAGAAGGTTCCATGCTGCTGGCCGCACTGGTGAGCCAGGACGACTGGCTGCCCGATGCCTTCGCTCAGCCAAACCCCGACACCTACCAGCAATACCTGCTGCATTGCGATCCAAGCGAGCGGTTCTCGAACGTGAGTGTTGTCTGGGGTCCGGGCCAGTCCACCCCGGTGCATGACCACACGGTGTAGGGCATGGTGGGCGTTCTGCGGGGCGCCGAGATCTGCGAGGAGTTCGCCCGCGACTCCGCAACCGGGCAGTTGCGCTCGATCGGTGTGCACCAGTTGCCCACCGGCGGGATCGACCTCGTGTCGCCGCGGGTGGGCGACATCCACAAGGTGTCGAACGCCCTGGACGATCGTGCCTCGATCAGCATTCACATCTATGGCGCCAACATCGGGGCGTTGCAACGTCACACCTACGACCCAGCCACCGGCCAGCGGCGCGCATTTGTGTCCGGCTATGCCTCTGGCTGAGCCACCACAGCGTTGTGGGCCCTTCCCAGCGGCATGCACAACGCCTGCACATTGCCTGCAAACAGCGAGGCCCGTCAATTCCCCCCGCCTCCTGGCACGCCCGGGTGACGCGGCCTAGGGTCCGGGCATCTCCCCCCACGATCACGGCCGATGCGCACCGCTGCCTTCGCCAATGGCGACCGCATGCCCCTGCTCGGCCTGGGCACGTGGAAATCGGAACCCGGCCAGGTGTCTGCGGCGGTGCGCGAAGCGATCCGGCTGGGCTACCGCCACATCGATTGCGCCAGCATCTACGGCAATGAGCCGGAGATCGGCAGCGCCATCCGCGATGCCATCGCCGCCGGTGAGGTGAGCCGCGATCAGCTCTGGATCACCTCCAAGCTGTGGTCGAACGCCCACGGGCGCGAGGCCGTGGAGCCCGCCCTGCGCCGCACCCTCCAAGACCTCGGCCTCGATTGCCTGGATCTCTACCTGATCCACTGGCCGGTGCCGCTGCAGCCCGGGGTGGCCTTTCCATCCGGCGCCCAGGATCTGCGCCCCCCGGCGGAGGTGCCCCTGCGCGCCACCTGGGAGGGGATGGAGGCCGCCGTGGCGGCCGGCCTCACGCGCCACATCGGCGTGAGCAACTTCTCGAGCACCAAACTGGCCGATCTGATCGCCCACGCCAGCATCCGGCCGGAGGTGAACCAGGTGGAGCTGCACCCGCTGCTGCAGCAACCCGAGCTCCTGGCCTTCTGCGCCGCCCAGGGGATCCACCTCACCGCCTATTCACCGCTGGGTTCCCTGGATCGGCCCAGCTTCACCAAGGCCGCCGATGCGCCGGTGCTGCTGGAGCATCCGGTGATCGCCGCGATCGCCGCGGAGCGCGGCTGCACCCCCGCCCAGGTGCTGCTGGCCTGGCACGTGCAGCGGGGCATCTCCACCATTCCCAAGTCGGTCACGCCGGCGCGGCTGGCCGAAAACCTGGCCGCCGCCGCGATCGAACTCACCCCGGCCGACCTCGACCGCATTGCCGCCCTCGATCAGAACCGACGCCTGCTCGATGGCGGCTTCTGGGTGTTCGAGGGTGGCCCCTGGACCATCGCGTCGATCTGGGACAAGCCCTGAACCGCAACCACCCCATGCAGCAGCTCAACCAGCGGTTCAACCTCGCCGGCCGGCGCGCCCTGATCACCGGCGCCTCCCGCGGCCTGGGGGCCGCCATCGCCGAAGCCTTCGCCGAAGCCGGGGCCGATCTGGTGCTCAGCGGCCGCGATGCCGCCGGCCTGGAGGCCACCCGTCGGCTGGCCGAGGGCCACGGCCGCCGCTGCCTCAGCGTGGTGGCCGACCTGGCCACGGTGGAAGGCGCCCAGCTGGCCGGGCGCCGGGCCCTGGAGGCCTTCGGCACCGTGGACATTCTGGTGAACAACGCCGGCATCGTGGTGGTGGAGCCCCTGCTCGAGATCGGCCTGGAGCACTGGCAGCAGACCCTCGATGTGAACCTGCGGGCCCCGCTGCTGCTGGCCCAGATGCTCGTGCCCGGGATGATCGAGCAGCGGCGCGGCAAGGTGATCAACATCTCCTCGGTGGCGGGCGTGCTCGCCCCGGAGGGACACGGCGCCTACTCCGCCTCCAAGGCCGGCCTCAACCTGCTCACCCAGGCGATGGCGGCCGAATGGGGGCGCTTCAACATCCAGGCCAATGCCGTGGCCCCCACCGTGATCCTCACCGAAATGGGCACCCAGGTGTGGGGCGAGCCCGCCAAGGGCGACCCGATGAAGGCCCGCATCCCCGCACGCCGCTTCGGGGAGCCGGTGGAGGTGGCGGACCTGGTGCTGTTCCTGGCCTCCGGCGCCTCGGATTTCATCTGCGGCCAGGTGCTGCGCCTCGATGGCGGCCTCTCGGCCGTCTGACCCACCGGAGCCCCGCGCCATGGCCATCCGCATCGGCAGCGCGGTGTGCGGCGATCCCGTGATCGCCGCAGAGCACGAGTGGCTGATCTGCAACGGCCTCGGCAGCTATGGCTGCGGCAGCGTGGCCGGCGGCCCCACCCGCAGCTACCACGGCCTGCTGGTGGCCGCCCTCGGCGCTCCGGCCGACCCGGGCAGCCGCACCCTGCTGGTGGCCGACCTGCAGGAGCAAGCCGGCCGCGCAGGCGGCCCGCCCCGCCCGCTCGACCACCGCGCCCTCGTGGCCTTCGGCCTCGAAGGAACCGTGCCCGCCTGGCGCTGGGCGATCGGTGATGCGCTGCTCGAAAAGCGCCTGTGGATGCGGCCCGGCGCCCACACCAGCACCGCCCACTACCGGCTGCTGCAGGGGAGCGCCCCCCTGCAACTGGAGCTCACCGTGCTGGTGAACGCCCGCAGCCACCACGGCGGCAGCGACCACCCGGCCATGGCCCTGGAGGCCGTGCCCCGGGGCGTGCGGATCACACCGGCGGTGGCGGGCGTGCCCCCCTTCACGGTGCTCAGCGACCGGGGCCGCACCCAGCTGGCCGCCCCCGACGACTGGTGCTGCGGCATGCCGCTCAGCGCCGAGCGGGAGCGCGGCCTGGCGGCCAGCACCGACCACCTGCGCGCCGCTGTGATCACGGTGGAGCTCAGCGAAGCGGCCCCCACGCTCACCCTGGTGGCCAGCACCGAGCCCGAGCCGCTGCTCGATGGCGAGCGCAGCCTGGCGGAGCGCCGCGGCCATGAGGCGGCCCTGCTGGCGCAGTGGCGCGCGGCCCGGCCCGGCCTCGCCGCCAGCGCACCCTGCTGGGTGCGGCAGCTGGTGCTGGCGGCCGATCAGTTCGTGGTGGCCCGCGGCGATGGGGCAAGCCTGCTGGCGGGCTACCCCTGGTTCAGCGACTGGGGCCGCGACACGATGATCAGCCTGGCGGGCCTCACCCTGGCCACGGGCCGCCCCGCCATCGCCGCCCGGATCCTGCGCACCTACGCCGGCCACGTGAGCGCCGGCATGCTCCCCAACCGCTTCCCCGACGACGGCAGGCCCCTCGGCGAGCACGATTTCAACACCGTGGACGCCACCCTGTGGTTCTTCGAGGCCCTCGGCGCCTACCACCGGGCCAGCGGCGACACGGCCCTGATCGCCGAGCTGCTGCCCACCCTGAAGGGGATCATCGCGGCCCACTGCAGCGGCACCCGCCACGGCATCAGCCGCGATCCGGCCGATGGCCTGCTGCGGGCCGGCGCGCCGGGGCAACAGCTCACCTGGATGGATGCCAAGGTGAACGGGGAGGTGATCACCCCCCGCGGCGGCAAACCGGTGGAGGTGAACGTGCTCTGGTTCTGCGCGCTGCGGCGCATGGCCCGCTTCGCGGCGCTGTGCGGCGAGCCGGCAGATGCCTATGCCCGGCTGGCCGACCAGGCCCGCCATGGCTTCCAGCGCTTCTGGAACGCCGCCGACGGCTGCTGCTTCGATCTGCTCGATGGCCCCGGCGGCCCCGATGCCGCGATCCGGCCCAACCAGCTGCTGGCCGTCGCGCTCAGCGAGGAGTTGCTGAGCGCCGCCCAGGCCCGGCAGCTGCTGCAGGTGTGCGGCCAGCGGCTGCTCACGCCGCTGGGCCTGCGCAGCCTCGATCCCGCCGATCCCGCCTACCGCGGCCACTACGGCGGCGATCCCGTGGCCCGCGACCGCGCCTATCACCAGGGCACGGTGTGGGCCTGGTGGCTGGGGCCCTGGGCCCTCGCCCACGCCCGCGTGCACGGCAGCGCCGGGCCCGCCCTGCGCTGGCTCGAAGCGATCGGCGACCACCTGGCCACCGCCGGAGTGGGGAGCATCAGCGAGATCTTCGATGCCGATCCGCCCCACCGGCCGCGGGGCTGCATCGCCCAGGCCTGGTCTGTGGCGGAGGTGCTGCGCGCCTGGACGGAACTCACCCCTGAACCCACCCTGGAGCCCACGCCTTGAACCACCCCGAGCCTCCCCCGATCGCCGGCCGCGAGGCCGCCCTGGCCGCCCTGATGGCCCAGCCCGGACCGGTGGCCCTGCCCCATACCCACCTGGATCCGGCCCGGTTCGATTCGGCCTTTGCCTGTGCCCTGCACATGCACCAGCCCACCATCCCGGCCGGGGCGGATGGGGCGCTGATCTCCCATCTGCAGTGGATGCTCGAGCACCCCGGCGAGGGCGACAACCACAACGCCGAACCCTTCGCCCACTGCTACCGGCGCCTGGCCGAGATCATCCCCGCGCTGGTGCGGGAGGGCTGCAGTCCGCGGATCATGCTCGATTACTCCGGCAATCTGCTCTGGGGCTTCGAGCAGATGGGCCGCCACGACATCCTCGCGGCCCTGCGCCAGCTCACCGCTGACCCCACCCACGTGGAGTGGCTCGGCACCTTCTGGAGCCACGCCGTGGCCCCCTCCACGCCGATCCCCGATCTGAAGCTGCAGATCCAGGCGTGGCAGCACCACTTCGCCGCCCTGTTCGGCGAGGCGGCCCTGCAGCGGGTGCGGGGCTTCTCGCCGCCGGAGATGGCCCTGCCCAACCACCCCGACACGCTCTTCGCCTTCGTGCAGGCGCTGCTGGAGTGCGGCTACCGCTGGCTGCTGGTGCAGGAGCACAGCGTGGAGAACCTCGATGGCAGCGGCCTGCGGCCGGAGCAGCGCCACGGCCCCAACCGGCTGGTGGCGCGCAACTCCCGCGGCGACACCGTGAGCATCCCCGTGCTGATCAAGACCCAGGGCTCCGACACCAAGCTGGTGGGCCAGATGCAGCCCTGCTACGAAGCCCTCGGCCTCGGCCGCCAGCCCCTGGGCAACACCAACACCACCGTGCCGGCGATCGTGGCCCAGATCGCCGATGGCGAGAACGGCGGCGTGATGATGAACGAGTTCCCGGCGGCCTTCATCCAGGCCCACCAGCGCCTGGCCGGCGAGGGCGGCTCTGGTGCGGGCGGTGGCGGCCGCACGGTGGCGATCAACGGCACGGAATACCTGGAGCTGCTCGAGGCCGCCGGGGTGCGGGCGGAGCAGCTGCCTCAGGTGCAGGCGGTGCAGCAGCACCGGATCTGGCAGCAGCTGGAGGGCACGCCAACACCGGAGAGCGTTGCGGATGCGATCGCCGCGCTTGAGGCCAGCGATGGCTCCTTCTCGATGGCCGGCGCCTCCTGGACCAACAACCTCAGCTGGGTGGAGGGCTACGCCAACGTGCTCGAGCCGATGCAGCAGCTCAGCGCCGCGTTCCACCAGCGCTTCGATCCCCTGGTGGCCACCGATCCGGCCATCACCGCCACACCCGCCTACCAGCAGGCGCTGCTGCACCTGCTGCTGCTTGAAACCAGCTGCTTCCGCTACTGGGGCCAGGGCAGCTGGACCGGCTACGCCGAAACGATCCAGCAGCGCGGCCTGGCCCACCTGGAGGCCCGGGCCTAAGACATGCGACAGGCCATCTGAGGCCCGCTGTCAGGCCGGAGCGCCCTGCCTAGAACAACCGCATTCCGAGACTTCCTGTTCATGGCTCTGCTGCGGCGATCTGTCTGGGTGCTCACGCTCACCATGGCCCTGGTGGCGGTGCTCGCCCTCGGGCCCGCAGCTCACACCAACAGCAGGCCAGGCGAACCAGCCCTGATCCAGACGCGCAAAGGCTCCTACACGCCGCTGCCCTCTCCTCCCGCCGGGTCCCAGCAGGTGAAGGTGGGCTTCTATCCGGTCGCGATCTACGACCTCGATCAGGCGAGCAACACCTTCTACGCCGACACCTACATCTGGCTGCGCTGGAAGGGAGAGATCGATCCCTCTGCCACGATCGAATTCACCAACATGGTGGAGGAATGGGGCAAGCTGCTTGAGCCCATGGAGGAAAAACCCAAAACCCTCCCCGACGGCAGCAAGTACCAGCTGTTCAGGGTTGAGGGTCGCTTCGTGCAGCCGTTCAGCCTGGCCGACTACCCCCTCGATCGCCACAGCCTCGGCATCCGCATCGAGGACACCAGCAATGGTGTGAACCAGATGAGCTATGTGATCGACGAAGCTGCCTCTGGCGTTGATAAGAAGCTGGAGATCCCGGGCTGGAAGCTGCAGGGCTGGAAGGCCGAAATCCTCGAGCACGCCTATGGCACCAACTTCGGCGAATCCGAGCAGCCCTCCAATTACTCGGTGGCCAACTTCCAACTCATCATCGAACGGCCCCTGAGCTTCTTCATCTGGAAGCTGCTGCTGCCTCTCGTGATCGTGGTGAGCGCGGCCCTTGTGGCACTGCTGATCAACCCCAAATCGATCGATGCCCGCCTGGCCCTTCCCATGGGCGCCCTGCTCTCAGCCATCTTCCTACAGCGTGGCTATTCCGACACCCTGCCCGATCTGGGCTACCTGGTGTTCATGGACAAGATCTACCTGCTGGCTTACCCGCTCATCCTCGCCGTGCTGATCCGGGCGATCGTGGCCTACAAAAAGGGACGCGACGCCGGCGATGCCGAACTGGCGGAGATCCAGCGGATGGACCGCAAGGCGATCGGCGTGCTCGCCGTGATCTTCGCCGTGGGCACTGGCCTGATCACGGCGTTCCGCTGAAGCATCGCAGGCGGCAACAGGCTGCAGCGCGGAGCCGGCCGGCAGCTGTGCGTGAGATCACAGCCGGCGCCGAGCCCCGTCACCGCGGATGCCGGCGGGGGCGCAGAGGATCCGGGGAGATCCGCTCCCCCGCCATGGCCCCTTCCTCCCGCTACCAGCTCCTGGTGACTGCCGGCCCGCAGGGCGATGGGGCGGCGTCTGAGCGGTTCGCGCCCGGCAGACACTCCGACTGGCATTCACGCCTGTTCCTGCTGGCGTGCGATGGCGAGGTGGTGGCCTCCCTGCGCCTGGTGCTGGCGGGCAGCTTCTGGCCTGGGGCGCAGCTGCCCAGTGAGCTCCCGGGTGGGCCCTTCGCTCTGCAGCCCTCGCGCCGGCAGCACACCGGAGAGTTCAGCGGCCCCTGGTTCCACGAGCTCAGCCAGGGCCTCTACCTCTGCGCCATGGCCAGCGCCTGGGCCTCCGCCCATCTGCCAGCCATGCCGATCCATGCCGTGTTCGCGCAGGACAACCAGACCCTCGAACGGCTCTACACGCGCAGCTTCGGCCTGGAGAGCGGAGCCGGCGCGTCCGTTGCCGGCAGCGGGTCGCGGCGCAGCTGCACCGCGGGCTCCGTGGTCTGGACCCTCGTCACCGACGACCCGCTGACGCGGGACGCGCGGGTGCGCCGGCTGCTGCGGCTGCCGGAGGTGGCGGCGATCCACCGGCAGCTGGCGGGAATCGAGGCCCATCAGGGGCCGGCGGTGGCCAACACGCGGCGGCCCACGCCTAACCTCGGGCCAGCAGCACCGCCGTCGCTCCGATGGCCAACCCGCCCTGCCCCTGGTGCGGCAGCCGGCTGATCCGGCAGGACAGGAGCCTGGGCGGGCGCACCATCTGCGGCTCCTGCGGCAGGCCGCGCCAGGCCGGCCGGGGTGGCGGTGGCGGTGGCCCGCGGCGCTCGCGCGGCAGCAGAGGCTCGGGCCGGCAGCTTCTCCCCTGGCTGCTGCCGCTCGGCCTGCTGCTGGTGTGGCTGTGGCTGCGCCGCTGAGCTGGGTTGCGCCGCTGAGCCCCTCGGCGCCCCCAGTCGCCTAAGGCTCCTCCGCCAGCAGCGGAAACAGGCGCGGTGCGCCCAGGATCAGCAGCCAGACCACCGCGAAGGCCAGCGCCGGGATCCAGTGCCGCTGCACCCCCGCCACCAGGGCGACCGTGCTGGCCGTGACCCGCAGCGCGCGCACCCCAAAGCGCAACAGGGTGAGGGGCAGCGGAATGGTGGGGTCGCTCATGCGGGTGGGGTGGGGGCGAAGTGGATCTGAGGAAGATGACAGCACGCGATGACTCGCCTACACCCACCGCTACCGGGAAAGCCCCTGAGGAACGACGGGAATAGGCCACTCAACATCAGGAGTCAGACGACAATCAAGCCAGGGGGCGGATCCAGTTCTGCCCGTGCGATTCTTCCATGAAGCTGCATTCATTGACGTGTCACAATGCATCCATCTCAAGGCAAGACCATCATGACAGAAACAGTCAAAACACTTGCAGCGCTTAGTTTAGCCTGAGCCCATGACCATTCAACCCTGCCCTTGGTGCGGCAGCCGCCGGATACGACAAGACAGGAGCCTGGCAGGTCGAAGTGTCGGCCGAGTCCCTTTGCGTGGTGTAAAACCCGAGGCCCGAATGCCCTGATCAGAGGGTGAAC
>VFQS010002614.1_pt1 | contig 14577 bp, 15 predicted proteins | sample 3512361 | NCBI WGS metagenome assembly VFQS01 (sample SAMN10412375, study PRJNA504923) | tailings metagenome | isolation source: Relicate 1 Philex TSF3 active mining | place: Philippines
CCCCAAAACCCCAAAACCCCATGCATATTGGCTAATTGAAAAATTTTAATCAATCATCAAGCTAACATAATAATGCTGTGCCTCTCAGAATCCAGTAAGAGGGATCTCTTGCACTGGGCAAATCAATGTTTATAATAAAATTGGTAGAGTGACCTGTTGTGGACAACATGCCAACTCTCTCCGATGTTTTATACAGAGGACAAGAGTATATCTTCCTTTCATTTGCGCTAGTATCACTTATTATCACAGGTTTGAATGCTATTATCGGGCAAACATGATTTTGTTAACCGTTTAGCGCATCATCCAAGTATAAACTCTTCGGATTGATGTATCCACTGGTTATAAAGAGCCCTTGTATTAGTACTGTTTCCAATAAGACAGCTTAAGTTTTCACTTGAGGGTGCAAGGTCGAAAGGTCCAAGAGCGAAAAAATCGGGAGGATTTCAAATGAGAAGGAGAGAGTGTCGATGGCTGTCTTGGTTCGCCTCGCGAAATTCTGAAGAACCGAGGTCAGGAATCCTTAAGGGAAGAAGAATGCGGAGAGCCAGTATCCACTCACATTGCTTCCCTTAATGAGCCAAGTCCTAAGGAAGTCAATCCTCTCTTGAAGATTGGTGATCCAAGATGCAAGAGGTTTGAGTGATGGATATCCTTTCTGATTCCATAACTCGGGCACTTTATTACGTATTAAGTAGTCATACATTGATTCGATCTCTTCGCTCATTACAGCTTGTCCTTTGATGGCTTTCAAAAGAGTATCAAGTGTGCTCTCAATAACCTTGATTAGGATATTAAACCTCTCGATTTCATGTAGTAAAAAGACCGACATTGAAGGAATTAAGCCATCTTTGCTAAGTTGGAACAATTCCTTTTTTGCGCCCTCTCTTGAGAGTAGCTTTGGCAAGTTCTCCATTATTTGCTTGGCAATGCGCTCAACTTATGCGTCTTAACTTGAAATATTGTCAGTGTTTGCTGATTCGGATTTAGAAACGGTTGTTACGGTCCTTGGCTGCATAAGTTGAAGTGATTCGAGTATAGTAGAGCTATCTTTTAGGCTGCAGGCGAGATCTGCTATCTCATTCATTCCGAAAATCTCTGGGAGGTCGTTGTCTGGCAACAACGAGATCTTCTGTTAGAGACCGCTAAAATCGGAGATTGGTCGATATATCCCGCTCTCAGAATAGCTGTAGTCAGGATTAAGCACCTATTCGGAAATAAAGCGCCTAAGTATGCTCTTTAGAGTTCGCCTGTCCACTTCATCAGTAACACGGCCTCCATAGACAACTTCCCCGATCACTTATTATATTGACTCCCACATTATGTATTCGCCATTGATATCGTCACCCATCATGTCACGGATAATGGATAGGCCGGTGTCGAAATCGCTTTCATTGAATTCATATTGGATGTTCCAGCCGAGAGAGCCAAATTTTCGCCTCTCTTGAACCACTGCATGGAAGAAACACAGAGAGTACTGAATTATATGTTAAATTGGAGAACTTTTGTCTTCCTCTGTTGTGGAAGGCATCAATCGAGGTATTGTCGAAAGTAAATTTGCTTTGATACCCTTTGCTGCTTCGAAAGTGACTTTGATACTAGATTGTAAGATTGATGAAGGGAAAAACTCGCATGGCATTGAGGTTAGGAAAAGCCTGAAATCCTTATGATACTCATGGCACTTCTCTGGCATTGTGACAACTATTCTTTCTAGAGTTGGCATGAATGACTCGTAGAGATGACAGTTCTAAAGGAGAACCCACTATCCTCTATGTTACGCCTTGTCAAGGCAACTAAGAGCATATTTATCTTAACCCTGCCCAAGAGAAATGATGTGAAGCTAGGAATCAAATCCATCAGTTTAGCTTACACGATATTGAACTCTTTGATATAGCTGCATAAATTATGCCGTAGGGTCCACTCCCTATTGAAGAATAAAAGTGATAGGTGTCTTGCAATCTGAATCCTAATATACCTCATCTAGGTTTGTGGGTTTAATGTCAACGAATTCAGAGCCGAGCTCATTAGTTACATAAATCTTGATTTAGTCAATTAAATTTTGCTTCCTAAGGCATTTGACAAGCAATAGCTTCTGGAAATGCGATAGCCTCAGCTCCCAGTCACTTGGCATCGGCCCAAGATCCTTTGCATTGATCCAGTCCATCCATTATTCCAAGTTTGTCTCAAAAGATTTCGCCAGACCTGTAAAGAATGGATGGCAAAATTCTAGGCTCAGAATGAACTTCCAATTTTTGTCAGAGAGCAAACTCTAATCTGGTTGCTTGAATTGAGAAATCAGTCCCATAGGAGGGCCACTCGCAAATGCAACACCTTTAAGAAAAAGCTCAAACTCCTAAGTGGTAAGCTATTTCTGATTCAATGAAATTCTCAAAGCTAGAATAAGTGCAAAAATTATTTTGTCATTATGAAAGAGGCCTCTACAAACGAACTTGTATATAACTTTGATTATTTCTTTCATTAGTATTGAGATTTTCTTGGTTTAATTTTGCATTTGCGGCTGTTACTTAATAATCTAGACAAAAAGTCTCTTAAACTAGTCTAGAGAGTGTTAGTACATAATTTCTATTCTGCCAAGATCGAATATTGTAAAGTACAAAATACTGCCCCTTTCAGCGAGTTCCTCATATATCATCCGCTATTTGATAATTTCAACCTGTGCTTGATTCTTCTCGTCGATAGATCTTTTAATGTCTTCGCTCATGATCTTTGACATATCTAAATGCTCGATGAGAATTTCATCGTCCAAGATGGTGTCCTCAGACGAATAAACAAGTTTGTTTAGTATATCTTCCTGTATTTTTACCATGCGAACTTGATCTGAAGCAATAGAATTTGATATTTGAACTCTTTTAGCCTCTAACTCTTAATTTTCAAGTCTAACAATGTCCACCAAAAGCTATTCTGCAAGACCTTCTTGGGTCACTGTGAAGTTAATTACAGCTAAGTTCATGAAAACTTCAGGCAAAAGGTGGGGATTGGGATCTCTAATCGAGAGATATAACTTAAAATTCGGGTCATAATCCAACGTTTACCCACCAAAATTGATTAAGATGCGACCGTGCATTCCCTTATAGAACTACTTCAAAATTAAAGGATCTAGGCTAGAGTCAATTTTAGATCCAACATCTTCTAAAAGCAATGATTTGCCTTATTATATGGCTAACTCAGCAATTTATTCAAATTCTTTCGTCCCAAGTCGTGCCTCATATAAAAGTTGATTATCAAACATGCTGTTCTTGTTGCTCATGTTTTTGATCCACTTAATTCCTTGTTACTGAGGATCAATAATTAGTGGCACTTTAAGGGATTTTTTAGCAATTACAGCATTCCCGACAGACACCCAATCTGATGGTAATCCACAAATTCTCCAGTTTTATATCTCAAGAGGATCGCAAATCACATCTTCAACTGCTCTTTGCTCAAGTGAGACAGATATTCCGTATTCTCTGAGTTCGTGCTTAACTTAGTCTAAGATTTTCTTTCTATTTATACCGTTAAAGGGACCAAGATAACTGATTGTAGTTGCTGCTAAGAATACCTCCGAAATTAGATAATCTGCTTCCTCTTCAAGTTTAAGTAAACACTCTTTCCATCTGTCGTTTTCTCCCTTAAGACCTTCAGTAAGCTTCGTTGATCGAAGAATACGAACGTGACAGAGCTCGATTTCACTCTCTAAGTTCTCTCGTTAATCCATAACTTATTGATACTTCTTCTCAAGCATTTCAAGTTTTCTCATTTCTTCTTATAGTTTCGCCTATTTCTAGGCCAGTTCAGCCTAAGCTTTCTTAAGTTCCTCTTCCATCACTGCCACCATCTATTGTTTGGGCTGAACCTATTAAGCTATTTTTGCGTAGTTTTTAAGGGCAAAACACCATTTGCACAGACTGTAACAGGCTTTAGATGAGTTTTTGACTATTTCAGGAGTGAAGTCGGGATTTTCCTACGTGAACTATTCAAGAGTGCGGTTAAGTCTATCATTTTTGACAAGCTCATCCTTGTTAAAAGCCTTTAGTTTTTCAAAAAACCCAACTGACATCATCATTTGACAAGCTTTCCAGTCTATCTTACGATACTCAAATTTTTTCTCGAGCAAAACAAAGGTCACTATCATTGTATTGAGGATACCCTTTGATGGTGATTTGGTTTGCCTTAGCTCAATAATGTCAGATTGATTCTAAATAGTTTATATAAGTTATAATTTTATCTTACTAAGGTATTAAGTGCTTCTTCTGCTTCAATTAGAGCGGGTAAAACCTGATTAAGTTCTTGCAAAGCCATATTGTACTGATTCTGAACCTCTTCTGTCTGCTTGTCTACAATCCTCTTTTCTGCCTCTACGATTTTGCGATTTTAAGACGCTTCGTATTTCTCCAGTTCTATTTTTCGACTCATCTTTTCAGTTTCCTCGATAGATTGCTTTAGCATTGGCTGCATTTTAATCATGTTTTCAGTTAACTATTCAACTATTTCCTTGGTCTTCTTTAGCTTTTAGCTACCAGTTACAAGAGTAAGCTTTCTCAGCGATTGATTATCCTATTTAGAATTCATCAAGTGCAAGTAAGCCTTCAAAAAATCGAGAAATCCTGCTGGTGTCAAATACACCCGTCTTCTCTATTCTTGCAAATAAATTTCACACTCTTATTTTACTGCTTGGTTGAGGTTAACAGCTAGATGAGCTAGTTTGGCACGAGTTGTCTCATCCTTAATCTAATTAATTTTCTCAATAAACTTCTAACTGACGGAGAGTAAAGCTTCTTTCGGCCATTCATTAAACCAACTCATTTGACAACAATTAATCAATGATGGAAACATCCGTAAGCGATTTCTGAAACTCTCTCCAATCGGGCTCATACAAATGATAAAGTGCAGATTAAATCTCATTCTATTTTAGAAAAATGTCTCTACTATGTTTTCATAAATTCCATTGTCTCCAGCCTCAGCCTTGAGAGAGCGCATGATATCATCTCTATCATCTCTAGTCCAAAGGTTGGTAGTATCACCAGAATTAAGCTGATTGCTGATGTCTTCGAGAAATATTTCATCCTTCGTGGCACAAGCATTGATTTGATAATCTGTCAACATAAATAAAGTACGCTTGTTCTTTATACCAGCTATCTTCATGGCATTTTTAATTGAATCACGGAAATCAGTTTGTGTGATTTTATTTGTTTTAGAGGTGACTGTGAAGAATTGACATTGAGAAATGAAACTACCTAGACGCGTTACACTTTGCTTGCCACATCCACTTACTCCAACAATTAAGCCATGAGATCTTGGTTACCTAAGGATTCTGCAAATTCGCAAAATTTGATCCAAACATGAATCAAAGAGGACAAGTTCAATGGCTAATGAAGGGAACGTTAGATTATATTCTTCTATGTAATCTTGAATCACCTGTTGCAACCTTGAGTAATCCTATACAAACTGATAATTTCTCTCTTCAAATGGTAGTCCTCTCTGCAGCATATCGCAGTAAATTATTTTGCTGCTATCTCCGTAGATTTGCTCGTAAGATAAATCAAATCTCAGGGTTCCTTACAACACGAGGGCGATTTAGTGTTGGAGCCAATCTCGGTCTTAGTCTGTGACTAACCTATCAGCAAATACTCGAGTTGATTCATGAACCCAAAGCTTGGCTAGTCTCTCAACCGAGTTAATTACTGTACTTTTAGTAGAACATATACCACCTATTACTCTCTAGATGTCTCTTAGATTGAAAGAATAGTGTTGTTTGTGAGGAGTTGGCTTCAGACCCTCTGATATTTTAAAATAGAGTACCAGGGTTGACTCGACTGTTCTCTGCACCTAGCTAATCACTTCTTTCCTAAATCCATTAACACTCCTTATGTATTATTCCAAAATTGTCCCAAAGATTTTCTGGAGTGAATCTTCCTAGGTAGGAGGCATGCAAAACATGCTGAAATGACTTGTGAAGCGTTGGGTCAGCACTTTCCTTCCTCCTTCAGGGGGCGCTGCCGAACAGAGCATTGAAGCATTTTAGATATTTTTCCAGTAGAGCTCATCTATATCGTAGAAACCTCTGTGGTCCAAAAACTGCCTAAGAAGCTCAATAGGCATCTAAGCTCCATATTTGTCATATGCGGGCATGTTTACATCATCCACGAAAATTATAACATTTTGGTTTTTGTTGCCACTAAGCAAGTTTCTCTTCTTCTTTTCAAGCTTATCCTCAATTTTCCGCTGTGTCTCTTTGGCAGATGTCTGCGACGAAAATGACAGTCGAATCACCTAATAGTTCTTGAGAGAGCTTAGAGAGTAACCGCTGATTATTGATTTACCGACACCCGTCATGCCTGTGAGAAAAACAGGGAAGCCCATTTTGAGGTACTACTTTAAAATCCAAGAGAAACGAGTGGTATCCTTGGTAGGAACGATAAAATCCTGGGATAAGCTCTAGTCACTAGATTGCAGAAGATCTGCAGGGATAATCTTTTGCCAAGGCTGATAATCTATCATCATTTCCGGGGTCCCAGGAGCAGTGATCATCAAATAATTTTCAAAGATCGATGAGCGAGGAAGCTCATTGGAGGTTGAAGAGAGGGCATTGCTCAAATAGACTTCAAAGGAAGAATGGTGCTTTATATCTATGGAACCCCCGAAAGCCCAAGCAAGAGCATAGGTGAAAACTTTGGTCAAGACCTTTTTTTACCTATCAACCTCAAAATCCTTTAGTTTGATTTCTGAAGAGAAAATTGATTAGATCATTCTATAAAGAGTGATAACCTGATTATTTTCAGACACAACAATAGGCTGCACATATCTCTTTTATCTGAACAGCTCAAGGGTATTATCGATATGAGTGTCGAATAAGTTCCACAGATGCTCTTTGTTTTTCTAACTAATGACCTTATTTTCTAGTCTTTATAACCAACTTGTTACTATTGGTCTCCAGCTAAGACTTTGTTTAGAAGCATAGACCATTCCACATCTTGACACAGTGGCTGGTGAAGCCTAAGAAAGATCATCTATTTCAAAAAGCACCCGCATTTCTGTTTTAAGTTTAATTCTTTCGCCATTGGAGAGACACAATGTCATATTGTCATCTAGGACTGTATTCATATTTTCAACCCATATTGCATCCACGGGTCCATCAAATACAACCCATTTCATGCAATTAGTAGTGGATTCTACAGATTAACGAATAATTGAACTAGCCAAGCCGTCAGTCCATTCATGGGTAATGTGAGAAAAGTTTCCATATAGCTCACTCATTGAAACTGATTTAGGGTTGAGTATTTGCATCTCAACACCGAGATAATCCTATTTTCTTTGGTCCTTTAGATAATTGTGAACTTATTTGAGGGACTAGATAATGCACGATTTCCCAGTGAGCGTCTACCCAATGATCATGATACCAAACCTCACACTCATTGTGTCAATCAATTGAAGGATTTTTTCAGTTTGCTCTTCTGATGGTGTAAGTCCCATTTCCTTTTAACAAAGTTCTATCACTTTGATCATCTCTAGGTCTCTCTATATTTCTGTGGTACTATTTGGGAACAGATCATTGATGATTGCATAAAATAATGGAAGATCATCCTTCAAGAATTTCGGTATATTAGAATCCTTCATTGCTTTAATCAGAAGTGCATCCTCCGAAATTTTACTATTACCTCTCTTTAATTATCCTGCCATTACTAAAACAGATTTGACAGCTCTCATCCCGAAATCATAATGTGATTGCTACGAAAGTTGTTCTGAAGCTAGTTTATAGAGGCGAGTCATCTTTTTCGAAAGGACTTTTCCACTTTAAAAACCCTCTGAAAACAGCATAATTTCAGCGATGAGTGAATAGTCTGGAATCATCATTGAAACTGGACGGAAAAGCACTTTTAAGTTGTCTGGAAGCTCAGTCCTACCCTTGTAACCTGGATTCATAGTGATAAATATTCCAAGAGTTGGGTAAAAATGCTCTACTTTCTTCTCACCTAGAAACACATCCTAAGTTTTCCCACTTAGTAATGCATTTCTTATCGATAGAACTTATTAAGCTATGACAGATAAAACTTCAATGTTGATTCGGTTGAATTCATCAAGACATGTCCAAGAACCAGTCATTGCAAGACCGTAGAAAAGACTCTCCATCATTTTATAGTTAATCTAATCGCTGCAGTTGAACACGACACAATACTTTCCTAGAGCTTTTGAAAGGTCTTTAGTACTCTCAGTTTTTCCAGTACCTGCTGGGCCAGATGGTGCAGCTCCCAATTTTAAGTGCAAGGCTCCTGTGATAGTGAGCCAGCATCTATCTGTTAAAGGGGTAATCACAATCCTAGTTGTGGCTCCCATATATTCATATCCATAATCGAATTGCGAATTCACTTGTTTAATTGTTACATCTTGATCATTTTGATAGTAGTATCTAAGCTAGCTTTGCCATTAGAAATCATAAACAGTGACTTCATTTTGAAAAGCTGATCTAAACAATGCATCTACAATGTCTCTGTAATGTACATCTTAGGTGATAAGAGCGACTATAGATCTTCTCTTTTTAGCATCAATATTTGTTCTTGCAATTATTTTTGTCAGTTCGTTTAGCTGCTTGATATTTTCGGCATTCCACCAATCTAAGCCTTCAAGAGTCTCATCATCAGTTTCTGACCGCAAAATCTATTCAGTAGTATTGCACCATGCAATTGAGGCAACTAATGATATAGATTGAGCTGGATAGTCTTCAAGAATCCATTCGATGCGTTTGAATTCCTCGTAATCCTCTCTGTAACTCGCCTTTGCATCTTTAATGGATCTTCTAACCATCTGAGTCACGCTTTCATGCAGATTTTGCAGCCATCTCTCAACTGGCATGCCTTAAGCTTTTACTCTTTTTATTTTGTAGGTTTCGCCTTCCGCCGATGATATTTCCACTATATCATCTCCATCAAGGACTATACTCACTATATTTTCAAACATTTTCCTGAGGTGAATCTCTACGTATAAGGGATTTCTACTGGCTTGTGAGAGGATTTGAAGCAGTTCATCATTAGATAGGAAGTAGAACCGAGGAAATTCATTTCTTTTTCGCTCAAGCAAAATTTCTAAGCTTGTTTAAATCTCATCTAGAACTCGATTACTCTCTTGGAAAACCTCCAAATAGTTGATCTGGTGGCTTTAAAGCAAGAATATATTTACTCCGGGCTGATAAACTTAATTATAGCCTGCGGTGACTCTTGAAATGAGAGGATTAGAGTGAGTATGCTTCATGATGTCCTTCCAGAGGTTGTCAATTTGGAAAAATCGTTTGCCGTCTGCACCCATTTTATTGGCAATATCAGCTGAATTGAAGATATTTTCCAGGTACATCCAAGAACGTTGAAAATTGATCCACTCGTTCAAGAGATTTTCAAAGTACTGTAGTTTTTTGTACAAAACTTCTGACTCTGCACGAACACGATCTATGAATCTCATACTAAGCATTTTTGATAGCTGTTGCAAAGATTCCTCTAGAAAGCTGCTTAATTGTTCATTGGGCACGATAAGAAAATATTGATCTTTATGCTATTTAGTGTCGAATACAACTTTTTTCCAATCTGAGATCATTTTTTCAATCTATTTTTCTAACTCTTTCTCCTGATGAGCTTTTAGAGAGATCTCTTCAATTTTGTCCTTGTATTCCATCACATTGAGTTCAATTAAGGAATTGAGAGTGAATTTTTCATCCTGCAGATCAATTCTCATGTTTAAAGTTTAAAATATTTCTTCCCAGTGGCGAGGTTCAAGAGCTGTATCTCTGAGATAAGAGACAATCGGAATCGTGGCTTTAAGATTTTCAACTATGTTTTTAAAATATGCAGCAATTTAGTTTCCTTTCATGTTTATCTGACATACGCAAGCCATTTTATAATAGGTTTCTACCTTTTGCGTCAAATCATCAACATCAATATCCACAAACTTTGTTTCAAGCCATTCACTCGATATCTGATTCCACTGTTTAAGTCCATTCCATAGATTACTCTTAGTTTACCAGTCTTCAAAAATATCGTTTGCCTGTTCGAACGCTGTCTCGTCCATGTCAAGGAAACGTTGAAATTAATTGAGTTGCTGGCCACGATCTTTTGCCTTTTTGACTTGATCTCCTATTTTCAAGAGGTTGCCGACGGCTTCATCTATTGGCGTGTCTTTGCTCTCATATAGTCCCTAAGCTTGCAGCTGCACACGCATTTCGTCAATCTTCTTTTTAAGCTTGGGAATCTCAACCTCTACCAGTTCTTTCTTGAATGATAGCTTGTATCCCTGGCTACCCTCGAATGCATCCACCATTGCCTTCTTTGTATCTATGACTAAAGCTTGCGTCTCTCTTAGTTTGGTTCGGTTACGTTCAGGCAGCCGAATTTTGTGATCGTCCATAAGCATAAGCAAACGTTCTGCTTCATGGAATTAAGAGGTAAAATCGTCCATGTGCTCGGTAATATCTCTTAGAGAACTCATTAAAGAGACATAGTCATCTACCTTTCTGGGTCTCTTGGAAATTTTGGAGTAGTCTTTCGAGAGACCAAGATAGACCTCTTAAAATCTTTCGTATTGAATGTGAGGGACATACTGTTTGAGTGAGTTGACGGACTATTGCGCTTGACTTTAAATCCTAGCTTTCAATTCCTCACCATTGACTTTGAATATCTCAATCGTACTCTTGACATCCATCTTTTCTATCTATTCGGCTTGTTGGCTTAACTATACCAAGAGGTTATGAAGCTACTCTTAATCGAAATTTTTGGTTAATTCAGCATCGAATGAAAGATGTTCTGAGTACAGTATGATATACTTTTCGTATTCATCTGTGAAGGTTCTCAATTGATTGAAACTACCATTTATGATGTCTCTGATTTGTCTACTTTCATATTCTAAAAATTCCGAGCCTAGAGCTAGTTAAAGTAACTCATTGTCCTCATTGAAGATTTCATCTTTAATAACTGCCTTTGCATACTTATCGTATTCGGGCTGCTGCAGGTAAGGTTTGTAGTTATTGACGCATTTAGCTCCTTGTTCCAGTGCAAATATGATGTTATTGCATACATCATTGGGCATAGGATTGAAACTAATCTGTTGCTGACTGAGATCCACTATAATTTCAAAAAGTGCGCAACCCTAAACTCTATCATTCACTAGGTGTTTACGGTTCTAAGAGAAGTCCAGCTTCATCGTATCGATCACAAAAGTGATTGAGTTGTTTATTAGCTTGAATCTTGCGTCCAAGATGAAGAGGTCGGCGAGACGAACAAATTTTGAGAGCTTACGGAAATGAGTTTTCAAGGTAGCCTCCTATGTATAGGGCATCTGTTTGTGAGTCTCATCACCCACTAGGAAAGCTTCTTGACCTATTTTCTCCTCATCATTTGCACCACTTCCAAAGAACTCATCTGTAATAGCTATCCTATTCTCCTCTTTGAATGTGCGCATTGAAGCCATGCAAGAATCAGCAAGCAGTACATTGACTTCTTTATCAACCTTGACTAAGTTATCAGCTAGCCCCTTACGCTATCTCTCTTGTTGCTTGGTAAACTCTAACATTGACACGGGTGCTTCAGAGTGAATGTTCACTAAGTTCTACTTGCTGATCTAGTAAGACTTCATACGCATGTCAAGCAAGGGCTTAGAAAGCTCTGCATCCAATATAAATAATTCTCTCTTCAAAAATTCTTGGGTTTTCGTGAACATTGTCCGCCTCATTATCGTTTTCCAGTTGCCGAAGGTTTTCCAAGACTTGAAGTTGGAAAAGAACGGTATCTTTTTCATTTGTCTGAAGATATTAGTTTCTCTTTCCCAGTCCATAATTGACATAAAGTTTGGCTACCCTTTGATAAAATGAACTAGTCCTCGTTAACTCACTGTGACATATTCGTTTTCATCTTTTTCACTAAATGGCACAACTTCAAAGTCATAGAACTCATCTTTTCTGTTGCAGTAGCAAAAGAAATCCTGGAACACCCTATCGTTTGAGACCAGTTTGTAGAAATCAAGAGGCGTGGGATTAAGACCTTTGGCCAGCATATAGTCACGTACCTCAATCTTTCCCTTGCGCTGCACCACAATCGGCCTGTTAACATCTGATGCTAACTGAACTTCAACTTTCTCTTCAATTGAAGGTTTTTCCTACTATTGCAGATTCAATCTCCTATTTTGATGCATTTAAAGGATAGCTAAGGTCTTGGCAGTTTAGGGGTTTTTCTAGGTCGATACCACTGAAGAAACTTAGGAAAGCTGGGAAGGTTCATTGAAGAGTCTTATCGTGCCCGATTAATTGGATTGATTTGCATCACGAAGAGCTTGCAATAGGCCAACCTTAGAGGAAGATCTGATTCTCGGTAATGAACTTTGAGAAATCGAATCTTCCTTAAGAGAAGAAGTAAGCTGAAGGGCGTTAAAACGTTGGCTAAGATTGCCCTCGCCACTTCGCTTGAATGGTGATATAACTTCACTTCCATGTACTCTAGGAAAGGGCAAGGTAGGTAAAAGAGGTGTCGTTTCCACCTTTAAATCTCTTTTGCTCGCAATTTTAGGCAGTAAAACTTTAATCTTTCTTTTCAGCGATGTGGATTCATTCCTTGTATTCTATTCTTATTAAGGTGTATTATTTTGATTTCGCTATAGCACAGAGATTGATCTTTTTATCGGTGTCGTAAACTCTCCGAGCTAGCTTACATCTCGGAAGAGAGTGCTTTGTTAGGCAGGACTAACTAACTCATTCGGTATGACACTTCCATTGGGCTGTCTAAGTCTTGAGTAGAGTCTCTGAGTCAATAACTGTTGTCCTACTGTGTTCTCAATCTGTTCTTGTCCGGTTGTCAGGGCTTGTACACTCTTTGCTAGCTAGATGTTTCTGGATGTCCTTGAATGACCTTAATTAATAAGTATTGTTGCATTTAAGAAATCCTTATTCATCGTTTAAAGGTCAGGGATCTATTATGCTTGAATAAAGTTAGATGTGCTAGTGGACCTAATCAAACTGTTTTTCTTGATCGTCACTTGTCGCTGACTATTTTGATCCATTTAATAATTTATACAATATTATCGATATTGCCTATATTTAAATTAGATATTATAAATTAATGGTTCACTTTCTATACTATTGCATCTTGCTATTTGCTTTTTAGGCATTGGAAACACACTAATAAGCGATGATGTACAACATAGGAATGATAAGGGGAGCCGGTATAAAATGAGATCAAGAGATATTCATGCAATATATGGAGAAGGCACTTAGCTCGAATATAAGTTTATTGGAGTTTTAAAACGATAAAGAACTTGAAAAATGCTTAATAAGCAATAAGTGCCAAGCGGTAATGACTAGGAAGTAAAGTGTACTTGAATTTAATCAAACACTCCAAAAAGTTGTGCCGCAATTATTTCAAATGCCTATTTTAGCTTTACAAAAACGCCCCAATATTTTCTAAAAAGTCTTTTTAGATCTCATAACGTGGCTCTTTGGAATATTGTGTCCGATATTGGCAGTCTTCACTTCTATTTCTGTAGTATAAAGTAAGAATCTCTCTTTTGAAGTGTTTAAAAAGAGTTTCAGTAATCCTCTTATGCTGACTTTGATTTCACTATTTTTAGTATTTGCTCTCGGCTACCTAATTTTGCTAATTTCCTATGATTTAATAAACTAAAGACCGCTCACTCATATTAACGACTTATCATACTTCAGTGATATATGTGCACAGCAAATACTTTAGGGCTAAATATCCCAGAGTTTGGTGTTAGATTCAGATAATATTAAGTTTTCATCAAAGCCCAACGAAGATTGTATGCAGAGAAGTTAAGTTATTTTGCTGTCTTACTGGGAATATGGTTTGATCGATAACATTTCAGACTCATATTAAGTATCATCGGTAGAAGTACAGATACCATACTCCATTATATATGTAAATCCACAATATGAGTTGATTTTAGTTGATGAGAAGAATTTGATTCGTTAGATCAGAGGCACCTCACATCATCTTTTATTAAAAAGCAAATCTGATCTCACATACTTTTCAATTGTACACTACATCGGGTATGCAATCTTTATGATTCTGCTTATCTCTGCTATATTCTATTTCAAACTATGCAGCAAACAGGAAAAGCTATTCAATGACAGCATTAAAATGACGGAGTAAAAATAATTATCAATCAATCTAGATGAAATAATTTTTGAGCAAGATTTGCAACCATCTCGCACCACCAATAATCGTCGTCCGGAAAACTTCGTTAGTAGGCATCTCGATGTGACACAATTAAATCGATCCCAAAATCAAAAGCGGCCGTAGTACATGTGCACCGATGACTTAGAAGAAGCCATATCAAGTGTAATTGAAGTCAATCAAGACTACGATGAGGGATATAGGGAACAGTCTATTATCGATGTCATAGGTAAGATAGTGTAAGGTGAAATTAAAGGATAAGTCAAGAAAGCTAACGCATCACTGCAAGAGGCACCAGAGAGCGAGGATGATGAAAAATGATATTAATTTAAAACAATCAATTAATGGTTGCTGTATTTATCACGCTTATTAATATATAATTTCATCATTGTGTGAACATTGGGGTTTTGGGGTTTTGGGG
>VFQS010002615.1_pt1 | contig 14575 bp, 9 predicted proteins | sample 3512361 | NCBI WGS metagenome assembly VFQS01 (sample SAMN10412375, study PRJNA504923) | tailings metagenome | isolation source: Relicate 1 Philex TSF3 active mining | place: Philippines
GCCGTTCCTCGCCGGACATCAACTCCCCAGTTGGAACAAGAGCGTGCTCGACCGGTGGGTGAAGCGAGCGTTCGAGAAGGCCGACGAGACCCGCTCGACCATCGCCCACAGCGGGGTTCTCCCCCACTTCCCCCAACTCGACGGCACCGACAGTCACCTCTATTTCGGCTGGTATCACGGCAACGAACGCGACCTGCCCGACTTCGCATCGCGCCTACCGCGACTCGTGCGATTCGTCAGTGAATTCGGCGCCCAGGCGATCCCCGAGTCGAGCGAGTTCATCGACGCACGCAATTGGCCACATCTCGATTGGGAGCGCCTACGTCGCGAACACGGACTGCAGAAGGAGATCTTCGATCGCCACGTGCCGGCGGATCGATTCGACACCTTCGACGAGTGGCGTGTGGCGACCCAGGTGTATCAAGCCGACTTGCTGAAGCACCACATCGAGACCTTGCGACGGTTGAAGTACGGGCCGACCGGCGGCTTCTGCATGTTCTCGTTCAACGACGCGATGCCCATGGTGTCGTGGAGCGTTCTCGACCATCGACGAGCCCCCAAACTCGGTTACACCGCGGTGGCCGAGGCCTGCCGACCGGTCATCGTGGTGGCGGATCGACTTCCGAATTCGATGGATCCCGGTGATTCGGTGTCACTCGCCGTCCATGTCGTGAGCGATCTCCACCGCGCTCTCGAGGACGTGGAGGTCACCGCCGTCGTGGATGCGGCCGGCGAACGTCGCGAGTGGAAATGGGAGGGCGACATCGGGGCCGACGAGTGCAGTTACGTGGGCACCATCGACGTACGGGCACCGTACGTCGTGGGAGACATCACGGTCGATCTCACACTGCAGTGCGGCGACGTCGTGGCCACCAACCGCTACACCACCACCATCAACACCCAGCCTTAGTGATTCTGGCGGCAGAATCGTCTCGGATTTCGCCGAAATCTGCCACCAGAACGACCAAACGGCGATCAGCTGCGGGAGAGTTCCTTGCGGTTCTTGAACTTGGCGGCCCGATAGTCCTTGTTCATGAGAGCGATCATGTCGATCGAGATCTCCTTCGGGCAGGCCGCTTCGCATTCACCGTGATTGGTGCACGATCCGAAATGCTCGCTCATCGTCTCGACCATCGCCTCGACTCGCTTGTAGCGCTCGGCCTGGCCCTGCGGGAGCAGATTGAGGTGCGAGATCTTGGCCGACGTGAAGAGGTTGGCCGCACCGTTGGGGCAGGCCGCCACGCACGCACCGCATCCGATGCACTCGGCGGCGTCCATCGCCGCATCGGCGACCGGCTTCGGGATCGGAATGAGGTTGGCGTCGGGCGCACCACCAGTCGGAGCGGTGATGTACCCACCCGATTCGATGATGCGATCGAAAGCCGAACGATCGACCATGAGGTCCTTCACGATCGGGAAAGCCGACGCACGCCAAGGTTCGATCACGATTTCGTCGCCACTCTTGAACTTGCGCATGTGCAACTGGCACGTCGCGGTGGCTCGCTCGGGGCCGTGGGCCTGGCCGTTGATCATGAGCGAACACGTTCCGCAGATTCCTTCGCGGCAGTCGTGGTCGAAGGTGACCGGCACCTTGTTGTCGCCGATCAGCTTCTCGTTGAGTACGTCGAGCATCTCGAGGAACGACGCCTCGTCGGAGATCGAGTCGATCTTGTAGTCCTCGAAGTGACCCCGATCGGTCGGGCCCGACTGACGCCAGATCTTGAGGGTGAGATTCGTCAGATGATTGCTCACTTGTAGCTCCGTGTCGCGAGGTGGACGGTCTTGAATTCGAGGTCTTCGGTGTGGCGGTTGGCCTTGGTGGGGTCACCCGTCCATTCCCACGCTGCGACGTGAGCGAACTTCTCGTCGTCACGCAACGCTTCACCGTCGTCGGTCTGGTATTCGGCGCGGAAGTGTCCACCGCAGCTCTCCTGACGCTCGAGAGCGTCGCGGCACATCAGCATGCCGAGCTGGAAGAAGTCGTCGACCCGACCGGCCTTCTCGAGCGTCTGGTTGAGGCTCGCGCCGTCACCGGTCACGCGCAGGTCCTTCTGGAACTCCTCGTACAACGCCGGCAATTCCGACAGCGCCTTCTCGAGACCCTGCTCGGTGCGCTCCATACCGCAGTAGTCCCAGATGATCTTGCCGAGTTCACGGTGGAACCAATCGGGCGAACGGGTTCCGCCGATGTTCAGGTAGCCCTGGAAACGATCGCGGGCGGTCTGCTCGGCGAGCTTGAACGCCTCGTGATCGGTACCGGGGATCGGCTTGTTGAGCATCGGGGCGAGGTAATTGCCGATGGTGTACGGAAGAACGAAATAACCGTCGGCCAGACCTTGCATGAGCGCCGAGGCTCCGAGGCGGTTGGCTCCGTGATCGGAGAAATTGGCCTCACCCGCGGCGTACAGACCGGGGATGGTGGTCATGAGTTCGTAGTCGACCCACAATCCGCCCATCGTGTAGTGCGACGCGGGGTAAATGCGCATCGGAACGTCGTAGGGGTTCTCGCCGGCGATTCGCTCGTACATCTCGAACAAGTTGCCGTACCGCTCCTGGACGACGCTCTTGCCGAGGCGATTGATCGCATCGCTGAAGTCGAGGTACACGCCGTTCTTGAGCGGACCGACGCCACGTCCGGAATCGACCGACCGCTTGGCCGCACGCGACGAGATGTCGCGCGGGGCGAGGTTGCCGTAGCTCGGGTAGAGCCGCTCGAGGATGTAGTCACGATCCTCTTCGGGAATCTGATCGGCGGATCGGTTGTCGTCGGGGTTCTTCGGAACCCACACACGTCCGTCGTTGCGCAACGACTCCGACATGAGCGTGAGCTTCGACTGCGTCTCGTCGCTCTGCGGGATGCACGTCGGGTGGATCTGCGTGTAACACGGGTTGGCGAAGTAGGCGCCCTTGCGATGGGCACGCCAGGCCGCGGTGACGTTGCAGGCCATGGCATTGGTCGAGAGGAAGAACACGTTGCCGTATCCGCCGGTCGCCATCACGACCGCGTGAGCGGCGTGCGACGACACTTCTCCGGTCATGAGGTCGCGCGTGACGATTCCGGCGCAACGGCCGTCGATCGTCACGACGTCGACCAGTTCGGTGCGGTTGAACAACCGAACGTTGCCGAGACCGATCTGCCGGGCGAGCTGCTGGTAGGCGCCGAGCAGCAACTGCTGACCGGTCTGACCGCGTGCGTAGAACGTACGGCTCACCTGCGCGCCGCCGAACGAACGGTTGTCGAGCAGACCGCCGTATTCGCGGGCGAAAGGAACGCCCTGGGCCACCATCTGGTCGATGATGTTCACCGACACTTCGGCCAGACGATGCACGTTTCCTTCACGGGCGCGGAAGTCGCCGCCCTTGACGGTGTCGTAGAACAAGCGGTGCACGCTGTCGCCGTCGCCCTGATAGTTCTTGGCGGCGTTGATGCCGCCCTGCGCGGCGATCGAGTGCGCGCGACGCGGCGAGTCGTGGAAGGTGAAGGCGTCGACCTGGTAGCCGAGTTCGGCCAAGGTGGCCGCGGCCGACGCACCGGCGAGACCGGTTCCGACGACGATCACCTTGAACTTGCGCTTGTTGTTCGGCGCGACGAGCTTCACGTCGGACTTGTAGGTGCTCCAGGCATCTTCGACCGGAACATCGGGGATCTTGGAGTCGAGCTTGACGTTCATCTGCATGTCTCCTTGGGTCAGCCGACGATGCCGGCCATGGCTGCGACGGGGAACGAAACGTTGCCGACCACGACGAGTGTCGCGAGTCCAACGGCGATCTGACGGCGCCACTTGTTGAAGCGCGGGTTGTTCCAGCCCATCGACTGGAAGAGGCTCCACACACCGTGGAAGAGGTGCACGCCGAGGGCGATGTTGGCCACGATGTAGAAGATCGCCACCGGAATGCGGTCGAAGGTGAACACGACGGCGCCGTAGACGTCCTTCAAGCCTTCGGCGTCCTTGGTGCCCGTGTAACTGTTGACCGTGCCGAAGGTGAGGTCGAGGAGGTGCCAGACGATGAAGAGGAACACGACCACACCGGTGATGCGCATCGAACGGCTGGCGAAACTCGCCACCTGGTAGTCGCGCGCGCTCTGGTACTTCACCGAGCGGGCCCGACGATTGAGAGTGGTGAGAGTGACTGCCGCATGAATGTGCAACACGGCCATGGCGATGAGTCCGCCGCGCAGGATCCAGAGCAGGACCTTCTCGGGCAGGATCGGGTACAGGAGTTTCTCGAGGAAGTGGGCGTAGTGATTGAGATCGCTCGCCCCCATGTACATCTTCAGGTTGCCGATCATGTGGAAGACGACGAAGCCGATCAGACCGATACCGGTGATCGCCATGGCGTACTTCTTGCCGACGGCAGTGCTGTAGAGATCGAGGAGGAAGGGCTTGCGCCGGCGAGTCGCCCGGGCGGTGCCGGTGACGGGGCCTCGGGCCTGTCTCGTCAGGGTCTGGGCCATGGATGTCCGAACCTTTCAGGGGAGGGGCACGGGGCCGCCTCGGCTCACCCCTCGGTGAACCGCTTCCGACGCTAGCCCTGGGCCCGAACCGACCCCGAAACGGACATTGTGAAAGGCGTTGCAGATCCCGAGGTCGTCGGGCGGGATCGACCCCGGACCCCGAGCGGTTCAAATGTGCCGGACGTCGCCCTTTTTCTCTACACTCTCCGAAGCCCCGAACGGGCGGCAACCGGCCGCCCCATCTGTCTCGAGGAGTTATCTGGTGACTTCACTCATTGCCGCAGAAGGCGGTTGGCAGGACTTCACGCTCAAGGGAGGTGAGTGGGCCGTCCTCTGGTTGTCAGCAGCGGCTGCTCTTCTCGCTCTCGGCGTCGGTTTCTTCCTCGTCAAGAAGGTTCTGGCCGAGGACGAAGGTTCGCCCAAGATGCGCGAAATCGCCAAGGCCATCCAGGAAGGCGCCCTCGCCTACCTGAAGCGCCAGTTCAAGACGATCGCCGTCATTCTCGTTCCCCTGGCGATCATCGTGTTCGTCACCTCGACCGCCATCGACAAGTCGTCGGGCGACGAGGCGCTGTCGTTCGCCCAGTCCGGGCTCTGGCGCACCCTGGCCTTCGTACTCGGTTGCGCAGCCTCGGGCTTCACCGGCTACATCGGCATGACGCTCGCCACTCGCGGCAACGTGCGTACCGCGGCGGCGGCCCTGTCGGGCTCGATGCCCCGCGCCCTCACCGTGGCCTTCCGCACCGGTGGTGTGGCCGGCATGTTCACGGTCGGCCTGGGCTTGCTCGGTGCCACCGCGATCATCATGCTGTTCCAGAACACCTCGTCGGTGATCCTGGTCGGCTTCGGATTCGGCGGATCGCTGCTCGCCCTCTTCCTGCGTGTCGGCGGTGGAATCTTCACCAAGGCCGCTGACGTGGGCGCCGACCTGGTCGGCAAGGTCGAAGCCGGCATCCCCGAAGACGACCCCCGCAACCCGGCCACCATTGCCGACAACGTGGGCGACAACGTGGGCGACTGCGCCGGAATGGCCGCCGACCTCTTCGAGTCGTACGAAGTCACTCTGGTGGCCTCGATCATCCTCGGTGTCGCAGCGTTCAACTCGATCGGTGCCAACCCGGCCCTCGGCCTCATCTTCCCGCTCGCCGCTCGTGCGATCGGTGTGGTCGCCTCGATCGCCGGTGTGTTCGCCGTGAAGGCCCGCGCCAACGAGACCGACCCGATCAAGCCGATCAACCGTGGCTTCCTCGTGGCCGGAATCCTGACGCTCATCGGGACGCTCATCGTCTCGCTCGGCTACGTGGGCAACGAGTACTCGAACGCTGGATGGAAGTGCTTCGGCGCCGTGGCCATCGGTCTGGTTCTCGCTCAGTTGGTCAGCCGCCTGACCGAGTACTACACGGGCACGCACTACGCGCCGGTGAAGGAAATCGCCGCCTCGGCCGAAACCGGCCCGGCCACCGTCGTTCTCTCGGGAACCTCGGCCGGACTCGAGAGCTCGGTGTACGCCGTGGTCGCCATCGCGATCGCCATCGGCGCCGCTCTCGCCCTGGGCGATGGCAACCTCACCTTCTCGCTTTACCTCGTCGCTCTGTGCGGCATGGGCATGCTCGCCACCACTGGTGTGATCGTGTCGGAAGACACCTTCGGACCGGTGAGTGACAACGCCGCTGGTATCGCCGAGATGTCGGGTGAATTCCACGGTGAGCCCGAGCGCATCATGGTGAGCCTCGACGCTGTCGGCAACACGACCAAGGCCGTGACCAAGGGCTTCGCCATCGGTTCGGCCGTGATCGCCGCCGTGGCGTTGTTCGCCTCGTTCATCGAGATCGCCGGCGCCGAACTCGGTGTCGTCGCCGACAACCTGAAAGACGGTGTGTTCAAGGAGCTCGACCTCCAGATCAACGTCGCCGACCCGAAGGTGTTCATCGGTCTTCTGATCGGTGGTGCGGTTCCGTTCCTCTTCTCGGCACTCGCCATCCGAGCAGTGGGTCGCACTGCTGGCGTGGTCGTGCAAGAAGTGCGCAACCAGTTCGCCGACGGCGGAATCATGGCCGGCACCAAGCAGCCCGACTACGGCCCCGTCATCGACATCTGCACCAAGGCGTCGCTGCGCGAACTCACCACCCCGGCTCTGCTCGCCGTACTCACGCCGGTGATCATCGGGTTCGGTATCGGTTGGCAGGCGCTCGGCGCCTTCTTGGCTGCCGTGATCCTCGTGGGTCAGTTGATGGCCAACTACTTGAGCAATGCTGGTGGCGCCTGGGATAACGCCAAGAAGTACATCGAGGACGGTCACCACGGCGGCAAGGGCAGTGAGGCCCACAAGGCCGCCGTGATCGGTGACACCGTCGGTGACCCATTCAAGGACACCGCTGGCCCGGCACTCAACCCGCTCATCAAGGTGATGAACCTCGTGTCGTTGCTGGTGCTTCCGGCGATCATCAACCTGAAGGACGACGACGGTCCGCGCCTGCTCATCGCAGCGGCTGGCCTCGTGATCCTCATCGGTTCGATCGCTTTCTCGAATCGCAAGACCGAGGGCATCGCACCGCGAGCTGCGACGACCGCCGCCTCGCGCTGAACCTCTTTGGCGCTTCTGGTGGCAGATTCGTCACGGGTTTCGTGCTGATCTGCCACCAGAAGGCTCATTTCTGAGCAGTTCTCGACTCACGTCGGTGGACTCTCGCTGTCATCAAGATCGTCCAGGTGCGCGGCTCATACACAAGGTCGACACATCACGGTCGTGACGTTGCGAAGCTGAGCCCGAATCCCTCCAGCTATTTTCTCGACATGTTTCGCTTGTGCCATTCGGTCGCCATTGCGCTGGCCACTGCCGTGTCGCTGTCGAGCCTTCCGGTCTCAGCCGTCGACTCGGTGACACCACGTTCGGTGACACCACGTTCGGGGTCGACGCCGTCGTGTGACGTTCTCGTCACCCGTGACGGAACCTGGGACGGGCTCTACAAGATCGCCACCAACGGTGAAACCTCCGAGTTGAAGCTCGCCGACCACCCGATCGACGTCGTCACCTCGAGTGATGGGCGCACGGCATACGTGGCCGGCTACGGCACCGGTGAATTGTTCGTCGTCGACGTCGTGAGCATGAAGAAGTCGGCCACGATCGACACCGAGGCCGGCGCGATCGATCTCGCTCTGTCAGCCGACGACGCAACGGTGTACGTCGCCGCGACCGGCGGCGTACACGTCATTGACACCGCATCGCGGCGGCAGAGTCGATTCATCACGCTCGACTCGAGCCCCTTCGCAATCGAACTCTCCCCGGACGGCCGGATTCTCTACGCCGTTCTCTCCTACGACGACGTCCTGGTCGCGATCGACCTCGCATCCAACGTGAAACGAACCCTGTCGATTCCCGACGGAGCCGAGTCGAGCGTGATCACTCCCGATGGGCGCCATCTCTTCGTGTCCCACCGCACACTCGACAAGATTTCGCGAATCCGTACATCCGATCTGCACATCGACACCGTTGCCGTCGGTGATGCACCGCGCGGACTCGCAATCCTGCCGAACGGTTCGGCCGTGTACGTGGTGAACCAGGACGCCCACACAGTGTCGGTCGTCGACGTTCCGTCTCTCGCTTCGACGACCATCGCGGTCGGGGACGGTGCGTACGACGTCACGATCGACGACGAGGGCAAACGCGCATACGTGAACAACTACTGGGAAGACTCGATGTCGATCATCGACACCGCAACTCGAACGGTGATCGGATCCTTGCCTCTCGGATCGGTGAATGCCTCGTGGGGCATCGACACCGCTTGCCGATCGACCACCACATCGGCCCGTCCCCAGGACGTGAAGGATCTCTTCGTCTTCGCCAACTTCTTCTGCGGACCTTGCACCACCGCATGGATCCTCTTCACTCGACCGGCCGACACCACCGACTTCTCGGTGTTCGTCGACGGACGTCGTGTCACCTGCTCGCAGAAGGGCTACTTCTTCGATCTGGCCCTCTGCGAACTGACCGGTCTCGCGCCCGGATCGCCGACGACGTTCAGTGTGATCCCCACCAACGGATCGGTTTCGGGACGCACGGCCGCGACCACGGTGACTCTGCGCCGCTAGCGACGCGTCGACCACCCATCCGGTGTGAGGACGAGGTCGAGGCGCGAGTCGTCGTCGAACCGGAACGCGACCCGTCGACCGAGATGGGCGACCGCACCGCTGTCGAAGAGTGACGGGAGGTCAGCGTCGGTCGTCCACCGATGGGTGCGCATCGACCGCACCTCGGGAACCGTGACCACTCCCCTCACCGTCTCGATGTCACCGACGATCACACCCGTCTGCGCATAACCGCACGGCACGGCGATCGCTCTCTCGGTGGCGTACCACTCGAGGTCGCTGGCGATCGGTACCTGTTCGCCGTACGCCCGGCCGAGCCCCTCCTCGGGATCGTCGAGTTCGACGGCGTACGTCTCGTTGCCGACCGTCCATTGCTCGAACGGGTGCTCGCAGGTGTACTCGGCCCAGAACGCTTCGGCTTTGGCGATCATCGGGTCGCGTCGGGGTTTGATCCGACATTCCACGACCTGCACCAGCGGCTCACCCGGGCGACTCAACCCCCAGCAATACCACGCCCAACGCAGTCCACCGTGCAGTCGGTACATCGTGAAACCAGCCAGCGACGCGTCGGGCGACCACCACGAGAACGTCCACTCCTCGACGCCGAGAATGCGATGAGACCGTTCGTCGGCGGACGTGAAACCCTCGGGTGGTTCGGAGATCGTGGAGTCGGTGGCGATCCCGGCAGACTAGGAGGGTGAACGAGCCCCGCGTCCGCTACCTGAGTCTCGAGTGGATCGACGCCCTCACCCGGGAGGTCTCGGCGAGCAGCGCATTGGCCGATCTGGCGACCACCCACGAGATCGGTATCACCCAGGTCGTGACCGGTGGACCCGAGGGCAAAGTCGTGTATCACGTGCAGGTCGGCGCGGGTCGCGCCGCCTTCGGACCCGGCGCCGCCGATCCCGAGCACGTGCGCTTCGAACAAGAGTGGGACACCGCCGTCGCGGTCGCCACCGATCAATTGAACGCGCAGCAGGCGTTCATCACTGGCCGTATCCGGCTCTTCGGCGACCAGCAGAAGTTGCAGGATTCCACGGCGGTCTTCGCGGCTCTCGATGCCGTGTTCACCAAGGTTCGTCAACGCACCGACTACCGCTGAGTCGACGAACGCCGATCAGCGTCGAACCGACGTACCGGCCTTGGTCGTCTCGACGATCCAGCCGTCGGCCTGAAGTTCGGCTCGCAATGCGTCGGCGGTGGCGAAATCCTTGGCCGCGCGGGCAGCATCGAGCGCTTGCGCCTTGGCCGCGACTTCCGCTGGAACGTCGGCGGCACCTTTCAACACCAGACCGAACGCCCGACAGATCTCACGAACCGCGGCCGCCAGTGCTGATGCTTCCGAGGATCCGGCGTCGATGGCCGCGTTGGCGCGTCGCACCGTGTCGAACAGCAACGCCGTCGCCGATGGGGTGTCGAGATCGTCGTTCATTCGCTCACGGAAGGTCGCCAGCACCTCGGGGTCGGCCGTCGCATCGCCCAAGGAAGCGGCTCGCGCCGCGAAGGAATCGAGACCGGCCAGTGCGCTGACCGAGGCGTCGATGTTGTCCTGACCCACTCGCACCGGACTGCGGTAGTGAGTCTGGAGCAACACCATGCGATACGCACGCGGGTCGTAGTGCTCCATGAGGTCGAGCAGGTTGGCCACGTTGCCGAGGCTCTTCGACATCTTCTCGCCGTCGGCGTCGACGACGAAACCGTTGTGCATCCAGTGACTGGCGAACTCCTTGCCGAGCGCGACGGCCTGCGCACGTTCGTTCTCGTGATGCGGAAACTTGAGGTCCATTCCCCCGCAGTGAAGATCGAAACCCTCACCGAGCAGTTCAAGGCTCATCACGACGCACTCGCTGTGCCAACCAGGTCGACCGTCCCCCCACGGCGACGGCCACGACGGCTCGCCGGGCTTGGAGAACTTCCACAACGCGAAGTCGGCCGGATGCCGTTTGTTGCCGGCACCGAACACCTCGCGCTCACCCCCGCCCGACAACATGTCGTCGAGACTCTGATGGGCGAGCAGGCCGTAATCGTCGACACCTTCGACCGACAGGTACACACCGTCGTTGGTCACGTAGGCCCGATCGTCCCGCACGAGCGTTGCGATCATGTCGACCATCTGATCGACGTATTCGGTGGCGTGGGGAACGTCGGTGGGGCGAGCCACATTGAGTTTCTCCATGGCGCGGAACCACACGTCTTCGCACTTGTGGGTGATCTCCTGCCACGGTCGACCCTCGCGGTTGGCGCGATCGATGATCTTGTCGTCGATGTCGGTGATGTTGGACACGAGCCGAACCTCGAGCCCCGACCACTCGAGGTAACGACGCAGGATGTCGTACACCAGAGTGGCACGACCGTGTCCGAGATGCGGGGGGCCATAGACGGTGGGACCGCAGAGGTAGATCCCCACCCGACCGGGTGTGCGCAGACGCAGTTCGCGGACCTCCGAAGTCGCACTGTCGTAGAGCCGGAACATAGGTGACCAGCCTACGCTCGCCTAGCCTGGCGACCCATGGCAGAGATCCCCGAGAAGCCCACCCTCGACGGCATCGAGGCTCTCTGGATCGAGGCGTGGGAAGCCGAAGGCGTCTACCGCTTCGACCGTTCGACGAGTCGCGACCAGGTGTACGCGATCGACACCCCTCCCCCCACAGTGTCGGGTTCGCTGCACATGGGTCACGTGTTCTCGTACACCCACACCGACACCATCGCGCGGTATCAACGCATGCGCGGCAAGTCGGTCTTCTATCCGATGGGCTGGGACGACAACGGTCTGCCCACCGAACGACGTGTGCAGAACTTCTTCGGCGTCCGGTGCGACCCGTCGGTCGCGTACGAGCCGGGCTTCCAACCGCCGTTCCGCGGCGATCCGCCCAAGGATCATCAGGCGGTGTCGATTTCGCGCCCCAACTTCATCGAGTTGTGCGAAGAGCTCACGCACCAGGACGAGAAGGTCTTCGAGGATCTCTTCCGACGTCTCGGCCTGTCGGTCGACTGGGCCTATCTCTACGCGACGATCGACGAGCGAAGTCGTCGCGCCAGCCAGCGTGCGTTCCTGCGCAATCTCGCGCGCGGCGAGGCCTACACGCAGGAAGCTCCCACGCTCTGGGACGTCGACTTCAAGACGGCGGTCGCGCAGGCCGAACTCGAGGACCGCGAACGTCCGGGCGCGTATCACCAGATTCGCTTCGCGCGCACCGACGGCGCCGGTGACGTGATCATCGACACCACGCGGCCCGTCCTCATCGCAGCGTGCGTCGCGCTCGTCGCCCATCCCGACGACGAGCGCTACCAACCCCTCTTCGGCTCCACGGTGCGCACACCTCTCTACGGTGTCGAAGTCCCGATCCTCGCTCATCCCCTCGCCCAGATCGACAAGGGCACCGGCATCGCGATGATCTGCACCTTCGGCGACGTCACCGACGTGACGTGGTGGCGCGAACTCGACCTGCCCACCCGAGCGATCATCGGACGCGATGGTCGCATCGTCTCCACTCCGCCGTCCGGGCTCGACTCCATCGACGGCGTGGCGGCCTTCGAACTCATCGCTGGCCTTTACGTCAATCAGGCGCAGACCAAGGTCGTCGAGATGCTGCGCGAGTCAGGTGCGATGATCGGTGACCCGCGCCCGATCACTCATCCGGTGAAGTTCTTCGAGAAGGGCGATCGCCCACTCGAGATCGTGACGAGCCGCCAGTGGTACATCCGCAACGGTGGCCGCGGTGACGAGTTGCGCCGAGATTTGTTGTCGCGTGGCGAGGCTCTCACCTGGCACCCCGATCACATGCGCCACCGTTACTCGAATTGGGTCGAGGGTCTCAACGGCGACTGGCTCATCAGCCGCCAGCGTTACTTCGGAGTGCCGCTCCCGGTCTGGTACCCCGTCGATGCCGATGGCGAGACCGTGTACGACCAGCCGATCGTGTCGGCCGAATCACAGTTGCCGATCGATCCGTCGACCGACGTTCCGCCTGGATACACCGCCGATCAACGCGATCGACCGAACGGTTTCACCGGTGATCCCGACGTGATGGACACCTGGGCCACGTCGTCGCTGTCGCCGCAGATCGCCGCCCAGTGGGAAGACGACTCCGATCTGTTCGCGCGGGTGTTCCCGATGGATCTGCGTCCGCAGGCCCACGACATCATCCGCACGTGGTTGTTCAGCACCGTGGTGCGTTCGCATTTCGAACACAACTCGCTGCCGTGGGCCAATGCCGCGCTGTCGGGCTGGATCCTCGACCCCGATCGCAAGAAGATGTCGAAGTCGAAAGGCAACGTCGTCACCCCACTCGACCTGTTCGACAAGTTCGGCTCCGATGCAGTCCGTTACTGGGCGGCTTCGGCTCGTCCCGGGGTCGACACCGCCTTCAGCGAAGAGCAGATGAAGGTCGGCCGCAAATTGGCCACCAAACTTCTCAATGCGTCGAAGTTCGTCCTCGGTTTCGACGAGCCCTCGACCGGCGCCGTCCCCACCTCGCCCGTCGACCTCGCCATGTTGGCCCGCCTCGCCGACACCATCGACGAAGCGACCCGCGCCTTCGACGAGTACGACTACGCACGAGCCCTCGAACGAACCGAAGCGTTGTTCTGGTGGTTCTGCGACGACTACGTCGAACTGGTGAAGGGTCGTGCCTACGGTGTGCACGGCGATTCCGGCGCGGAGTCGGCCCAGGTCTCCCTCCGTCTCGCTCTGTCGGCATTGCAGCGTCTCCTTGCTCCCTTCATCCCCTTCGCCACCGAAGCGGTGTGGCGGTGGTGGCAACCGGGCTCGGTGCACCGAGCGTCGTGGCCGACTCGTGGCGAGCTCGGCTCGACGGGTGACCCGGGGATACTCGAGCCCATCGGTGAGGTGCTGGCCCAGATTCGTCGCAGCAAGACCGAAGCCAAGACGTCGCAGAAGACTGCGGTGTCGCTCGCGACCGTACGAGCGTCGACTGCTCACATCGCCGCCGTCGAACTCGCCCGTACCGAACTGACCGACGCCGGGAGCGTCGAGAACTGGGAGTTCACGGCCGACGACTCGATGGCGACTCCGACCGTCGTCGTGCAATTGGCCGCCGACGGTACATCGGCCTGACCTCGGTCGCCTCTCCGACACCGGTAACTTGACTCCGCTGTGAACGACCGTCCTCGCAAACGCCGACGAACCTGGCCGCAGCGCCTCGTTCTCACGCTCGATCTGGTCGTCGTCATCGCTTGTTTCGGAGCCGCGCTCGCGATCTATTACGGCAACGAGAAGGCCAACGACCGGAAAGTCGTCACACTCGCCGGAGCGACCGGACCCAAACTGACCCTCCCGACCGCCACCCGACCCGACGGCACTCCCGACACCGAGGTCGACGTGACTCTCGTATCCGGTCCGGTGGACATGTCGGCTCGCAACTTCCTCATCACCGGTAGTGACAACGGCGCATGCGTCGATCCCGACTCGCCGTACGCCAGCGCCTTCGGCAACCGCAGCGGTCTCGGTGAGCGCGCTGACACCATCATGATCCTGCGTCTCGACCCCACCACCAATGCATCGGCGGTGTTGTCGTTCCCACGCGATCTGTGGGTCAAGATCGCTGGACGCTCGTCACGCAGTCGGATCAACAGCGCCTTCAACCGCGACGACCCCAACACCCTCATCCTCACGATTTGGGAGAACTTCGGGATTCCGGTCGACCACTACGTCAACGTCGACTTCTGCGCCTTCAAGCAGATCGTCGACGCCGTGGGTGGTGTGCGCGTTCCGTTCGCCACCGGTATCCGCGATCGCAACACCGGCTTGCTCATCGAAGAGCCCGGCTGTCACACCTTCCAAGGCGAGGAAGGCCTCGCCTACGTTCGCTCGCGCAAACTGCAGTACCGCGATCAGAACTCGGGCAAGTGGAAAGAGGATCCGGCCGCCGACCGTGGTCGCATCTCGCGTCAGCAAGACTTCTTGCGTCGGGCCCTCCAGAAAGCGCTCGACGTCGGAGCCGGAAGCCCGACCGTCGCCAAGAAGTTGATCGATGCCGGCCTGCAGAACGTGATCCTCGACGACCAGCTGAC
>VFQS010002616.1_pt1 | contig 14570 bp, 19 predicted proteins | sample 3512361 | NCBI WGS metagenome assembly VFQS01 (sample SAMN10412375, study PRJNA504923) | tailings metagenome | isolation source: Relicate 1 Philex TSF3 active mining | place: Philippines
CCCCCAAAACCCCAAAACCCCATTCTTCAAATGTAAAATACAAAAATCAATCAATCGTTTAAAGAAGCGATTAGGGCAACGCTTCTTTTAATCCAGAGGTCCTCTGGATCATTTGAAGGTAAAAGTGCTGTTAAAATCTACATCAAATAAATGAGACTCTATCAAGGTAACTTACATAATTTGTACTGTGACCAGTAGTACTTAAGGTTCCAGCGCGGTCTGTTGTCTTGTAGACTGGGCACTGATACTGAATCCTTGGCTTAGCTTCCTCTATCGATGATTGACTGTTGTCTAAAGAAATCTAAGGTGGGCCCTCGATAACCTCAATGGTCACCTCCTTTTATAATTCAGGAATAAAGTGAATCAGCGGCATTTTTGTGAACAATACTTTAGGTTCAGATTCTTGCAAAACTCCATCTTGATCCTTCCATGAGGCTCCCTCAAGATAAAGACCAGTTGTCAAGCATCCATTCTCAGGTGATCTTTCAATCTTTTCAAAGTCTTCATGCTTTAAAACCTGAAACTTAAATGTCACTTTATCGATTGGGTATTGATACTTCCTTGCAAAATTTTGCTTCACTCCTGTTAAGAAAGACTATGTAAAGAAGAACCCAGATATCCAGAATATGTTCGGCTGTCCCTTCTCAATCCACTCTTCCAGCATCTTAAGTCTGGCTCTCAGGTCCTTAATGTATAACATTAGTGGCTTCTTTGAGGGATAGGACCTAGCTTTCCACATGTCCGGCACATTATTGTTCGATATTGACGTCTGAAGTCTCTCCAACTCTACAGTCATAAGAATCTTTCCCTCTAAAGTTTTTATCAACGTATGCAGCGAGTTCTTAATGACTTCGATCAGGTTGTTAAAGCGGGCTAGTTCCTGAAGCAACACCGAATTCATGGACTCCTCGTAGCGGAAGGGATATATTCTCTCAACTTCCTTGATCTTAAACGGATCTCTAACCTAAGAGAGTATTTCATTTGCCATCTTGATATATATTGTGTTACCCTGCGAAGATTGATGCGTTGAATGTGAAGTCTGAGAAAGAGAAAGGATGTTGCTGATGATAGTATTAGAATCATTTATTGCTTGAGTGATGCTTGCATTCGGATGAAGACCAAAGAGCTGTGGTGATTCTTCATCTGGTAAAGCTTACACGTAATCATTAAATTCGTGGAAATCTTCGGACTGTTGAATATAGTAGTCTTTCGCCAAGTTAGGTTAAGCAATAAACTAATACTTATAGTCAACTAAAACGGCTTCATTGTAGAAATCCTTCAAAATTGTTTGAAGTGTCCTTCTATCCCAGTCATCCGTTACTCTTCCTCCATAATTGCATTCTCCAGTGAGATATCTTAGAGCCCTAAATGGTACCTCGTCAAAAGTGTCAATCATTAGATGAAGCTGACGCTATGAGATGCGAAAGTCAGAATCGTTAAAGTCATAGTTTAGGTTCCATCCAAGAGACCCGTAACTTCTTCTTTCTCTTACTATTCCGTGGAAAAATGACAATGAAAGAAAGAGCTTTTTCCATTAATTTGGCTTTGTGTTAGTGTTAAAGAATTCTTTTTCGGCCTTAGACTGATCAATTTGATTGTAAATCCTGACTAGCGAAGGTTTGAGTCCCTTGGGTGGCTCAGACGTCAGCTTGATGCTGTCCTGTAAAATTGAAATGGGAAATGTGTCAGTGCTCATAGAAGTCAGCCACAATCTAAAATCTTAGTGCGGAGGCTTGATTTCTTTTTTAGTCTCAGACACTCCTTCTTATTCTCCTTTCTTGTTGGTTTGGTTGAAGTTTGAGGGCTGTAAGCTTTCAATTATTTGTTCAAGCTCTGGTAAAAAGCTTGACGACAGGTGACAATTTTGGAGCATTACCCATCCACCAAACGGTCTAGTTTCATTTATGAGTGCTTTCGCTTTCTCTCCCTGGCCCTTTCCAAGTGAGACTGGATATGGTATTTTTTGTTTTTCCTCACCCAACTTTTTAATCTGCTCCATAGGGTCGTTTCCAGGTGTCAAAATTAGTATAATCGGTGTGTGAGGCTTGCTCTCATCATATATCTCTTCAAGTGTTTGAATAGCTGGCTTCAAAAAGTTTTGTCCAAAAGCCTTTAGGACATAACGTTATATCATTTACACAGTCTTTTCAGGCTTCAAAACTTTATGAAGTAGTATTTGAGCGAATTCGGGAATTTGAGTAGAATAGGGTTCCGGTACTGGCTCGTAAGACTTTTGTATAAACTTTTTCCACCCTGCTTAATTTTTCTCTATATCATCTGGTAGTGATTCAAAAGGCTCCAAAGTAGATAACTCACATATTTATTGCCAAGTCTTACTGTCTATAAATGTGTCACAAGTATTGGGTCTATCTTCAACATCCGAATCTTAGGAAACTAGACCAGTCAGAAGATAGTGCAACTCATTTTTGCTTATCCTAAGCCTTTCTTCTTCGTTTCTTTGATTTATCATGGATTGTATGCCAGTTTGAGACGAGTTGTCGCTTTTCCTATCTATAATAGACTTTCTAGATATTGCAAGCTTGCCCAAGTTATTTATATTGAGACCTGACCTCTACTAGTTCCCACTGATGACGGAAGTTGGACCTCCGCCACCGTGTGAACTCTTATCCTAATTCCCTAAAGTGGGATGATTTTGTAGCATTTCAAGTTCTTTGAGTTTCTTGTTAAACAGATCTCTCTTTTCATCACCTGAGGAGTGACCATCATCCAAGTGAACCTTGATTGCCATGTTAAATGCAAACATTAATTTGTGCTTTTCAAATAAGCTTCTGCAAACGTTCGAGTAGAGCACCTTCAAAAAGTCTGATTTCAGTTGTCTAACTCTACTCTTGATTTCTTTGACTTTTTCGCCAACAGTGAAACTTTTGATGAAGAGCTCCCTGTAATATTTCATGGAGAACTGATACATGGGATCGAGTTGAGCCATCTCTTGAAGAGCAAAGTACAATTTGGCAGCTAGGACTGCTACAGGCTTGAAATGTCTCCGGTTTTCCTCTATCCTATCCTCAACAAGCTTTGCGGACTGCAGTTTATGTTTGATGTCGTCCGTGATCTTCTTGGACTCATTGAGAGAGTTGACAAGAGTATCGTCATCGAGTATTTCAGCCCCAGAATTCCTCAGCTGTTCAAGTATCTGTTCCTCAACCTACCTCTTATTTTCCTGAAATTCAATGTTTTGCCTGAGCAGCCTCTCCTTTTCATCTTCATCTCTCACGCTCTCGTTCCTGCACACCACTGATAGTAGCTATTGTTCGAGACCTTCTCGAGTAACTGAGAAATTCAAGAGTGTCATCTTGGAATGAACGTCAGGTGAAAAATGAGGATTAGCTTAGCTGCATATTAAGTATAGTTTGAATTTTTCATTTAGTTCTATGTGATTATCATTATACTTGATGTAGCGTTCACCTTTCACCTCTTGAATATCCTTGAAAACAATTGAACTTAAAGAAGTATCAAAGGTCTCCGTGAAACCTTCAAGCACTACGGTTCCTCCTTGGAACAAAGATTGCTCTAACTTTTTGGAAAAGCGCTCTTGCTAAAGCTTCAGCGAGATAAAATCGTTGTCAAGGTATTCCTTTAAAAATTTCAAGGCATAGCCTTGTGGATCAACTATTATCGGCCATTTGAAGGCTTTAGTCTCCTCCAAAATGATCATATTCTCAACTGAAACTGAGTCTTAAGGTAGTCCTTTAAGCTACCATAGCTAAAGTTTCTGGACATTTCCAACAACTAGCTTGAGGTTGAATTCATCACCAAGAGGAATCGCTTAATTTTGGAGTTGAATTCTCCAGTTTCTTTTAATCACATTTTCTCTGTATGATCCCTCAAAAGCACCAAGGTAGTTTATAGAAGCCGCAGCTAATATTACATCACCTATTATAGATTGTTTCTCTCGAAGAAGTCTCTCAGCTGAACGGATCCATCTCTCCTTCTCTACTCCTAAACTACTCATCAATATACCGGCTCTATTAAGTTTGGCTTGGCACTCATCTCTCTATGCAATTAAACGACTTTTCTCATAATTTTACCGAAGGAATTCCTCCTCTAAGCTTTTCTTCTAATCCATAATCTTCTTTAGCTCTGCCTCTTTCTCTCTGAGTTTCCCAAGCACAATATCAAGTTTTCCCTGAGCCAGTCCAAGAGCTTCTCGCTTAGGCCGTATTTCCTTGGCAATTATATCATACTTAGTTATTGCAATGACCCACTTACAGATGCCCTCGGCGGCCTCAGAAGCTTTACGAATTTCTTCCGGGACGAATTTGGGATTGTGAAGATACTCCTAGATTTTGTGGATTCTATCATCAGGAATAAAGTCCTTATCATAATTCTCAAGAGAGTTTAGGAATTTTTTGTAGTCATTAAGAAGTTTCTTGGACTTTTCCCAGAAGTCTGGAATCTTTGTCGGTTTTTTCGTTGCTTTGTCAACTGGACCTTCAATCATTTTTGGTGTAATACCCAGCATAATACAGGCTGCTTCAAGAGCTAACTTTATTGGAGCTGGAGGAGTGTTGAATGACTTCATGATTACAAAATCTTTCACGTTCAATGTCCTTAGAGCATTTAGGGCGGCGTCAAGCAAGGGCTGTGCCTCACTTAGCCTTTCCTAACATTCATTCTTTATTCCCTCAGCAATTTCTTTCTGTTCATATACAGCTTAAGCTTCAACGTCGACGATAGCCTTAATACTTTCAACTTCTTTTGTTTCCTTGTCCAGATTAATCATTATTTTCTCTACTTCTTTGCTTTTGACATCCAAAATAGGCTTAAGATCCTCCAGCTAGGCCTTCATCCCATCGACAATCATGTTGGCTTCCTCCAATTTATTGATTCCCATCAAGTATGTATTGCGTTCCTCATCAATTTGTTTGAGTTTGCGCATAAGTATGTCACGGAAAAGAGTGAAATTGTTTGTGAATCGCGTGGGTGTAATGTAGACCAGACGATTTCGTTCGAGTTGAAATTCGTTGGCAAGGTTGATTGCTGAGGAATGAAGCTGCACAAATACTTATGAGACTCTGTCTCTCAGGAAAGCCTGATCTTTATTATACTTGATGTCTTCAGGAGATAAATCTCTCTCTATCATATCTCCATTGATAACTAATTCTTAGGGCTTTCTGAACTAGAAGACTTCATCTTGCTTTGATAAGAAGTGATGGGCAACTTTTTGAAGGGCGCTTTCAGGCCAATTTAAGAACCAATCAATTGTGGTGCAGTTGACTAATGCCGGATACTGTCTGATGTAATTTCTGAGAGTAGGGCCAGCAGGGCTCATAAACAACAGCAAATGAAGATTCTTGCGGCATCTCTACTTAAATAAGTCGAGAAGGGCAGACTCAGAGCCAGCAGAACCTATCAGTTTCTTTTTGCTTACAGTCTTTTGGATCTCAAATATTATTTCATCCACCTCATCTTAAGTATAGATGTTATGAACTTCTCCCACATTAAGCAAACTTGAGATGTCTTCCATGAAGTAATCACCCTTGATCTCTGAGTCAGAGAGATTAAAAGCTACTTTTTTATTGTCAATACCCATTGTCTTGTTCATATTCTTGATATCCTCTTGCCAATCATATCGGGAATAACCGCCCTTATTTGAGCTAGCTCCACCACTTATATCAACTTTATAGATGTAACAAGTATTGATGAAGGCGGCAAGTTTAGCAAGAGTCTTACGCCCGTTTCCCCCTAGACCAATTAGTAAGCCATGACCATTTGAGGGTTTCGAGAGTATCCTCGAAATTCTACTCAGATGCTCCAGCATATAGTCGAAGATAAGCAGGACTGGCAGTTTACCTTCCTTTGCCTGAGAGTTATATTAGTCAATGATGTTGAGGACAGACATCTCCAAATCTTTAAGTGACTGCGACTCTTGATAGATGGGTTCGAACTGATCGAAATGCACGAAGTTTGTGAAAATTAGTTGACCTGGGTTCATCAACACATTTGCACTCTCACTATTAGTGCTTCTTTCGAACAGAAACCTAGTTTGTCCATCGGTCGATATCACGGAATCTTAAAGTGCCTGTACAAATTGACCCTTATCCTCTTCATTAATGAGTCGGTCAGAGAAAACTCTCATGCTTTCATGAACCCAAAGTCTAATAAGCATGCTTGTTTGCTTTTTTTCATCTTGAATCTTTGAGACGACATCGTGAGGAACCAGAGTGAGCCCTTAAATCAGTTCACTGACCTATCTCAAATTGAAAGAATAGTGATTTTTTGAAGGCAAGGGCAAAAGTACTTAGACTGCTTTGAAATAAAGCTGAATCGTTAGCTAAGTCAAGTTATTGATCTGCTTCTGCCAAGATTGTGGATGGCTGACAAATGCAATTTCTAAAATTTTGCTGAAAATGCGGAAAAGGTTATCACTTGAGAACTATGGGATGTTGTAGATTGAGAAATGTCTGAGAAGTCTACGAGAGGGCAAGTTCTTTCCGCCTCCCTATACTATTCCCATTGCTCCCACGAAAATCACGTTAACCAGATGATTCATTTTGTTCGTCTTAAGGTCATAGAAGCCTCCTTGATCAATTGTCTGTCTAAGAATTTCGATAGGTGGCTAAGCTCCATACTTTTCTTTAGCAGGCATGTTGAGGTCATCGACAAAAATAATCAGTTTGTGACCTGGTACTTTTGGCCCATAGATACCCTTTCGCTGTTTTTCAAGGCGAGATTGAATGTAATTTTGTACCTGATTTGATGTGGAAGTAGCAGAAAACACCATTTAGCCTGTTTCCCATTCGTCTGTAGAAAGTTATGTAACAAATTTCTTGATAGTGGAAGTCTTTCCCGTTCCAGTTTCACCCACAAATATAGCGGGGAAAGAGTGATGTGTCAATGACTTTAGCAAGAAAGTGTATCTGATGGTGTCCTCAGTCGGTATCACAATGCTACTAAACTCAAGCATGTCAGGGCTACTATCTTCATTATCATTTTCCAAATGTTATGGTCCACTTTGACTTAAAGTATCAAGATCGTAATCCCACCTAAGCCATGCTTGGTTCTCTGAATGATAAAAGTAGCTATAGATCTCTCGAGGAATCTAAAACGGAGATACCTCTTGACCTCTGACGGAATCCTCATGATATCTATTGAATTGTTCAAATATCCAGTTGCTCATTATGCTGCGACCTGTCAAGTCCAAGAGACTTCCGTAACTCCATGCCAACGACATAATGAAAGAGTATGTGATATCTTGCTTCTCTGACTGTGACAGGCACTCGACGTTTGTTTGATGTTTTGATGATACAGAATTCTTAGATGGGTTGCTGTTATTCTGCTGTTAGAATTGTTCAAATTTTGCTTTGGCTTCTTCTCTGTCTTTGGCCTCTTGTGCTCTCTTAGAAATGGAGTCTCTCGTTTCCTATTTAAGAAGTAAGGATTCTAGAAGACACAAAAAGGAGCTGTAAATCCAGTTTTTTGTAGCTGGGATAACCATCTTAAGGGAGGAAAGCCTATCTTCCTCGGAACTGTCTCCAGTTCCAAAAAGAAAATCTGTAACTAAAGGCATGAAATGGTCTATTAGCTTCGAATACAGACTTAATTGAAAAGGATTAGAAAGTGTATTAGGAAGCTTCTGAAGCCAAGTTTCGGTTTGCACTTGCCATCCAAGTTTTTCAGGGTTCATATACACCATGCCACATCGTGACACAGTGGCTGGAGAGGCTTCAAGCAGATCTTCCACCTCAAACATCATCGTCATTTAAGGTGTAAACTTTACAATTTCCCCAGAAGAAAGACAAAGCTTTTTATTGTCATCGAGCACAGTGTTGAGGTTTTCGATCCACACAGCATCAACAGGTCCATCTAGCATTATCCACCTTAGGGCTCCACTCTTATCCTAAGCACTTTCTTTAATTACAGCAGCTAGTACTCCGTCGCTCCAGTCATGGGATATCTTATCAAAGTCTCCGTACAGCTGTCCTATCGTGACTGATTTAGGATTCATTGTTTGCAATTTGACTTTCTATTCAAGTGAATTGGCTAAAGTAGACACGATAGTTGACTTGCCTGACATTACACCTCCAACCAGCATCAGCCCGTGACGCACCTAGATAGTCTCATAAAGCTAGATAGACTTAAGTTAAAATTCGGGAGAGGATTGCAAGAGAGAGGCTTGTATAACTCTCTGCAAAGAAGCGACTAGGGTTTCATAAAAGGGCTTTGATTTATCCGTTGTAGGGAAGAGATCTGAGATGATACCCTCGAACAATGGTATGTCATCTGAGAGGAACTTGGGGATATTACAATCACTAATAGCCCTTAAGGTCAACCTGCTTTCCTCTTCCTCTGGATGCTTTCTCTTGAGACTTCCTGCAGCTAGTATAATACTTTTGACGGCTCTCATTCCATAATCATAGTGAGACTATGTTGAGAGTTGCTCACTTGCTAGCTTCAAAGAGGAAGTGATCTTAACGCTGAGTTCTCTAGCATTTTAGAACCCGAAAGAATATAAAGAGATTTCTGCAATCATAGCATAGTTAGGAATCATCATCGCCACTGGTCTGAATAGAGCCTTGAGGTTGTCTGGAAGTTCTGATCTACCGGCATACCCAGGGTTCATAGTGATGAATACCGCACATGAAGCATTCATCATAAGTTCTTCTCCATCAAACATAAATGGAGTGTTTGGCCTGCGCCTCATCAGAGCAGCTTGGATAGTCAATATCTACTGAGCTATTACAGAGAGAACTTCCAGTTCAATTCTGTTAAATTCGTCAAAGCAGGCCCATCCACCACAGCATGCCAACCCTTTGAAGAACTTGGCCATACTTTCAACGTTTAGTTGATCAGAGCAATTGAAGACAATGCATTATTTGGCAACAGCCTTTGCAAGATCCTTGGTTGTCTCTGTCTTGCCAGTTCCAGCAGGACCCTCAGGTGCACCTCCCAGATTCAACTAGAGAGCACCCATTAATGTTCTATAGCATCTATCAGTTAGCGGAGTAATCACGAGCCTCGATTAATTACCAAGGTATTCATATCCGTAGAGCCGGGTCGTATTTACCATTTTAACATTGATATCAGGTGAACCTATGCTTTTTTATTGTTTTTGACCCTCGTTTGCTATGATATAGTATCGAAGTTGACTTATCCAGTCAAACTCAGCAAGGCTTTTGATGTTTGATAAAGCAAGCTCCCTAGTCACATCTTTAGAATGCACATCCAACACTATCAATGCTCCAAGTGTCATAACATGGGCAGAGTTCTCTCTTGGTTCCTTAATTAGCTCAACCAGCTCCTATAATTTGGCTTCTTCCCTCTAATACATTCTCTTCAATGCGCTAGGTTCCTTTTCCATTCTCATGATCCCCTCTTTTTCAATGCTTTGAGTCCATATGACCTAGTCCAATGTAAGTACGACCTGCGAGGCCCACTTAAATATCCACTGACTGCGAGTTGTCGGGTCATACTCCGCCGCACTTTCTCTAACTTGAACACGGAGGCTCTCTCTCATCTGTGCCTCCACATCGTCAAGCCAATCCTCGATATTCTTTACCTGAGACTAATTGTCGATAATGTGAAAAGGCTCCACAATTTCGGGAAAAGGGAGGTACTCATCAAGGTTAGAGTACATCCCAAGAATTTTGGAGATCATCTTATCATCATTCTAGTCTTAGTGCACGAACTCGAACCTCAACTTTTCAATCCCCTCGAAGCACTTGTTTAAGTGGTCTTGAACCCTCAGTGGGTCTTTGGTTTAGCTCAAAATGTGCAGCAAGTCATCATTCGAAAGGAAGAAGAAGCGGGGAAATGCAAGTCTCTTAGTGTGCAAATAGTCGTTCAAACCCTTCTAGATACGGTCAATCTAGTCATTATTTTGCTGCAAGTGCTCAAAAAGCCTTGCCTATAGACATGCATCAAGAACATTTGCGTTCTAAAACGTTTATTGCATCAGATTGCGCCAAAATTTATCGACCGACATGAAGCTACCTGAGATGAGAGGCATCTAGCGCTGTATATCTTCCGATGAAAAGATTGGCCAGAGATAAAGCCAACCTCTTTGTGTTTTAGTCCACTCTTCAAGAATCTCCTGGACACGAACAAGAGTGTACTTCCAGTAGTTTACTTCGCTCTGTAGAAATTTTATGTATGGAGACGATGCAATTGTCATAGTCTTCATTATGTGATCATCAAGCATGTCCCAAATGGGCTCTGCGCCTTTAATCACGAAAGTACCGCTCTCTCTGTACTCAGCTAGCTCGAACTTGATGAAGCGCCACTCATCCTTCATTTTCTAGATCGCATCCTCAAGCTTTTTCTCACGAGACGCGCAGTCTGAGATATCATTGATTTCTTCAACAATGTCCATTATCTGGCATCTCTCAGCCAGTTCAAAGATTGAGGCATGCATCTCTGACTCTAACTCATAGATTGGAGGGTTCCTCAAGTTCTAGAGGTTCTCCCAGTGGCGTAACTTTAGAGACGGGTTTCTCAGGGCTATTATCAGTGGTAGATAGGGCTTGAAACTCTCGTAAAGCTTTCTCAAGTCTGAGCAAACCATTGCCGTTGACTTTTTTTCTTTGAAGTCCACTCTCTCTAATTTTAGTAGAGTTTAGCAAGCATCATTGATCTCTTAAGGAATCTTATCCCTGTCAATTTCGCCTAAGGGTCCATTCATCCAGTGACCGCTCTTGTAAAAATAGTCACGGGCAAGGTTCCACAAAGAGTTAAAGGGTAAAAATTTTTCTTTGAACGTTTCTAGCTCGGAAAAGTCCGATTTCTTCAGGCCAAACAGTCCCTCCCGGCGGTTTGCAATTTCAGCAATCTCGATAGCCCTCTCGAGCTTATCGTAGAGGTTGTCACATTTGATCACTGCATCGTCATAGTCTGTCCTTAAGTCATCTGACCTCTGCAGTATCTCAAAGTCAATCTTCAGCTCCTCAAAGTCCCTCTAGAGCCTCTCTATCATTATGCGAAGGTCCGAAAAGAACTCCTTTTCATCGCGTTTGAGTCTCTTACGGCATTCGGCTTCTGCCTTGAAGATCTCAATGGGGTTGGAGAAGGAACGCCAAGTGCGCGAGAACTCTTCTTCCGTCAGTTTGCACTGATAATCTTCCAGCAAGCCCATCTTGCTCATGGCATCTTATATCAATGACCTTATCTTTTAAAGCTGCTTTTTAGGCAAATTATCTATAAAGGCCTGTACCTCTGAGACCTCTTCGATATCTCGCAATGGTTCCTTATTAATGACTTTTAGAACCCCTTCAACTTCAGCCTCAATTAGAGCGTTGGTTTGTACCATCTTTTTCTTGATGCAAGAGAAGAGGACCTTGTTCAGTTCTTCGACTTTTGCTAAGAACTGCTTCCTCAGATGGTCGCCTCTGATAAGCAGCATGCCACACTGCAATCGGCTCTCAAAAAGCAACTTCTCAATATGCTGTCTCGCATGCTGGTAACTTTTTAATTGATCTTGATATTTTTCAATGGAGTAATCGTTGTTCTTGTACTCTTTCTTGAATGCCTTGATGTCGATTGCCATAATTTAAGAGTACTGCTGGACTAAAGACTCCAAGGCAAGAGGAATCTTGAATATTCCTTGCATCAGCCCTCGCAACGTATCAATCGACTTTTGCACATATGGATCACTCTGCGAGAATATTCTGATCTTTTTGTCATCCCTGGCTGAACCAATTAGTTCGTGTTCGAAGCAGGCCACAAACGAGATCTCGTCCACATTGTAAGTCACAAGTGATAAGAACTCATCGATCCACTATTGGGGCGAGGGAGATAGCTTTATCAGATTTTATCCATCACTCTCTGTGAAGTTAAACGACATCTTCCATTAGAAAGCACTGGTCTCTATCCTTTTTGTCAATACTGCATCTTTAAGGACAGTTATTATTTGTTATTCGGAGGGCATGAAGCTAGGGTCTTCAAGGCATTTAGAGTCCTTGCCTTGACTGACAGATTCAGACATGAACTCAGAGATTTGCCTCACAGTGGCAGTCAGTATCGAGATAGACCGTTCGAAACACTCCCTGACTGACCTCTCATAAAGAGTGTTCAATAGACACTAATAATGCCCGATCTCTGAGATGAATTTGTCAGATATCACCTCGATCTCAGTGCTACAAAGTAAAAATAAAGTAGGATAAAGCTTACTTCTGCTATTGAGATTGACAAGAGGCGGCCCGTTTGCGTTCTTCATTGAGTTCTCGGATACGTTTCTGCTCGCGCGCAACCATGGAGTTCACTTCATACTGAGCGTCAAACATGCAATTTCGCACCTCCCTTAGCACTTCACTTGCCTGCACACGGTTCGCACGCATAAACATCTCCAGGGGCTATGCAGTATCTGTGGCCAAAAGGATGGCCTTAGAAAGTTCTAAGGCATCTGCACCGGCATTTTCGGACAGGCTTAAGAGAGCCGCCGTTGAGTAACGGTTATTAAACCTGATCTTGAAGAAGTTCATGGGTTCTAGACGGATCATATTGGCGTGGACTCTGATCAAAGACTCCAGCTTCTCCTAGTTTGCCTGATGTAGCTTCCGTTACATAGTTGCAAGAACGCGAGAAAAGGGCTGTGATCGGTCCGGGATCTCAATCAGACCCTTCCTCTCAGGCAGCATAAACACCAAATTGCCTCGGTCTTACACCGGGGTAAATTTCTCAGGGGGCACTAGGTTGCGGAAAGTCTGCCTCATCTCCACTGAGTAGGGAAGTAACTTCTCGAACTCTATCTGCTTATGCACCAAGCCATACTGCTAGTCGACTTCACCAAAGAGAGATGACAGTGTTTTCAGGCTGCAATTGTTCTTTCTAAAGTCTTAGTGGATAGCTGAGATAATGTCCTAGCTATTTGGGTTTTGGATCTTCGGTTGGGTCGATCCTTTCGGGATGATGTACCTTTCACAAGCTGGTAGAGTGTTGAAATCCTCGGGGTTCCTATACTTCTTATCCTTGAGAGAGGGCTTATAGGTGTGAATCATGTACGAAATGCGAGTCTTCTCCTCATCTGAGAGTGCAAAGTGAGGGACCTTAGTCTTCTGAATCATAAATTAGTACTTCATGATAAGCTCAGCCTATTCCCTCATACGTTCAGCTTCAGCATGTCTTCGAAGGAATGCTTCCTAGTCTTCTTTTACGAAGATAAGGTTAAACCTTACCACTTTCTTGAAAGACCCGTTACAAAGCCATCGCACCTCATATAGTTCTTCCTTGTCTATGTATCTGATAACTTCACACTGTCTCATTTCGAATCGGTTGTCAACAAGGTTGTCTGATATTTCATATTGAGGTAAAATATTGGCCTAGGAAAAAAACCACTTGGAGAGGCCGAGAGTGAGCCCCGTATCCTTGTCTCTGTACTGCTAGATAAGCTGATGTGGATTCTCTTCATCCAAAAGAGGGTCGTAGGCATCGATTGGAAGGTAGTTTTTCCGATGACTTACCCTATCAAGGTTCTTAGACTGATTCTTTTCGGCCTCTGAGAGCATAAAATCGTTCTTTTCAATTGATTTCGTAACTGAAGTGACAAAGTTTTTCTGGATGGTACTCAAGGTCTTGAGGGGTGTTTTCGGAATCACAAAAGAGCCTACACTGCTTTCTGACTTTTTTCTTGCAAATATCGGTGATCTATCAGTCAAGCATTAGACCTGATCATCATGGATGGTCTATAAAGTTTACAACTATGGAGTGGCCACTGTTTCCTATTGCTTTGGTGCTCTTTTGATGACACGGGGTGTAATTGTTCTTTCTTGAACAAGAAATGGACTTGTAGGATCGCCATCTTTCTTAAGCTAAGTCTACCTTTGGACTAACTCCGGCACAGCTTGTGATTGATTGATGAAGCTTGTAGAGTTCTGGGCTGCCAGACCTCCCTCGCGAATCTTCTCAAGGATCTTGACTTAATGAGGCCTCGCAAACACTTTGTAACTGTGTTTTCTCTGAAACGAGCTGCCACCACTCTCCCTCATAGTGCTGTTGCGGCCACTTTCTAAAGCAAGCTTTGCATGCTTCAAAAGATCAGAGCTTGACTATAAGGGTTATTGCTCCAGCTCCTAATTCATAATGCCATCTCCATGCATCACGCTCTAATTGTTGTTGAAAAATTGTGACCGTGATATCCCGAGGTTGAATTTGCCAAGAGAGGAGCTAGATCTCTGCATTATAAGTGTAGGCGCTCCTTGTCTGTGTGACATTGCTCCGGTGTTTCTCCACTACCCACTGGATAATACGCTTTAAGCAACGCCTCCCTGATTATTCCTACTAATCTCCTCTGCCTGCTTTGTCATCTGTCGTACATGATGGACACTGATTAGATTTGAATTCAGTTATCCGCTCTCACGATGAGTCAGGGGGTAATTGCTGAGGCCAGAAGCGCTCGTCCTAATTCCACTAACGGGTCGTTTGGAGCCTCTTTCGGAAGAGCGCACTCGCACATCTATATTGAAAGTCTCTTATTCTTCTCGTCCTGTCGCTTTCATCTCCTACTTGCCATTTAAAGGTAGGATTATCTTCGGTAACATTTTTCTAATTTATATAATTAAAAAGCGATTTAGAAACCTCTCAATATTTGAAATACAAGGGGTTTTGGGGTTTTGGGG
>VFQS010002619.1_pt1 | contig 14549 bp, 13 predicted proteins | sample 3512361 | NCBI WGS metagenome assembly VFQS01 (sample SAMN10412375, study PRJNA504923) | tailings metagenome | isolation source: Relicate 1 Philex TSF3 active mining | place: Philippines
TTTTTGTCTTGCACAATTGGGAACCCGAAGGGCAGTGGCAGCGTGGTCGCCTTTCTTTGCTTACTTTCTTTGGCGAAGCAAAGAAAGTGAGTGGCTGTCGGGCCACACCCGACCTACTAACCGAAAAACAACGAAAAACATCAAATCAAAGCTCAAAAAAACAAAGCAGCGCGGGTTGCACCCGCCCTACAAACCCGTCGCTAGTCAGCTACAACAGAGCCATCAAAAAATCAGCGTTTAATCCGCTGAAAATCCGCCGGCACAACACAAGTCCCAGAAGCCTTACAAACAACAACAGGCTCAGCCAACACATCAGCAGCAGAAACTTGCCCAGCAATCTTCGCAGGAGAAATCACCTTACGCGCTTCAAATTCCATCTTGCGTGAAGTCTTGCCCATAGAAACAATACGACCTGTCGCTTCTATGTAATCCCCAGCAAACACAGGAGCCATAAATTGCACATTGTCATACGCCACAAACAAACCTTCATCGCCATCACTACGAATCAACAATTCCGTCGCGACGTCGCCAAACAAATTCAACATCTTCGCGCCATCGACCAGATCACCCGCATAGTGCGCATCGTGCGATCCCATGCGTAGACGTATCAAGCTCTTGTATTTAGATAAATCTTCCATTCATTGCCTCTATCAAATTCTGTTCAATACTCCCTTCTCCCGCAAGCGGGAGAAGGGTTGGGGATGAGGGTGGTTCGGCGAACACAAACGACATTTTCCATCGTAGGGCGGGTGCAATCCGCGCTGCTCAGGTGCTCGATGTTTTGGCGGCGCGGGTTGCACCCGCCCTACGAAACTTCCCTCACCCTAGCCCTCTCCCGCTTGCTGGAGAGGGAACTTAAATTCACTTAAGCAGCGTGACGCTTAATCCACTCATGAATCGCAAACGAAGCAACATCTTCTGCATAAGACTTGGTACCGAAGCCCGCATCGTAACCCAACTCCTTCGCTAATTCATGCGAAATACGTGGGCCGCCGACGACCAAAATTACTTTATCACGCAAGCCTTCCGCTTCTAACAAATCGGACAGCTTCGTCAAATTATCGAGGTGAATATTTTTTTGCGTCACCACTTGCGACACCAAAATCACATCGGCTTTTTCTTCAATCGCACGGGCGATCAATTCTTCTGAATCGACTTGTGCGCCCATATTGATCGCGCGAACTTCATGATAGCTTTCTAAGCCTTTGTGGCCGTTATAGCCTTTCATATTCATGATCGCATCGATACCGACGGTGTGTGCGTCGGTCTCAATACACGCGCCAATGACGACCATACGGCGTCCCATCTTTTTTGCGATCAAGGCATTGATCGCGTCTTTATCCAGCGTTTCATATTCTGGCTTAACGACTTGGAAGCTCGATAAATCGACTTGATGTTTGCACTGACCATACACGACGTAAAAGCTAAAACCTTTACCCATGTCTTCGCTATGCACGACCGCTGGTTCCTCTAAACCCATCAACAGTGCCAAACGCTTGGCACCTTCTTTGGAAGTTTCATCGAGTGCAACCGGTAAGGTGAAAGAAACTTGTACGCGACCATCATTCATCGTGTCGCCGTAAGGCTTAACCCATTGTTCTGGTTTTTTGATATCTGCCATTGTTGTCATGTTGTTCTCCTTACGCTGTCTGTGTTGGCAACATCAATTGTGGGAAAGGATTGTAGTAATCCGCTGCTTTGCTGATCACACCAGCCAAACCTTTACCGCCCGTTGGGGTGCGTGAAATCTCGGCAAAAGTGCCCTTGCCAATCGCGGCAGATAAACCCATTGCTTCAATTTCTGCCAGAATCTTTTCAGTCTCTGCCAACACTTCTTGTGCGCGGGTTTCGATCTTTCCACCGGATTTAAATTCGATTTCTGAGTTCAAATCTTTCATCGTACCGAACACATACTTCGCATTTTGGATTGCCAAGAAACGATCTTGAATAAATGGCGTATGAATCGCTTCAGTCATCATGCCGAGCAAATGAATATTTTGATTTGTTACGGTACTGACGATGTTAAATAAAGTGTCTTGAACCTGACCTTTAAAAATATTACCTGTCATGTGTTTGGTTGGCGGCATGTATTTCAATGACGCATCTGGAAATACTTGACGCACTAATTGCGCGTGCGCCATTTCCCACAAGAAGCCGTTTTCTAATTCAGGATTAATTTCAAATGCATGACCGAGACCCATTTGATCCGGCTGCAAACCAGACAAATACGCAAACTGTTCATTGATTAATTGAGATGCCAAGACGGTGTGTGCCGCTTCGTAGGCATCTGCCGTCGTCAAATAATTATCTTCGCCGGTGTTGATGATAATGCCTGCATAAGCATTCACCATGCGAGAAAAGAATTGATCAATGAAAGTACGCTTCATATTGATGTCGCGGAAGATGATGCCGTACATGGAATCATTCAGCATCATATCGAGACGTTCGATCGCGCCCATTGCCGCGATCTCTGGCATACACAGACCTGAGCAATAGTTGGTCAAGCGAATATAACGACCGAGTTTTTCGCCAACTTCATCCAAGGCGGCGCGCATCAATTTGAAGTTTTCTTGGGTTGCGTAAGTGCCACCAAAACCTTCGGTCGTTGCGCCGTAAGGCACGTAGTCGAGCAAGCTCTGACCAGTAGAGCGAATCACCGCAATAATATCAGCGCCCTGCTCGGCAGCGGCACGTGCTTGCACCACGTCTTCATAAATATTACCAGTGGCGACAATCAAATATAACCAAGGTGTTGGTGCTTCGCCCATGGTCTCAATTTGCTTCGCGCGGAATGCACGTTGGCCAGCGATATGCTGACACATGATCGCAGCTTGCGCTTCTGTCGCTTTACGCGCTGCATCGGCATCTTTTGGCAAAGCTAAAGTCAGTGTGCCTTTAGAAACTGCCTCGGCCACTTGTTGAGCTGTCAGATTGTGCTCTTGCATGGCAGCAACCACGATAGGTGCTGCGCCATGTTGCAATAAGTTTTGTGCTTGTAAATGATCAACCACCACATTGGGCAAAGGCACATAGTTTTCATCAATACCGTCGATGCCGAGCAAACGCAAAGTGGCGCGCTCTACCGTCGTCGTCGTGTACTGTGACATTTCATCGAACACCTGACGTGCGATGCGACGCGCGGAATCACGTGCGCGGTCGATTTGTGCCTGATCTAGTTTTAATTGGCTCATGCTACTTCTCCTGTTTCTTTAATTTTTTCATTGGAAGTTGCTTCGAGGACGACGTCACAAACGTCATAGCCAACAAAAGCAGCTTTCGCGACTTGCAAAAACTCAGCAGCCTCAAAGCTGCCACCCATGGGCGAAAATGGATTCAAGGTAATCCCCGTCAAATTAATGCCACGATACCCGACTAATCTCGCGCCGAGTTTTTGAAAGATCAATAAATCGGTATTTTCTATAAATAATTTTGTGCCATCTGCAACCACCACGTTCAATGCTGGATGACGTTCCGCCAAGCTACTTAAAGCGCGCCACAAATTGCGCCCAACTGCACCGCTAACGGCGATGGTGCCAACCTTGGCATCGATGTATTCCATCAACTTAGCACCCGCATTGAGGGTAGCAATTTCTTCTAAAAAGAGGACCTTTCCATCTTGATCCCAAATGCCAACGCCACCGTGTGTAAACACGGCCTCACATTGGGCTTTGACATGATCATCTGCTTGTTTGATACCAAGAATGCCAAGGCGATCACGCGTTTTGCGGATCACGTCTTGAATACCGCCGCCTATCGCCGCACCCGTTGCCAAAATCACGCCGTCGGCAATCGCTGGAGAAGCATGATGACTGCGACCTAAAGCGCCATCCAAAATCACTAAGCTGGCGCCGCATTGGCGCAAGCGCGCGATGACTTTTAATTGATCACTGCCACGCGATGCGCCAGCGACTTCCATCTCGCCATATTCCAATACCTTGACCACCAAAATCTCCCCCATAGGGCTATCGATTTGGGTTGAGTCAATTAATTTCCAACGTACTTTGGCACGCTGCAAAGTCTCCCGTGCGGTAGCAACGAGATTGCCTGGCCACACCATGATGGGTGGTTTTGGATTGAAGAAAACTTGATCGCGGTCTTCGCCATCACGACCGATTGAGGTCAAGCCTATGTCCACTTGCGCTGCCGCTGCTTGCGCCAGCACATGGTTCATTGCGACAGTCTTACCGGTGTTTTTGGTCATGCCCATGACCGCTAATGTTTGCATACCGCTATCGTGGATGCGTTGCCATAACGGACTGGTTTTGATATTACTTAATGTGGGATGTTTGAACTCCATCGTCGACAACCTTCTAAGTTCTAGAGCGAAATTAAACGTAGAGTTCTGTGAACAACTGACGCAGTTTTTCACTCTCGCGCAATAAGGCTAAAGAGTGTTCTGCATGACCCGTCGCGTAACCATTACCAACGATCATTTCCACGTCTTTACCGACACCTTCTGCACCTAAAGCAGCGGCAGTGAAGCTAGTTGCCATCGAGAAGAAATAAATTTTACCGTGCTGCTTGGTTGATAAAATACTGCCCATTTCCGTGTTCTGAATATTCACGCAATTGATGACTAAATCCGCCATCGCGCCATTTGTGACTTTGGATACAGCTTCCATCAAAGCTAAAGCATTGGTCGCATCGACCTGCAAAGTATGATCAGCCCAACCTAATTCTTGCATGCGTTTGCAGTCTTTTTCAAATGGAGAGACACCGATCACGCAACCGTTTTTACCAGCGCGTTTTTTCGCTTCGTACACACACAAAGTACCAGACTTGCCACCACCGCCGATAACGACAACGGTGTCGCCTTCTTTCACCAAACGTGCTGTCTGCGCAGGTGCGCCAGCGACATCCAAGATTGCTAACGCCATTTTTTCATCGATATCATCTGGCAACTTAGCGTACAAGCCAGTTTCAAACAAAATCGCTTTGCCTTTGATATCGACCTGATCTTTTTGCATATGAATTTTGACGATTTCATCAATGCGCAATGGTGTCAATGACAAGGAAACCAAGGTAGCAATTTTGTCGCCTACTTTTAAGTCGATCTTGCCAGCTAAGGATGAACCAATTTCCAAGATCGTTCCGATTAACATACCGCCAGAACCGGTCACCGGATTGTGGTGTTTACCGCGCTTTTCAACGATGCCTTTGACGATCTCAGCCACTTTGGCTTCGTCGCCATTCGCTTCTTGTTTGATTTGCGTAAAGCTGGCCGCGTCGATATTTAACGCGGAGACGTCGATCAGGATTTCGTTGTCGGTGATCTCCATCGTGTTATCGATCTTCCACGCGCCTTGTGGCAAGACGCCTTGTGGTTCGATGACGCGATGAATTCCGTAGGGGGAGCTTGGTGTTGTAAATGTCATGATGAAAAGATGGGATAGTTAGGTAGATGATCGCCGCTAATATCCCCTCTCCCGCAAGCGGGAGAGGGTTAGGGTGAGGGTGATTGAAATAGCTGCATCGTTGGGAAAAAGCAATACCGAAATTCATTCCAATAATGACCAACATTCATTTCTGAACATCCCTCATCCCCACCCTTCTCCCGCTTGCGGGAGAAGGGCTTTAATACCGAAGGACCTTAGTTACTACGCGTAGGCAAACTAAAGTTATGACCCAAACCAGGCATATCAATTGTCATACCTTTGTAGTTACGGCACTTAACTGTCGTACCGCTACCATCTGGTAATTCTTCTTCACGTACATAAGTAGGAATGATAGGCAATTTACCCAAGCCACCCAAACCGTCTACCACGAAGGTTGGTACTGCTGGACCACTGATCCAACCGCGCAAACCTTCATACAATTCAATCATGCGGTGATGTGGCACGATGAAGTGCGCTGCACCTTCGACCATATCTGTAGAGTATACATAGTAAGGACGTACGCCCATTTCAATAGTTTGCATGAACAGATCACGCATTACCATCACATCATCATTCACGCCTTTCAAACAGACCGTTTGTAAGCCCATCATGATGCCGGCTTTTTGTATCATCTTGACGCGTTGACGCAGCAAAGGTGTGATTTCTTTTGGATGTCCGATATGGATATTGATCATCTGTACGCGATGCTTTTCCAATACCGCACACAACTCTGGTGTGACGCGTGTTGGCAATTGCACGACCATGCGGGAACCCATGCGCAAGAAGCGAACATGCGGTGCGCGACGACGAATTTCGCCGAGGATGTAGTCCAAGCGCTCATCGGTAAATGTCAATGGATCACCGCCAGACAACAAGACGTCTTCGATTTCTGGGTTGCTAGCGATGTAGTCAATCGATGCTTCAATTTCGTCTTTCGCAACGGAACCATCAGGCTGCGACACCATACGCTTACGTGTGCAGAAACGGCACAAAGTTGCGCAAGTATTCGATACCAAGAACAACACGCGACGTGGATAACGATGTACCACGCTGGTACCGGGAATCGTATCGCCTTCTTCGCCTAATTGATCCAAAGAAGTCGCGAAACCAGGAATAGTTTGCTCATGATGTGAAGGCATGTATTGCAAACGGATAGGGCAATTTGGATCATCTTTGTCCATCAATTTCGCCATGTAAGGCGTAATTGCAACTGCGAATTTTTTGTAGACGGTGTTATCCACGTCTTCCACATTATTTAATACGCCCATCAATTCAGAATGGTGAGAATAACGACGCGTGAATTGCTTTTGCCAAGATTCTGACTCTGGATCATAAGCGTCTAATTCTTCGCGTGTCAGTAATTTCTTGATAGGATTAAATTCGACTTTTTGGTCCATGATGTCTCTCTCGTTGATATGGCGAAAGTTCGCAAAAATGCAAACAAGCTGAAATAAATACCCCTACGGGCGATAGGGAGAGAGTGTAAAGAGGAGTTGTGCCATCACAAACGCACAAAGTGACTTAATGAAACAGCAAAAATCAGTCATAATGTATGATATTCAAACAAAATGCCTGAAACCACTAAGAATTTCACTATGTCACAAGTATTAGATGCCCTAGATCAACAAATTATCGACCTGCTCAAAGTGAACGCAAGGCTTCCCATCGTTGCAATGGCAAAGGCGCTAGGTTGCGCTCGTAGCACTGCACAACTGCGCCTCAAGTCACTAGAAGACCGAGGCATTATTAGTGGTTATACAGTCGACATTTCGGTGAATCGGTCGCGACCTAGCATTCAAGCGATGGTGTTAATTTCGATTGAATCGCAACACGAACCCGAAATCATGCGAGCACTGACCAAACGACATGAGATCATCAAGTTATACACGGTGTCAGGCCGTTATGACTTATGTGCAATGCTCTCCACAGAATCGACACATGAACTTGACGCAGTTATTGATAAGATCCGTTTGATAAAAGGTGTGGTGGACACCTTTTCGACGATTTTGTTGTCGACGAAATTGGATAGACCGGCTTAGTTCTTCTCAACAAACACATGAGATTAAAAACTAAGAATTTGCTAGCAAACGATTCACTTGTCGTATAAAGCGCCAATGCACAATCCACAAAACAATCGCGATCAAGCTCGCGAATGAACCGATTTCACTTGGCCACAACGAGACTATCTGCGCGGCACACCAGCCTATTCCAGAAGCCAAACCAAAATGCGTGAGTGACTGCAAAGCTGGATTTTGCGCTGCCTCATTCCGCAAAGAAGTCGCGACATTCGCGATGATAAAAAAATCTTCAATAAAGTTATAAGGAACAAGAAACATCAACCAAACACTCCGCGCTTGAGCGACGCGTGCGTTTGGGCTTACTAAAGACAGTGTTCGAGACAAATCTCTGCAATAGAAGAAGACAAAAATCAAAAAGACTGAACCCAAGGCGATACTACCGTAGACACCTAGCGTTTCAACCTCTTGCAGTATGCCGACACTCTGTGATGAATGTAGAAACGGATATACGAGTGCATAAGCAACTGGCAGCATCAGCACTATTTTTAACAAGGTGAGCAGATAATTTCTATTTTGCATAATTTAATTCCTATAAAAATAAATATTTAACTCCCAGCATGCTAACGTGAGCGCATTGGATATGGCAAATGCTTCATGTGCCAACTTAGACCATCTCTATCGCAGTCACGTGTTAGGTACCACAAGAAGAAATTCAGACAAACAGCCGCATGCTGCAAGTGCAAACTGTCAGGAAATTCGGACAAATTCTGCTCATTTGTAAGGAATTCAATACATTGTGCGCGCGCACAATTGCCGCACATCAGCAAATTTAAATTTTTATTTCTGTTAGTGAAATGCTAGTTTTTTCCAATGCCATAATCGACCTCGACTGATTACCCATCTAGTCAAATACAACAAAAAAAACAGAACGTTGGCGAGTAAATCTCCCAACGTTCTTATCATCGAGAAATGCGTTTTAAAAGCACCAAGTAAATCGCTCCCAACTTAAACACTCCCAAAATAGAAAGAAAGAGACATCATGATTGTTGGCGTACCTAAAGAAATTAAAAACCACGAATATCGCGTGGGCATGACTCCATCCTCAGTACGTGAATTAACTTCACGCGGCCACAAAGTCCTCGTGCAAAAAAATGCTGGCGGTGAGATTGGCTTAAGTGACGAACAATATGTCGCGGTCGGTGCGGAATTAGTCGAGACAGCCAAAGAGATTTTTGAACGCGCCGAGATGATTGTAAAAGTCAAAGAACCACAAGCGATTGAGTGCGCCATGTTGCGCCCTGGACAAATTTTGTACACCTACCTGCACCTTGCGCCAGATCCAGAACAAACCGCGGCCTTAGTAAAATCAGGCGCGATTTGTATCGCCTACGAAACGATTACTGGTGCGAATGGTGGCTTACCTTTGCTTGCGCCAATGAGCGAAGTGGCAGGCCGCATGTCTATCCAAGCGGGCGCGGCACATCTAGAAAAATCCAAAGGTGGCATGGGCTTGCTGTTGGGTGGAGTACCAGGTGTAGCGCCAGCACATATTGTCATTATTGGCGCGGGAGTGGTCGGTACCAATGCGATGCAAATGGCAGTCGGCACGGGCGCACGCGTCACCGTGTTAGACAAAAGTATTGATCGCCTGCGTCAATTAGACTTAGTTTATGGCAATAGAATTTCAACAGTTTATTCCAATGCTCAATCAATCGAAGAGGCGGTATTATCGGCAGACCTCGTCATTGGTGGCGTGTTAGTTCCGGGCGCTGCTGCACCTAAGTTGGTCAGCCGTAGTTTGATTTCGCGCATGAAAAAAGGGGCGGTCGTCGTTGATGTGGCAATTGATCAAGGTGGTTGTTTTGAAACCTCTCACGCCACAACGCATGCAGAGCCAACTTATGTTGTTGATGGCGTCATTCATTACTGCGTAGCGAATATGCCAGGCGCGGTTGCTCGTACTTCGACATTCGCGTTAAACAATGCAACCGTCGGACATGCGATCGCTCTCGCTAGTAAAGGTTGGAAACAAGCATTACGCGACGATATACATTTGCGTAACGGTTTAAATGTGTGCGAAGGCAAAGTTACTTATGCAGCTGTTGCACATGATCTCGGCTATCCATATGTGGCGGCAGAAAGTCTACTCAGTTAATTGGACTTGGTCGATTTAATATATATGATTTGTTACATTTGATTTGATGCATACAATTTGCAGTGAACGAAAAAAAGCCAGCGAAGATATCATTCTTCGCTGGCTTTTTTGTTGTCATCTAATCCAATTTAATCTGCTTTAAACTTGCACTCGACCTCCATCAGGCAACATCGTCTACAAGCGTCAAGAGTGATCAAATGAAGAATTATTTTCCAGCACTAACTCCACCAATACCATCAACTGTTTTGTTGATCGATTTAGGATTACCAAAATAATTTAATGAGCCTATGCCTTGTACATTCGCTTTCAGTTTTTCAGTTGCGGTGACTTCAACCGAGCCAATTCCTTCTACTGTGGCGTCAACATTTTCTGCTACCAAGCCTTTCGCATCGACAAAGCCTACACCTTGTGCACGCAATTTAAAGTCACGCACTTTTCCGCTCATTTTTAATAATCCAACGCCTTCGTAGTTTAATTCAAATCGCTCGCCAGCAATTTTACTAACAGTGGTTAAACCCGCGCCTTCCATTTTAAATTTGGTCAAGGTCGGCATCGTCACGATCACTTTCAAATCATCAGAAATACGAATATTTTTCTTCTCTTTGTAACTGATCAAAAGCTCATCGCCTGCAATATCGGTAATGATTTTATCCATGTATTTATCATCGCCTTTGACAGTAATTGAATGTGCACTACCAACCACCACTTCAACTGACAAAGCGCCTTGCGTACGAATCGTATTAAAAGGAGAAACTTTGCGAACTTGCTCACCCGCCGCAGCGAAAGAACTAGCAAGCACCAAGCCAACGGTGAAACAAGAGACGATGAATTTGCGCATGGGGAACTCCGTAAGTAAAAATTAAGTAAAGAACTATATCGAGTGATGCGAGTCTGCCAGTATTTTTTAAAATTGTCTGCGAAAAAAGATGAAATGTCAGTTCTTGGGAGCAGAATGCAAAAAAGCGCGATCAACTGCGCAGCGTTTCAAAACCATTTTGAGCTATCGTAACGCGCAAGTTTCATCTCACATTCAATGCAAAACGGCGCAAAGATGCGCCGTTTTGTGTTTACACTTTTCCGTTCTTTTGCACTACATTTTTTACTGCCTATTTGTACTTGAGGCTGAGGATCTACGATATTGCCATAGAGTGAATTTGCTTACCAAATCACTGTTTTACTCAGCGACAAATTCTCTTACTTATTTACTTGCAGCTGGTACCGATGCTGCTGCCTTTTCAGTTGTTTTCTCAACTGCTTTTTCTACTTTTTTCACTGCTTTATCAGCGTGCTTTGCTGGTGCACCTTTCACATCAGCACTCGCTGCTGCTTTTGCAGCTGCTGGTACGCTAGCTGCAGTAGCGCTTGGCGCACTTGCTGGAACACTAGCCGCTTTAGTTGTTGCGCTTGCGACTGCACTAGAGGCTGCTGTCGCTGCTGCGGCTGCTTTTGGCGCAGCGGCTTGCGTTGCAGCAGACGCTGCTGGTGCTGTAGCCGTTGCTACTGCTGCCTTAGCGCTCGCACTTGCCGCTGGTGTTTGTTCTGCATTTGCGAATGCAGCAGTCATAGACAATGTCGTTGCGATGATAGTCAATGCGATTTTTTTCATGATGAATTCCTATGTAGATCAAATGAATTAAAGTGAGTTTTGTATTCCGGTACAACTTTATTTTGTCTTGCTGTTGCGCAGTGTTTGCTGCGTACATCCACAACGGGCTCAAGTTTTTTTGTGTTGACACGAATTTCAAATTTTTTTAAAAATTTTTTTGCCTAAAAAATTTAGATCATTTTTTACTGCGTCATTTTTCACGCAGTTATTTTTCATTGATATAGAAAAACCAAAAAAGTGGAAATTAGATATCTTCACTTTCCAGAGCGAAAGAAATCACTAAGGATCATCAAAAAAGCGAAAAGAAATGGGGGCAGAAATAAAGCTTTCAAGCCCCTCAAAAATATAAATTATTTTCTCTTGAAAAGCCTTTTCGGCATCTACATATCCGAATCAGCAGATGCTCAAGTGAGGTCTGCAAATTTAATTAATTCATATCGCTTCAACTTATAAGGATATATATCATGCGTAATTTTGACTTCTCTCCTCTCTACCGTTCTGCAATCGGTTTTGATCGCTTAGCTCACCTCATCAACGAAGCACAACGTGCCGAGGCAACGCCAAGCTATCCACCTTACAACATCGAATTGGTCAACGAAGATCAATATCGCATCAGTATGGCTGTCGCCGGTTTTGATCGCAGTGAAATCGAAATCGAAACTGAACGTGATGTATTGAAAATAGTTGGTCGTAAAGCCAAGCCAGAAACCCAAGGCACCTTTTTACACCGTGGCATCGCCTCACGCGATTTTGAACACAGCTTCCGTCTAGCAGATCACGTTAAAGTCGTTGGCGCGCGCTTAGACAACGGCTTACTCAATATTGAATTGCAACGCGAAATTCCGGAGGCGCACAAACCTCGTCGTATCTTGATCGATGGCGAACCACTACGCACGGTCAACAACGTAGCAGCACCAGATCAACTACAAGCTGCATAATTTTCTGCAAGTAATCAACTTAGTTTTAAAGTTCCCCTCCTAGCGTGGCTGGCAACAGTCACGCTTTTTTTATATTGATTCTCAATAGCGCGGTTTATTCCTCTGTTAAGATTTTGCGTGCGTGCTGCAAAATACTTACACAAATATTGAAGGGGAAAATAAATGCAATCTTTACTCAAAGCAGTTGGCATTTGTTTGCTGTGGATCGCTAATGTCAGCTTCGCCCAAGTCGCCACGGTTCGCGTTGATTATCTGCACAGTGGCAATGCAAAAACCGAGCATTTTGCTTTAGACCGCGTGTTAATCGAACCGCTGCCTTGGCCTGGCAATCTGCATAAGAATATCGATCAAACAAATCGTGGCGTAAATTTATTTGAGGTCCGAGATAAAGCAAGCGGTGAATTAATTTATTCGCGCGGATTTTCTACCATCTTCGCGGAATGGCAAAGCACCGCGGAAGCAAGCAAAATTGATCGCGGCTTTCAAGAATCTTTACGTTTTCCCAAACCGACCAAACCCGTCAACATACGCATCTTGAAACGTGATGCGCAAAACCAGTTTCAATTGGTATGGAATGTGGATATCGATACCGATGCGCCAGATGTCATCAGGAAGCAAGCAGGTGCCGAACTCAAACCTATTCCTATTCATGTAAGTGGCGCACCAACGGATAAAGTGGATTTACTCATTATCGGTGACGGCTATACGCAAAAACAAATGGGAAAATTTGTCGCAGACGCTAAACGACAAAGCCAATTTTTGTTCACTGTATCGCCTTTCAAAGAGCGCGCAAAAGACTTTAATGTTTGGGGCTTGGCAGTTCCCACAAAACAGGCGGGCGTATCACGTCCATCAACAGGGAAATTTCATGCTTCAACTACAGGTGCGAGCTATGATATTTTTGGCAGTGAGCGCTATGTACTCACCCTAGAAAATCGCGCCTTACGCGAGATCGCTCAACATGCACCTTATGAGTTTATTGAAATTCTGGTCAATAACGACACCTATGGCGGTGGTGGTATTTTTGGACAATTCTCAACCGCCGCGGCGGGCAGTGACTGGGCAAATTACTTGTTTGTACATGAGTTTGGCCACCATTTTGCTGGCTTGGCGGACGAATACTATACTTCGCCGGTTGCTTACCAAACGGGGAATGAAATTCACACCGAACCTTGGGAACCGAATGTCACCGCTTTAAAAGATAAAACCCAATTGAAGTGGAAACAGTATGTAAGCACAGACACAAAGCTACCCACTGCATGGCCAAAGGAAATCTACGAAAATGCCGCACGCCAATTCCAAAAAGTACGTGCTGAACTAAGAAAAAACAATCGTCCAGAATCAGAAATGAGTGCCTTGTTCAAAAAAGATTTGCACGAATCGAGTCAATTATTTAGCAAAGATCCAAATTACCAAACTATAGGCGCATTCGAAGGTGCGAACTATGAAGCAAAAGGTTATTACCGCTCACAAATGCAATGCTTAATGTTTGACCGTAGCGAGCAATTCTGTCGAGTTTGTCAGGATGGGATTTCGACGATTATTGATTTGTACTCGCGGTAAAGCGAACAAGGCATTATCAACTTCAACTTTCCGACATCTCCATGGCACAGACAATCAAACATGGCACGATTCTCTGTGACGCTAAACCCACATCACCTCTAATTTTTCTAAATGAGATCGACTGAAGTCTTTGTGCATCGCTTAAAGACTTTAGTCGATCTTATGTTTCACTTCGGCACTGGTATTAAGGTCAATTTCCCGCCCAACTCATCTTTATGTTGAGCTACGCTGACATCAAACCAATCAGATCATACCTACCTCTACAAAGTGGTATAGACAAGTAATTTTATCTAGCCTAGATAATCACCAAAATAAAGGATTTTTTAGTTATTTATAATTAAAATTTGCATAATTGACTTGTTAAATTGAGAGCAACATACTGCGCCAACTTGATGTCATATCGTCAAGCATGCAGTCTTTACTCAATATAAAAATAGCACAGCAAGAATGTGCACCCAACAAATGGAGCCTCTTTATGCAAGTCAAGCATCACTTCCAACTAGCAATATTAAGTCTGTCGATCGCAACAGGTTTTGCGCAAGCAGAAATCAAAACGAATTACTTATCGAACGTTCGCCCGCTGATTAAATTTAACGAACTCACTCGCAGTGAAAAGCTTTTGTTGGCGCAACAATCTCAACTCGTCTTGCGCGACTTGTACGTCAATCGCTATCAAAAAAATGAGTACTACGGCACCAACCCCAACTTTAGCGGACATGTTGATCCAGCGGCTAAAGTGCAAGCAGTCGTTAATTCGATTGATAGCTTGAGCACGACTGATTTACATAAAAATTTGAGTCAAATTTTTGTTAGTCAACGTGATCTACATTTGAATTACAACTTCCCACTACCACATGCTGCATTCATCAGCTTTTTGCCATTTAACTTTACCCG